>Ga0169931_10008780_pt1 | contig 14684 bp, 12 predicted proteins | sample Kivu_15m_20L_FD_129675 | JGI IMG/M metagenome (GOLD analysis project Ga0169931, IMG submission 129675) | Freshwater microbial communities from Lake Kivu, Western Province, Rwanda to study Microbial Dark Matter (Phase II) - Kivu_15m_20L... | ecosystem: Environmental > Aquatic > Freshwater > Lake...
CGAAGATCAGAGGTTCAAGCGCTATTAGGAATTGATGCCAAGGAGGCAAGAAGTGTCTGAAGAAAAAGGTAGTGAGAAACCTAAAGAGGAAGCAATTGATCCCAAGGCAAAATTTCGTGAAGCTATAGAGAAGAAGAAGCAGGCTAGAGGAATTAGAAATAACAATATCGCTGGAAACTCCAAGATCCATGGAGAACAAGAAGGTAGCGGAGCTCCAAAGATGTTTCGCCGTAAGTCAGGAAGCGCGTAAAAAGTCAACGTGGACGAGCCAACCTTTGCACTTTACCTTGCCACTTTTTTATTTTCCGTAGCAATAAGTTCGCTTCTAGTTCCATTGTTGCGAAAGATAGCCTTTAGATATTCTATTTTAGATACACCAAATCAGAGTCACAAGACTCATCAAGAGAGTATTCCATATTTGGGTGGTTTTGCCATTGTTATTCCAGTTTCACTATTAGCAATTGTTGGTCCATTTATATTTTTTGAAGTTGAAGATTATTCACTTCGAATTACACTATTTTTTATTCCAGCACTTTTGTTGGCAACGGTAGGCTTAATCGATGACGTAAAGAATTCAAGCGCATCATTTAGATTCCTTTTTCAGCTTCTAGCTGCAGCAGCCACTGCGCTATTTTTGAGCTTCTTAGGTTTGGGAATCTCAATTTTTAGTAATGAAACCGTAAATTTGGTTCTTTCAATCTTATGGTTGGTGGGCATAACAAACGCTTTTAATTTCTTCGATAACCTCGATGGTGGAGCTGCTGGAATTACGCTGATAGCATCTTTGACTCTTTTTTTATTAGGGCTTTGGGGTGGGCAATATCTAGTTTCCTTATTTTCTTTGGCCTTAGCAGGGGCGGGGTTGGGATTCTTGTGGTGGAATAGAAATCCTGCGACGATTTATCTAGGAGATTCAGGCGCACTCTTCATCGGCTACTCCCTTGCTGTTTCATTATTGCAGTTTGAGCCAAACGTTGAGTCACGAATTGCTTCAGCGCTAATTCCAGTGTTTATCTTGGCACTTCCAATTATCGACACTTCTGTAGCTGTCCTAAGCCGATTATTAAGAGGAGTTTCAATCTTTCAAGGTGGTAAAGATCACCTATCTCATCGACTGATTTCTCTTGGTTTCAACAGAAAGACGACAGCCCTCATTCTATGGAGTCTTGCAGCTCTCTATTCGTTCATTGCTATTGTTATTAGCAGTGCCCCTAATGATGCTGCCTGGATTATTTCTCTGCTTGGTCTGGTGCTTATGGGCTTTCAAGTGATTTGGTTTTTAAGTATGGAGATAAAGCGCTAACTGAAAAAGGTTTGCTCTCTTTTTGACTTTGGAAAGAGTCTTGGTGCAATCATCAAGATGAATACTAGTGGCCAAAGAATTGTTGACTTGTGCCGAAATCCAGTTCCAAGGTTGCCTTCATGTAGCGCGGCGGCAGATGAAAATAGCAGAACAAAAGAAATTAAGTAGAAATTCAAAGTTCGATCTACAACATCTTGTCTCTTGCGTAGTGAAACCCATATTGAAAAGGGAATCAATATCATCCAACCCAAGTTTTCTAGTGCAGCCAATTCGAGATTTTTCGAGCCTTCATCAAAAAATATCATGGGCCTAAAAAGGAAGGCAAAGAGTCGGAAAGGCAATTCTGAGAGGTTGCATTTAATTACGATAGCGATGTCGTCCTGTTGGTTTTGGCAAAGAGTAACAGGCAAGGCAGATTTGGCATCTACCGAATTAGCATTTCTCTGGTTTTCAAGATTCATAATAATCAAAAACTTTTCCTTTACAGAATCTAAACCCTCTTCAACATTCCTTGCTACTGTTGTAGTAAGAGGAGTAGTAGAAGTTGTAGTAGAAGTTGTAGTAGAAGAGGTAAGGACTTGCCCAGCCAATGTTCCTAACACGATTACAATTATGGGAAAAAAATTTCGCAAATTAATAAGTAGCATGCCTATGGAGAAAAGTAGAGCTAAAAAGCTAAAAACTAATGCAGTTTCAGGCCTAGTTCCGTAAGCAATCGCGAGAGCTAAAGTAGAGAGCGTAGCAAACTTCCATTGCTCTCTCCCGACACTATGTAATAATTTTAAGATCAAGTAGAAAGTGACAATTAACCAGAACTGACTGCCTGATTCTCTTAAACCAATATTTGACCAGATAAAATTACTAGGAAAGAAGGCAAAAATCGCTAGAAGAATTATGAACTTTCTATCCATACAAGAGACAAGTTCTTCAGTAGTTTTATTCAGTAATCTTAAATAAGCAATAAAAGCAAGGGCTAAAAAGAGCACTGATGTGAGACCATATAATGATGAGATGATTCGAACAGCCATTAACTCTTCAATCCCTATTTTTATCAATAGGGCGCTTGGTAAAGAGATTGACTTCATGGAGTTGTATAGACCTGCGCCATAGAACGGAAAATATTCAACGGGTAACCCCTGGGATACATACTTGGCTAATATTGCGTAAGTTCCCTCATCTATTCCAAATTCTGATGGGGAGCTCGGTAGGATTACGAGGATAAACAACAACCTAAGTGCCGCGGAAATAGACAAAATTATAATTACAGGCCTTGAAGCAAGCGCAAGACGAAAGTCATCAATTATTGATTTTTTTTCAATGCCGAATTTGGAGCTAAACTGCACACCCAAATTTTAGCGCAGAAGCGTTTGACAATGTCTATCAACTTATTTTATTGGACTTGAGTTACACAAGAATCCAATAGATACCAAGAGAAGGATTAGGAAATGGTGGCTGGGGACGGGATCGAACCGTCGACCTCACGATTTTCAGTCGCACGCTCGTACCAACTGAGCTACCCAGCCGAAGATAACAAGTCGCGACCCAGACGGGACTTGAACCCGCGACCTCCGCCGTGACAGGGCGGCGCGCTAACCAACTGCGCTACTGGGCCAACATAAATCCAGATAATGATTTACTTACTCTCCTTATCTGGCGTCCCCAACGGGATTTGAACCCGTGTTACCGCCGTGAAAGGGCGATGTCCTAGGCCCCTAGACGATGGGGACTAGAGGAGAGGAAATCTTACCTTGAATACTTTGAGCCCAAAAACCATTACCCTAGTTTGATGAGCAAGATAGCAGTTACGGGAGGGGCTGGTTTTGTAGGGACCAACCTGATTCGTGCTCTTCTTAAAGAGAACCATGAAGTTTCAGTTATAGATGACTTTTCCACAGGCTTAAAAAGCAACCTAAAGGGCCTAGATATCCAGGTGAATGAAGTCTCTCTAATTGATGCCGAGAACGTGAGTAAAGCGTTAGAAAAGAGTGAATATATTTATCACCTGGCAGCTCGGGGATCTGTTCCGAGATCCATAAAAAATCCTAGAGCCACAATTGATGTTAACGTCATCGGAACTTTCAATGTCTTAGAATCTGCTCGGGCAACTGGAGCAGCAGTTGCTTTCTCATCTTCCTCTTCAGTATATGGTTCAAATTTAGAGCTGCCTAAGAATGAGAAGATGTGGATGGCCCCTCTTACCCCATATGCTGCAAGTAAATTAAGCGGGGAAGCTTTGGTTGCCAGCTATGCCGCATCATTTGGGATCTCAGCAGTCACTTACAGGTTCTTCAATATTTTTGGTCCTTGGCAGCGCCCAGATCATGATTATGCTGCGGTGATTCCAAAGTGGATTTGGAGGTTAATGCACAATGACAGTATCGAAGTCTTTGGCGATGGGAATCAATCGAGAGACTTCACCTATATTGATACTGTAGTGTCGGTCTTGATTGAAGGATTCAAGGAGAAAGTCAATCACCCAAATCCAGTTAATCTAGCATTTGGCTCGAGAATTACTCTCAATCAGTGCATTGCTGAATTGAAGCAAAAATTTCCAAAACTGGAGGTGAGTTACGTAGCTGAGCGAGTTGGAGATGTGAGAAATTCTCAAAATAATCCAAAACTTATAAACTCAATTTTTCCTCTGATTAAACCAGTTGGACTCTCCGAAGGTTTAGAAAATACTTACCAGTGGCTTGCAGAGCATGAATCCACTATTACTAACAACCCCCGTGTAACAGACTGATACCTAATCTATGTGCGGTATTTCAGGAATCTTCTCTAACAGGCCAGTTGATTCTGAGCGAGTTGAGAAATCGATAGAGAATATCTCTCACAGAGGCCCTGATTCGAGAGGATACTATTACCATCCAAACTGTGTTTTAGGCATGTGCCGTTTATCGATTATCGATGTCTTCGCAGGTCAGCAACCAAGTTATTATCAGAATAAGGATGTTGTTTCGGTTTTTAATGGGGAGATATACAATTTTCGTGAATTGCGGCAAAGCCTTATATCAAAAGGTCATCAAATTAATGGAATGGGGGATTCAGCCTTAATTCCATTTCTTTATATGGAATATGGGGAAGCGTTTCCAAGCAAACTACAAGGAATGTTTGCGATTGCCCTTTTCGATATAAGACAAAATCAGTTAATTCTCGTTCGTGATCGATTTGGAAAGAAACCACTTTGGTATAGCCTGCAAGATGAAACACTTTTCTTTTCGTCTGAAATTAAAGGACTACTATCACTCGGCATAAAACATAAATTAGATGAAAGTGTTATACCCGAATTTCTTCGCTACGGATATATCAATGCTCCAAGATCCGCAATTGTTGGAGTGAAACAACTCCCCCCTGCAACACAACTCTCCTTTAAAAATGGGTATTCAAAACTTGAGCGCTATTGGAGTTCCTCAGATATTTCAGAGACTCAAATTTCATTCGAAGATGCCAAGCGAGAGACGACGCGATTACTCCGAGAAGCAGTTAAAACTAGGTTAGTATCCGAGAGGCCCATAGGTGCCTTTTTAAGTGGTGGAATTGATTCAACAATTGTTACAGCATTGATGCAAGAGGAGTCTGAGAGCAAAATTCATACCTACAGTATAGGCTTCTCTGACAAGAGGTTTGATGAGTCAAAATTTGCTAAAGAAGTCGCAAAGTCGATAGGTACAAATCACCACGAGAGAGTTGTTGAAGCGGATCCTCATCTGATTATTAATACTCTTTCCAAAGTTTTGGACCATCCATTTGCAGATTCTTCAATGATTCCAACTTTTTTGTTATCAAAATTTGCCAGAGAAGAGGTAGTGGTTGTCCTCAGTGGTGATGGTGGAGATGAAGGCTTTGCGGGATATGAGAGATATAGGGCAGGAAGAATTCTTGATTCCATCAATCCTTTCTTAACGGTTAATCCCCTACGTTTTTTACCCACAAATCGAATCGCCAATCCAAGATTTAGAAAGCTAATCAGGCACTCCAGTTTCCAATCTCTACCAGAGAGATATTCTGGTTTCCAATCACTTTTTCAACAAAGTGACTTGTGGTCGATATTGAATCCTGAAATAATGAAAAATTCTCATTTTGATGAAATTGCCAATCTATGGAGTTTAATACCAACTCGAGACAGAATTCGCAAAATGCAGGAAATTGATTTCCAGACCTATCTCCCAGGTGACTTGATGTACAAGGTTGACATGGCTTCAATGGCAAATAGTCTTGAGGTTAGATCACCTTTCCTTGATTACAGAGTCGTAGAATTCGGATTATCGCTTCCTGCAAAATACAAGGTTGGCGGGCGGGAAAACAAACACATTTTGCGCGAGATAGCTCGTGATTTTGTGCCAGGGTCAATCATAAATAGGCCAAAAATGGGCTTTGGGATACCTAGGGCTAAGTGGTTACGAGAGGATTTAAAAGGTCTTGTAAGAGACGTACTCCTGGATAAAACGAGCAGATCTAGAAATTGGTATAAAATCAATAAAGTGGAAGAATTACTCAAAGAACATAATCGAGGTTTCGATCTTGACTCTCTTATTTGGCCTATGTTTATGTTGGAGCTCTGGGCTAAAAATTGGATTGACTAATTAAGTCTCGGTATAGGGCTTCATGATCAGTCACCAACCGACTCAAAGAGAATTTCTCTATGGCATTTTTCTTTCCAATAACTCCAAAAGAATTTTTCATTTCATTATTCTTACTTAAGATATCAATTCTGTCAGCAAAATCTCTGGTTGAGTAGCTCAAACAAAATCCGCTCTTTTCGTCAATTAAGACCTCAGACACGGATCCGACATCGGTTGACAGCACTGGAATCCCTGCCAATTGGGCTTGGATAAGAGCTACAGGGGTGCCTTCATTTTCACTGGTTAAGATCACTAGATCGCTAAAACTGAGTGCCACTTCAATTTCTGACTGCCAACCTAGAAAGGAAATAGGAAGACTTAACAATTCTGCGCGATTCTTTAGTTCCCCTAGCAACGGGCCGTCACCCACTACTACAAAGTGAACGTTGGACCCTCTTGAACGACACTCTATTGCTAATTGAATTACTCGATTAGGGGACTTTACCGCCACAACTCTGCCAATCCATGCAACAATAAATTTATCTTTAGGAAGATCAAATGTTTGCAACGCCAAGTCGCGACTTATTAACTCTCCAACCTTAAGGCCAGGGGCAATCACCCTGTATTGTTGACTTTCACCGATTCCAGCCGCAATTAGGTCATCACGAACCTTTTCTCCAACAGCAATAAGTGCGTCAGTATACCGTGCTAGAAATGATTCAATCCAAATGAGTAAATTTGTCTTCACGATACCAAAGTAGCCATGTAATAAGTGGCCATGATAAGTGTGAACCCTAATTTGGTCTTGAAATGATGAAATCGCGGCCAGACGACCAAGTAATCCAGCTTTGGTTGTGTGAGTATGGATAATGTCTGGACTATAGGTTTTTATCACTTTTCTAATTTCGAAGCACGCCTTCAGGTCAGCAAAAAAATTTATACTTCGTCCAAAACCATTTAATTGGATCTTAGGTAGCTTAATCTCTCGCTCTTCCAAATAATCAAGCTCATTTTTTTCGCAGTGTCCAGTCAGGAGGATTTGTTCAAAATCAGATGGAGAAAGATTCTGCATTAATCCCGTTATCTGAATAGCTGGTCCACCAATATTCATACGGGCAATTATTCGGAGAATTCGAATCCTACGTTTAGGCACATCTCCATTCTGCCCTATTCCAGACAGAGAGGGAGAACTTTGAGTTCGAAACTTAGAGAATATTCAAGCCAAACGACCATCAAACCCTTTTGCTAGATTATGGGCATGAAGGAAAAGACTAGCAAGCCTGAAGGACTGTTGAGAAATTCTCCAAAACTTGGTAGCGAAATCTTAGCTTTAGCAGCATTTACGACTCTAATATTCACGCCGTCAATAACAATTGATGCATTTAATCCACCCAAGTTTACCGTTTTTGTATCTGGAGTTACCTACCTGGGGATTAGATATTGGAGGATAATTGTTCAAGGGCTTGTGGATAGAGTAGTTTTACTGACTTCTGTTTCGATTTTTACTATATTATTTTTAGCACTTTTTGCTAACACCTACTCGATTTCGGAGCGACTATTTGGGATTGCGGGTAGAAATTTTGGCTTTATAACTCTCACTGCTTTAACTTTAATAGGTCTTTACTCATTTCAAGTATCAAAAAGTAAAGTCACTTCTCCCAATAAAATCCTAAATTGCTTAGCACTCACGAATGTTGGTGTGTGCATAGTTTTCTTTTTGCAAGAAGCCGGAGTAATGTTTACAGGGTTTCGCAATGATTATACCGTTTTTCCTTCAACTTTAGGAAACCCTAATTTCTTATCAGCTTTCTTAGGAATTTCTGTACTAGCTACTTTAAATTGGACATTTCAGAACAAACACAAAATTCTCATGGTAGTCATAGGTATTGGTGCAATCTTATTTTCACTATCTGTTATTTTCATTTCAGAATCAATTCAAGGCCTATTCGCCGTAGTAATTTCGCTCTTAGCACTTTTTTTAATTTTCTCTGTAAGTTATTTCAGTAAGGTTTTAAACATATTTATATTCATTTCTCTGGGGATAGCTACCATAATTCTTGCACTAAGCTTTTGGGGCTATGGGCCCTTGGGCGAGCGACTAAATGGGCAAACTCTTAGAAACCGCTTTATATACTGGGAAATTGCAATTAGGATGATTCTAGACTCACCAGTTATCGGCAAAGGGTATGACTCATACTTGGATTACTATAGATTTTTCGTCACTAAAGGCGACCTTGAAAAACTTGGTGGTCCCGTAATATCTGATTCACCACACAATATTTTTTTAGATCTATTTGTATCCGGAGGAGTATTTCTAGGGTTTTCATTCCTATTACTATTTCTGCTAACAATCCTTAGGACCTCGATTCAAATAAATTTGGATGTAAAATCAAGGAAGTTCGATTTATCGAAATCTTCTTTATATTCAATTTTTCTTGCTACAACTGCAATTTGTTTAATAAGCCCATTTCAGATTGGATTATTTGTTTGGCTACCAATATTCATTGGAGCATTACTTGGTCTAGATGCAAGTAGTGATACAAAAGGAGAAAAAAAGCGCAATATGAGTCAGTGTGATTTCAGGAGAGCCGCATCAGTAGTATTGGGCGTGAGTATGCTCATTTGTAATCCTATATTCGCAGCAATTCCCTTGGCTACGGAAATTAGATTTCGAACCGCAGTTGAGGAGCGTAGTTTTGTGAAGTTAAGCAACGTGGCTCTTGATTGGCCTTTTTCCGGCTTTCGAGCAATTTCAATTGCACAAGGCATGTATGATTCATCCTTCGATCCTCCTGGCACTCCTACAGAAGAAGAGATTAGGCAAGTGCAATTTATCCGAAATCGAGCTCTTGAAATTGCTACAGAGTCTGTCAAAGTCAATGAGAGAAATTTTGAGGGCTGGAGATTTTTGCTGGAAAGATCTCCCAACATGGCAGTTAAGGATATTGCTAGGCAAAAACTTCAAGGGCTAGATCCCAAGAATCCAGAGTGGAGGTTTTTGCCCGAGTAGGAAAACATGTTCCAACGTTCTTATTTTAGTAGGTATGCTTAAGTCGGGGCCTTTAGCTCAGTCGGTAGAGCAACGGACTTTTAATCCGTGGGTCGTCGGTTCGATCCCGACAGGGCCCACCCAATAACTTTTTAAGCATCGTTATGCAGAAGAGAATTAAATTCATAGTTAGTTTCAAGTAATTTCATTATTTGAACAACGCTCAGCTGCTCAGTGCTTTCTGAGGTAAATGGTCCAACCAATTGACTTACTTCTGAACCTTTCTCTAGAGGTAGGAGTTGTTTCAATCCGTCACGCGCCAATGGAATACAGAAAAAACCGTTCCCAAAAGTTGCAACAGATAATTCATCATCAGAAATCAAAGATTCATGGATTTTCTCACCATAACGAATCCCAATCTCGTTTAGGTAATGTGGACCAGAACCAACCAGGTTGCTCACTGCAATCGCAAGGTCTTTAATTTTTGCTGCTGGAGCATACTTGATAAGTGTGTTTCCATTTTGCCCTGTAGAAAGTGCGTAAAACACTAAATCAATTGCATCATCTAAGGACATAAGAAACCGAGTCATCCGGCCATCGGTCAAAGTTATCGGTTTACCAAGCTTTCGTTGCTCTATAAACTTTGGAATTACAGAGCCTCTTGAGCAAAGGACATTGCCATATCTAGTTATTGTTATTGATGTACCTGAATCTTCAAGTCGGGCATAGGAAAGTCCAATTTTTTCCATTAGGGCTTTCGACATACCCATAGCATTGATTGGATTTACGGCTTTATCTGTACTTAGCAATACTACTTTGTTGATTTGATTACGCACTGCGGCAAAGAGAACATTTTCACTTCCAAGTGTGTTAGTCGCTACGACTTCAGTTGGGAAGAATTCCCCAGTAGGAACCTGCTTAAGTGCAGCAGCATGAAACAGAATGTCTACTTTGCGTAGTACGGTCTCCATATTCCATCTATCTCGCACATCAGCAACAATGCATCTAATACGAGAATCCATAAATTTTCTTATGAGTTTGTCCTGCTTATCCTCGTCTCGACTGATTACTCGAATCTCTAAAACATCAGTTTGAAGTAATCCTCTGATTAAGGCACTACCAAATGATCCGGTCCCTCCTGTAATTGCGAGGATTTTCCCCGAGAGCATCTCATTTGCAAACTGTAGGTTGCCTCTTGATTGCAATGTCACTTTTGGCTTTTCACTTTCGGTCATTTTAAAGGACTCTACCACATCGCTAAAAATCAAATCGATAAGTATCAGGCATTTCTGCGTCAAATTTTGGCATAGACATGAAAATGCAGAACAGTTTTTCCGACCCAAAATTGCTGAGCTTATGAGCTGAAAGTGTGGGAATATCGACAGCGCACGGTTCATCGCCGGTAACTTCAAATCTAAATGACTTATTTGAGTAGAGCTCCTGTACTTCAATCACACCTGAACCCGCCGCTACGATAAAGCGTTCAAATTTGTCAATGTGAAAGTGGTGGCCTCTAGAGAATCCCTGATTTGTTTCTGATGTAAAAATTGTGCTGCTATTTCCTTCAAAATTTGCGAGCTCAATCAAACTACCTCTGGGATCGCGGTGGGACGATAACTTAATAAGTCTTGGTCCCGAATAAAATCTATAAGCATTGAAGAGCCTTAATTCAAAGAGACTTTTTAATTCTGGAATAACATTATTTTTATATACCTCGTGGTAGGCCTCAAGTTTCTTAACAACCTCACTTATAGTAGTTCTTTCAAACTCAAGAATCCTCTCACTTTGGCCACCACATAAATCTAATAAATACTTTGCTACATCGTGTGCAGACATTAAATCCAATGGATTATCTAAAACCTGATATGTCACATTCTCATGAAGGGATGCGATTACACTGGCAATGAAAGAATTGTGAAAAGGTCTTGCCCGCTCTCCAAAAATATTTGGTAATTTTATATCGAAAAAATTCCAACCTAACTCTTCACATTTCTGACTAATTTGTTGAGCCATCTCAGCTTTGGACTGCCCGAAAGCTGAGTTATCTCCTGAACGAATTGAATTTGCATGGACAAAAATCCCAGGTTTCAGTCTTTCCAATCCATTCAAAAGTTGCTTAGTTAGATCCCGATTAGAATTTAAAATGTCTATGTCCGAACCTCGAATTTTTGATGCCAAATGAATTATTGCACTTGGCTGGCTGAGATCTGCTCCTTCTAACCTAAATGGATAGAGGAGTTCAGCAATCTCGTGTTTATAAATGGCCCTATTGGTACACATCAAATGCCACCCAAGAAACCCATTAGCGCCGGTAACGAAGATTCTCATAAACGTTTTTTAGGCCTCGAGACTAATCAAAAGCATAGTCACTATTCTATTAGTGGTGACTAGGACTAGATAAGTACTTGATCTCACTTTCTCAATTTATGTCTCAATTTAGCCACGATATAATAGACTCTCATACTCAATCCAGCGCGGGCAAAGGCAGCGGCAAAGTATTTTCCTCTTTCTTTCAGTTGTTTGGAATATGCTTCCATAATCGTCAGTTCCTCTTTGAGTCTCAAATCAAGGTTCTTGGCAGAGTTTGAGTAACTCTCAGAATGTCGGCGAAAGAAAAATACGGCTTTTGGCCAATATACGATGGGGGCATTAATCGTCACCATCCTGAGGATTAATTCATAATCCATTGCTATCTGAAAGTCTGGGTTAAATCGATTCTCCTTTAAAAACTTGGTGCTGAACACACAGGCTCCTAAATACATCCAATTTCCTATAGCAAGTGACTTGCTTAACCTGGCTTTTGGAAATACACCAATTTTTACCTTCCCTTTTAATATTTTTTTAAATATATCGACAAAAGGTTGTACCTTCTGACCCCTGGAATTGATGACTTTTACTGTTGGGTGTATTAAGGTTGACTCTGGAAATTGTTTTATAGCAAGCGACATTTCATGCAAGTAATGCCTATCTAAAATATCATCCGCTCCTAGTATAACGCCCCACTGGTTCTTAAATACTGAAATCGATTCGTCAAAAACCTTTGTGATTCCAAGCTTACTTTTATATCGGATAATTGAAATTTTGGGATTATTTATTTGAGCTATGTATATGTAAAGATCCTTAATTTTTGTGTCGTCATCTAGTATGCATAGATGCCAGAACGGATAGTCCTGAGTGATGACGCTCTCTACCGTCTCAATCAAAAATTCCAAATTACCTCCGAAAGGTATAACGACATCAAACTCTATGATTTTGGAAATTGTTGCCACCATAGCCCAAATCCTAACCTCACTCTCAGGATGACTCTCGTAAGAGAAAGTTCTTTAGACACCCGTACTATATAGTTAGCAAATGGCGGTCTCAGGCAAGAATCAAATTTGGGTAGTGATTCCTGCCTTCAATTTGACTCGTGAAGTGATTGAACTTATTAATTCAATCCCAAAAATGGTCTCGAAAATATTAGTTATAGATGATGCCTGTCCTAACAATTCAGGAAAAGTAGTCGAGAAGTTCTGCAAAGATTCTCGGGTTTCTGTTTACTACAATCAAGAAAATCTAGGAGTTGGAGGCGCCGTTAAGAAAGGCTACAAGATTGCACGTGAAAAAGGAGCTAAGATTGTCATAAAGCTTGACGGTGATGGACAAATGAACCCAGCAGAAATTCCAAAGTTAATTGAGCCAATTCTTAACAATGAGGCTGACTACACGAAAGGAAATCGTTTTTATACCCTTAATTCACTGAAGGCAATGCCCAAAAAGAGACTCTTTGGTAACGCTATTCTAAATTTTATGAGCAAGATCTCTACAGGATACTGGAATATATCTGACCCAAATAACGGATTCACCGCTATTTCAAATGACGCATTAATGACCTTAGAACTAGATCAAATAAGTGATTCATTTTTCTTTGAATCTGAAATGCTTTTTCGACTTTACTGCAATCGGGCAGTTGTAAGGGACATACCAATTAAAGCTATTTATGGCAGTGAAAGAAGTAATTTATCTATCATTAGAGTAACTCCAGAATTTTTCTTGAAACATTCGAGGAATTGCGTAAAGCGCTTCTTTTATTCATATGTCTTACGAGACACCAGTGTTGCATCAATAGAATTACCTCTCGGTTTGTCTTTACTAACATTTGGCATAGTAAAATCAATTACTACTTGGTTAGATTCTAGCTCTTCAGGTATTGCAAGTAATCCTGGAACAGTCATGCTGTCTGGATTGGCCATTTTAAGCGGATTACAATTTTGTCTAGCATTTATATCCTATGATGTTTCAAATGTACCTAAGAGAAGCTAGCATGCCAAAACTTTTTCAAAAAGTGAAGAGGAACGATATAAAAAAAATGCTGATAATGTTGATTTTTTTTGTCGTCGGCCAGATAATATCTACGATACTTTTTGATTTAAATTCTTTTGTAATAGCACGAGGAGATTCTTACTTCTACTTTAAAGGTGCAAGTCAAATCTTTGAGCTATCCTCTTTCGAATTTATGTATGCAGGATATATGTTGCTCCTTCATTTCTCGCAGCTCATTAGTAGTTCTGGGGTTTTTATGGTTTTGATTCAATCTGCGTTTACAATCTTGGCTGCATATGCACTTTTTTCTCTTGCCAAGGAGTACGGGGGCTTAAAGGCAGCCTGGCTATCTGTAGGTTTCTACTTATTGAATCCGATGTTAAGCCAATGGACTCGCTATATTTTAACTGAATCAATTTTTTATAGTCTAATAATAATAGGTTTTCGTCTTGTGACGCTTCAAACAAATGCGAGGTTTAAGGTAATAGTTCCAGTAACACTCCTTTTGACTACCCTAAGGCCAAACGGCATAATTGTGGCTTGTTCTCTTTTTTCTATTTTGATTCTAAAGTCAAAATGCAGAATACTTATACGCAGCATTTTTTTATTCTTAACATGGATACCCGGCATACTTCTAGCTGTTTTTTTCTTGAATAGTGGCAGCACAAACCAAGCTACTCTTGGAAGCTCGATATTTAGGGCCACACTTGAGGGCAATGTTGTGTTTGGCGTTACGGAATTAAATTTGGAAATGCCAGAACCAAAAACTTTGGATCGATCTAATTTTGCATTTGTGCAATATGTCATACAAAATCCTGTTGCTATTTTCCAAATTGCCCTATTACGTATTTATTGGGAATTGAAACAGATTAGACCATGGTACTCTTCATCACTTAACTTTTTTTTGATAGTAACTATGATTACTTTTTACATATTCATTTTTTTTGGCTGGTTTCAAGTTCTGAGGAAACCGATTACCAAGGCGATTATAGTTATGACCCTTCCCTCATCAATCTTCATTGGGCTGACATGGGCAATTTGGGAAGGTCGATTTGGTTGGTGGTTTTTGGTCACGTGGATACCTTTGTTCGGGATTGGCTTATCAAAAATGAGCGAGCGCTTTCTACTGAAGAGTAAGCAAGCAATCAAACTTTTTGAATTGTTCAAATTCTTTCGTGTTTCATAGCGCAAAGGCGTAACTCTAAAGTTGACCCGTTTAATCACAGCGTAATTTCTTCGATTTGTCCGTTTTGTCCATTATTCACGACAAATTTGCACTCATCTCGTAGAGGTTAGTAGAGGCGGCGACGGTCGACTCTGTAGTACAAACCGGTATAGAAATAAGGGGCTCTTTTAGTGTCACTACGCAAGAAATCTGCCTCCGCAGGTCTGAAGGTCTGGACCGTAGCGGAGCTTGGTGCTTTCTACACAGAGCACCGTAGTGAGCTCATCGCCCATGCCTCTCGTATCCTGAAAGACAGCGCTAAAGCTGAAGAAGTAATCCAAGATGCCCTGATCAAGGTCATGC
>Ga0169931_10008781_pt1 | contig 14684 bp, 28 predicted proteins | sample Kivu_15m_20L_FD_129675 | JGI IMG/M metagenome (GOLD analysis project Ga0169931, IMG submission 129675) | Freshwater microbial communities from Lake Kivu, Western Province, Rwanda to study Microbial Dark Matter (Phase II) - Kivu_15m_20L... | ecosystem: Environmental > Aquatic > Freshwater > Lake...
CTGTGTGTGCTGCGGTGCCGAGTGAAATAAGAGTGGTAAAAGTAAGTAGATAAAAGAAAAAAAGAAAGCGACAGAAAGCAAGAAAGAGAGAGAGCGAAAGAAGAAAGAAGGCGAATGCCGACCGAAGGAAACACGAAGTGAGTGAAGCGAAGCAAACGAAACGAGTGTGCCGAAGGTAAGTGGGTAGGAAAGCAGGTGGGCAGGAAAGGAGAAAAGGGAAAGAGCAGACACACACGGCGACCAACAGGCGGAGCGAAGGCAGGTGGAAGGGGAAAGGAGTGAAGGGCGGAAGGCGGAAAAGTGAATGCCGACCAACCGAAGGGTGGCGGCGAGGGAACTTTGCCGCCGAAAAGCAGGAGCGGAGAAACGGAAAACGGAGCAGGGACAGGCGGAGGCGAAAGCAGGTGGAAAGGGCGAGGGGCCGAAAATCTGGACTGAAGGGAGCAAGGAACTTTGCCGCAGAAAAGCCAAGAGGGGCAGAATTAAGCCGAGAAACGACCAGACGAGGACTGAACGAGCCAGAAGCGGAGCGAAGGCAGGTGGAAGCGGATGCGAAAGCAGGATAAAAAAGGAATATAACTAATAAAAATACTATAATACAAATAAATTTACCTTTTGAAACCATTTTTTTTGGGTGGTATTGACTGGAAGTTAAAATCGAGCCAAACGAAATCCTATAGATTAAATTTCGCTTCAAATATCTTTCACGGGTGTACCCCTGAAAAAGAAAATACAAGCCCTAAAAAGGCAAAAAAAGGCCATAGTTCAAAAAAATAGTCGAAAACAGATGCCATAACTCCTAAAACAAAATTTTTTCTATAAAATAAACAAAAATAAACAAAATTATGTGTTTGGATAATTTTCGATGGGTGATTGAAGCTCGTAAATTTGAACCTGACCCATTTTTAAGCCCAATAGTACCCCCAAAAATTATTTTTAGGGTAGGGCAAGGGGATTGAAACCGCTTAAAATTTGGCAAAAAAACCGCCTTATGGCAAAAAAAAGCCCCCAAGCCGTAGAAACGGAGGGGGGTGGTTTTTCCTATGTCTGTTTATGAGGGTTCAAATATAAAAAAAAGTAATTTAGATAAAAAAAAATGAGCGATACAAAATTAATTCAGGCAAAAAAGTGGCAAATAGGTAAGCCAAAAGGGATATATGCCATTATCTTATGGTTGGACTTTATATTTTTATGCCTTCCGTTGTTTATTTTGGTGTTTGTAAGCATCCAAATATTCTTTTTATTTCATTCAATCTATAATCTGCTCAAAAAAATTTGTTTAATTTTACGCAAAGAGAAATTAAATACCAAGAATGTCCGAGCTTTCGCAAATTATTCGCATACCCGTTTCAAAAGATTTTTATCAAATAGCCGAAAACTTTATTCAGGGGGTCAATATCGCAAACAGGGGTGTATTTGATGGTGATAAAAGAAAGCAGCTTGTTGGAATGATTGGTCAAATAACTTTTTACCATTTCGTTTTTGGTAAATTACCCGTTTTAAGCACTGGTTTCGATGGAGGAATTGACCTTACTTACAAAAATCATACGATTGATGTAAAGACGATGGAGCGAAAAGTTTTTGTGAGGAGAGAATATGTAAATAATTTTATAGCCCTTCAAAAAAATTTCGATTGTGATGTGTTAATGTTTTTGAGCTATAATAGTAAAGCCAGTGAATTTGGTACAATAGAGATTTGTGGGTGGATTTATAAAACAGAAATCGATGAGAAAGCAAATTTTTATCCAAAAGGAACAGATAGAAAAAGAAGCGATGGAACAATTTTTGAGCTAATAGAAGATTTATACGAGATACCAATAGAAAAATTAAACCCTTTCAAAAATGAAACCAGAAGTAATTAAAGAGTCCGAGTGTTGTAAAATACCAAAGGGATGGGGATATGAGGTAATTATTCATAATAGCGAAAAATATTGTGGAAAGGTGCTGGTCTTTAAGAAGGGGTGTAAATTCTCAATGCACTTCCATATTCTAAAACAGGAAAGCTGGTATGTGAATAAGGGTAAATTTCTTTTCAACTGGATTGATACGCAAACTGCGGAAAAAAAATCTTGCGAAATGAACATAGGCGATAGTGTTACAATAGAGGTCGGTTTACCTCATCAACTTATAGCTTTAGAAGATGGAGAAATTTTCGAAGTGTCAACCCAGCATTTCGACACGGATTCTTATAGGGTAGAAAAAGGAACATCCCAAGTATGAAAGATGTCGTTGTTATGATTACAATAACGCTTTCGGATGAGAGCTTAAAAAGTGATGAATTTCAAGAATTTTTAGAGGAGATAAAAAACGGCAAAATGAGAGATGAAATGATGTCGGAAATTTTCGAAGAAATCAAAATCAAATTTCAGGTGTATAAAAACAAAAAACCCCTGCAATAGAAATCACAGGGGCTTAAAGCATTAGAGCGATTTATTTCTTTTTCGCCACAACTTTTGCAGCTACTTTTTTTGCAGCTTTTACTGGTTTAGCAGGAGCAACTTTTACAACTGCTTTGGGAGTTGCTTTTGCAACTTTTTTTGCAGCAGGTTTCGGAGCAACTTTTTTCGCTTTTGCGGTAGCATTTTTTGGTGCTATTTTTTTCGCAGATTTTTTCACGCTCATAAAAGAGTTTTAAGGGGTTAATAAAACACAATATTAAGGAAAATAAACAAAAAGCCCCCATCCAAGAATAGACGGGGGATTACCATTAAAACCAACCTATGCTACAAATTTAATCTTGTTCAAATTTATTTATTTTACTTCAATGCCAAAAATTTTATACGGCACTCATTAATAAAATTTTTTTGAAAATCAGCAAGTTGTGTAAATTTTCTGCATACCAGACAAATCAAAAAAGCCAATACATACCCCAAAACCCGTAAAAAAAATTATTTTGTTATATCAAAAGATAATATATCTTTATGCTGAAATCAAAACAATCAAAACAAAACACAAACAAAATGAAAGCAATTAAAATTGATGTGGCTAATCAAAAAATAAGCCAAGTTACTATCGGAGATTACAAAGAAATTTATTCTGCCATCGGAAACGGGTGCAGTTTATTTTGTTGCCCCGTACAATGGGAAAACAATGATGTTCTTTATGCGGATGATGAAGCCCTGCTGCAAGAAAATTTAGAGGGTTGCTTTTCTTTTCCAGATTTTAACTACCCTATTGTTGGAAACGCAATCATTCTGGGTTCTGATGATGAAGGGGAAAGCGTTGATGCAAAGACAAAAGTTTCTGAATTGATGGAAAAAATTATTTGGGGCAATAAAGAAGCCGCAGAGCTTTGGAGAAATAAAGCAATAGGCAATCGCCCTGAAATTCAAATTTTTTAACGATGAGAAAGGACTGGGAAGAAATAGCCAAAAATATACTACTCGGTAAAAGGATAGTAATGGTTAGGTATATGACCGAAGCGGAAATTAAAGAAACGGGTTTTTATAATGTTGGGCTTGTATTTGAACTTGATGATGGTACAATTTTTTGGCCCACATCCGATAACGAAGGAAATAATTCTGGAGCTATTCATTATGCAAAAGAATCGGATAATAATTATGTGTTACCAAACCTTTAATATTTTACAAACCCCTTAAACCCAAAAAAATGGCGAAAGTAAAAACCAAGCAAGAGCAACTGAAAGCCCACCTTCTCAAGTACAAAAGCATTACTTCTTGGGAAGCGATTGAAAAATTCGCAGCTACTCGTTTAGCCGCTATGATTTTTCTTCTGGAAAAAAACGGATGGAAATTTGAAAGAAAGTCCATTCGCCGTCAAGAAGGAGATACACAGGCAAACTATACGAGATATATTTTAGTTGCCAGTCCAAAGTCGGAGTTAAAAAAAATTAAATAATTTCGACCAAAATATAGCTATGGGCGATTTGCGTAGGAGGAAATTTTACCTCTCGCCATTCTCCCGTCCACAACCTGACGAGGTGAGCTTCTGCACCCCCGCCGTGTTTTAATATTTTTTCACGGCCCTGCTGAAAATAGTGGACAAGAAAAGCTCTGGGTATGTATAACATACCGCCCCCGCCTTTATAGGTGAGCTTTACAAAAAAAGGGGGCAATTTTTTTTAAGAGAAATTAAAACACTATGGATACTCCTACCCCTAACATTCCGACCTTTCAGGAATTGGTCGAATCTGGCCTCAAAAAATTTGACATTGTAGTTCCCGCCATTGAGGAGCTTAAAAACAACTACCTCCCCCTAAAAATTAAATCTGTCGATGATAAGGATGGGTATGAAAAAGTTTCAAAAGCCCTTCGTTTTATGATTTCAAAAAGAAACGAAGTTGAAGAAAAACGAAAAGAATTAAAAGCCGACTCTCTGGCTTATGGCAAGGCCGTTGATAATAGAGCAAAAGAAATTACATTCCTGCTTACCCCTATCGAAGAACACCTCCGATTAGAGAAGGAAAGAATTGACGATGAAATAGAGGCCATAAAAGAGAAAAAAATTAGAGAGGAGCAAGAGCGTCTGAACATTAGAAACCGCCGACTTCTTCAAGCGGGAATGAAATTAGTGGGTAACGAATACTTCTGGCAAAACCCTAATGACCTTGCTCAAGTTGAAATTTTACCATCGGTCAATTTAGAAACACTCGATGATTTGTCTTTTGATGAGTACATTGAAAAAATTAATTTGATGGCTAAAGAGCAGCAGGAGATATTTGAAAAAGAGCAAAAGAGGATTGCAGAAGAAAAGGCAAAATTTGAAGAAGCGCAAAAAAAGTTAAGGTGGGAAATGGAAATGATGAAAGGGCAAAGAACAAGAATGCGACTCGAATCTTTATTTCAGCTCGGATTAGCAGTATGTGTAAATGAAGAAAATTCATTGCAATACAAATTACCAAACAATAAATGGATTCCAGTATTAGCATACACCGAAGTAGAAAATTCCGATAACTGGGAAGAAACTTTAAGTAGCGTTACCTCCGCTATTGATTCGATTAAAGAAAAAGCTGCCGCCAAAGAATTTGAAGAACAACAAAAAATTAAAGAAGCCGAAGAAAAAGCTATCCAAAAAATTAAAGACGAAAAGGAACTGGAGGAAAAAATGGAGGCCGAGCGAATAGCCCAGCTTTCTGACAAAGAAAAATTTCAGTTTTATGTTCAAAAACTGCTTCAAGTAGAGCCGCCTACCCTTAAAACCGCAAAGTGGAAAAAAGCGGTTGCTGGTTTACGGGGGCTTATTGAAAATTATGAGTAATGTGTTATTTTCGTTAAAATTTGACGGAAATGTACACCTTAAAGCAAATAGAAAAGACCTTACTTAACAAGGGATATTTGGTTTACAACCAGCCAAATAAATTAAATGTTGTGGGTATTCGTACCAAAAGCAACACATCCTCTACTACTTTTGATGACTACATAGCATATTTTTTTTATGATGAGAATGGCAGAATGATTGGAAAAGTTGCCCCCGCCACTACCGACCCTTCCGTTTATTATTTACGGGACAATCCTATGGTAAGCACTGGTACGGCAATTTTGAAAAGCGGCCAGTACAAGGATGCTTATGTAATTGGAACACACGCTGGAAAATACACCGCTTTAGTTCAAAGGGGAGGCCCAGTAACCGTTATTAGGGATAATGACCGAAACGACTTATTAAATTTTTTCGCCAATACCCAAACTGGTATGTTTGGTATAAATATCCACAGGGCCAGTAGCAATAAAAATAATGTCAATGTCATAGGCCCAGATAGTGCGGGTTGCCAAGTTTTCAGGAATGAGGCCGATTTTAATGAAATGATGCGGTTGGCTCAAGTTTCTAAAGCCAAATACGGCAATAAATTTACCTACACCCTTTTGGATGAAATGGATGATATTAAGGTTAGGCGGAATGTCGGCCTCCTTTTAGCGGGTGTCGGATTGGTAGGGGTAGGAATTTACTTCTATCTAAAAACCAGAAAAAAGTAGGGTTAGATAAGTAGGGGGAGCTAATAACTCCCCTCTTTTTTATCAAAATTTTTTTTGTTGTTTCATAGAACAACATTACTTTTATGATAAGATGAGGTCAAAAATTTTAGATGCCATTGCAAAAAATCAGAACAATGACCCCTTATCTCTAATCAACACCGCAATAGATATTGAAGTTGATTGGGATGTATCTCTTGTTACTAAAGAAAAGATAGCAGATATTGATATTTTAATAAAGAATATTAAAGGCACATACTCTTATTCAGAACATCGTTCTGGCTATGAGAAAATTACCACTATAAAATTCTCTACAAACTCTGACTGGAAAATACAAGTAGATACAAAAAGTGTAACATTCCCACTTTCTCCTGCCAGTGCAGAGATTGATGTATATTCTAAAACAATAAAACTATATTTCTGATGAAGAACTTTATGGAAAAATTAGATATTGATGAAATAGCAAAAGGTAGAAATAGATATGAAAGATTAGAAGAATATGAAAACCAAATAAACAATATGGCAACACTTAAAAACTTGACTAAAATCGAAAAAATTTTAGTTGAACGAAATATGTCGCAAGGCGACCTTGTTCGTTTGATTGAAAGCAAATCTGGATTCCGTATAGGCCGAGATAGAATATCTAAAATCTGTACAGGCAGAATGAAAAATTATAGATTGGAAACGGCGGTTATGATAGCAGAAGCCCTAAAAGTCCCGATTGATAGTATAGTCGAACTAAAAAACATTAGAAAAGAAAACAAATTTTAGTGCGTGAGGCATTTTCTCATACCAGAGAGCTTTTTCAAGATACTTGCGAAAGAGAAGTTGTTCGCCAGACGAATATGGATGTATTGGCTATGCGACTACATAGACGAGATATTTGAGCCAGATTTTTTAGAGAAACAAATAGAACTCTTGAAAAAAATTAACGAGTTCAAACCAAGAGAAATTAAAGAAGCATATGAGTTGGGTGTTCAACTTCTCAAGCAAGATTTCAAAATTATAGAAGAAAAAGGTAAAAAAAGTAAAATAAACAAACCAGTAACAAGAGAAATAAAAATTCAGGCACAAAAAGTAATTGACTATCTTAATCATAAAATTGGCTCATCGTTTACGCTTAAAGGGAACAATCTTGATTTAATTAAGGGAAGATTAGACGAGGGGTATGTTTATTCAGATTTTGTGAATGTGATAGATAAAAAATATTCGGATTGGAAAGGAAGCGACTATGAAAAATATTTAAGACCACTTACCCTATTTGCCAAATCAAAGTTTGAAAACTACTTAAATACAAACTATGACACAAAACCTGCAACTAAATTCTACAAATTCGCAGATTCAGTCAGTAAAGCCCAACAACTTATTAAACTTCGTAAAGACGGATGAGGAAGAAACGCTCGTAAAGTGTATTCAGCTCACTACTGCTATTAAAAACCTGAAGGACTTGACCCCTTTGTTACAGGCAGTTTCAAAATGGCGGTTGTACATAGGGTTGCCCAAAGAGGATGTTACGGAAGAATTGGCCATAGTAACTGATTTTATCAGCAAAAACTATAATTTTTTGACTTTAGGCGAGATAGAACTGGCTTACAATCTTTCAGTTATGAGAGTTTTGGATGATACCGAGTTTTATGGTTCTTTCAGCCCATTGTATGTTGGAAAAGTGTTGAGTTCTTATCTTTATTATAGAAAAATGACACTTGCGGATGCCATACGCCGTAAAGAAAAGTATGAAATGGAGGTTGCCGAGCAAAATAATAAGCCGACACCAGAAGAAGAAGCCCAGCTTACGAGAGAAATACTCAAGGACTTTCACAGAAAAAGTCAAGAAATAGGAGAGGTAAACGACCCATTCAACATCTGCTACAATTTTTTAAGAAAGTACAAGTTTCTAAAGGTTGGTCAGGACGACATAAATGAAGCGATGTTAATTGGGGAGAAAATGTACACTCACAATGCTCAAAAGAACGCCATTTTAAGTAATTTAGGCAACGATAAAGAAATGGAAACAAAAAGAAACGCAAGAAATTATTTGGTCAAAAGATACTTCGACAAGACGGATATTGAAATTCTGTTGTCAAAAGTTACGGCTGGCCTATTTGTAAACCAATAGTATGGTAATAACTGGAAGAATATTTGATATAGTCGTCCTTAATGAAAAGGTAGCGCAGATTGTATTAAAAAAGAAGATGGCTGACAAGATTGTGCCAGTAGCAATATGTGTATTTGGATATTGGAAAGACAGGGCTATTAAGGAAATGAAGCTAAAGCCAAAAGATAAAATCAAGGCGAATGTGTATATGAAGTCCAAAATTTACAACGGGAAGTACTATACCGATGTCTATTTCAAGGATATTTTACTGGTTGAAGATGCGGTTGATTTTACGAAAAGGGATACTGGCTTGTTTCAAACCGATGAAGGATTGGTTGATACAGAAACAGGAGAATTAATTGATAATCAAGAAACATAATTATTTTGTAAAATATGGAAAATAAACAAAACCTTTACGACTGGATAGTAAAAATCATCGACTCTTGTAGAGATGACTTTCATTTTGAAGGGGTTGATAGAATTATTGAACTTTTCAATGATAAGTTCAGGGATGATGACATTCACTTTGAGCTTAAAATGAAACGAACAGACAAGTGGAACGAAATACACACAATAATAGCACCACACCTTAATAGATGAAAGCGAAAATAAAAAGCTGCATTTTGGTATTAGAAACCAAAGAGCAATTAGAGGAGGGGCAACAAATCGTTTTTGAAGAAAGGGTTGACTTTTCTACGGCGGTAATACTCCAACATCAAGAAGATAAAACTTTTGCTTCGGCATTATTAGTAGATTTTGGCGTTATCGGAGAAAAAAGTGTTGTTTTTGAATTTGCCCCAACATTAGAGGAGTTTCAAGAGTCCCAAAGTATAGACAGAACCTTTGATAAAATTACATCCAGAGCAATAAATGATGAAGAATACCGCCTAATGCACGATTACCTTTCCGTTGAGTCAAATGGCGAGAAGGGTACAGAAGTAGGTGGCGTAAACAAGTCCAGTTTTGTAGTTTTCGATATTTCTGAAAATATCAAAAAAGTAGTCCTTACAGAGATGTATCTGTGCGACCGAGATACCCCTTATTCAAATACCGAAACAATAGTTACCCAGTTTTCTATTAACGAAGGGGTGGTAATATTTGAGAAAGATTTTTCTACAATTCAAGAATCTGGCGACATTGACATATCCGACATAAAAGGGCTTTTATGAAAGTAGGTGTTGGAATACCGACATACAATAGGTACGACTTATTAAAACCATATATTGGTAAGTATGGGGTTGATTTCTGCGACTGGAACATTTACATAGTAGATAACGGAAATCAAGGTATTGAAAATGATGAGATAAAGTGGTCAAAATCAGGGTTGATTATTATTAAAAACGATAAAAATGTAGGCGTAGGTGCAAGTTGGAATCAGTTGTGCAAAAAAATATTTGAGAAAAACGATTACGCATTGATACTGAATGACGATATTTATCTTGGGAAAAAACAAGAGCAGATAATTTCGTTGATTGAAAAGAAAAAAAATGGTTTCATCAGAGCTACTCCAGATTGGTGTGCTTTCTTAATTAGCAAAGAGGTGTATGAAAAGGTTGGAGAATTCGATGAGTGCTTTTTTCCTGCGTATTACGAGGACAAATCGTATGAATACAGAATGAAGATAAAAGGAGTAATAGCATTAAAACACCCAGAGCTAAATCCAGTAGTTTACAAATCATCCCAAACTATAGAAAAAGACCCAGAGATATTTGAGGCCAGTAAAAAAAACAAGAAAATCTATATTGAAATGTGGGGTGGAGAGCCAAACAAAGAAACTTATACAAAACCATACAACCGATAATGGGATTTGTACAACAACTTGATGATGGAATTTGCAAAGCGTTCAAGAATGAACACGATGTAGATATGTTCGTAAACAAAGCATATGACGAAGAAAAAAATCAGCACTTGCTTGTAGTGGTTATTCCTAAAGATGACCAGCTTAATGTACAGATGATATACAATCCAATACTATTTATCACTGAAGAAGAACGAGATACCTCCTTTACAAACGATATTAATGACGATTTCGCAAACACTTTTTATCAGAGAGTAGCGGAGCATATAGAAAAAAACAGAAGCCAACAACAATAAACAAATAAAAACAAAGAAAAATGAAGTATTTTGAAGTTCTTGTAGAAATTAAAACCGAAATCGAAAGCAAAGGGGGTGTAAAAATCAAAAAAGTAAAAGAAAGCTATTTGGTTGACGCTATGTCTGTAACTGAAGCAGAAGCCAGAGTAGTGCAGTTATTCAAAAAATCTGGGTTCAGCAAGGATTTTGAAGTTGTGGGGGTAAAGGGCAGCAGAATAATGGAAGTAATCGAAGCCCCCAAAAAATCTGCCGACAAACCAGTATCTGCAACCAACATAAAAATTCAAGAATGACACAACTACAAGATTTATACGATTATCTCAAAGCTAATTATGAGCCACTGACAGAGGGAGATTTAAGTATCTCTGGCCCAGATAAAGACGAGCCAACAGATTACATATGCTGCGACCAAAAAATAATCACCTTGACTGATAGTGGTTTTCGAATTGCCGATTTATACGACTCCCACCCAACTTTGATATTTGAAACAAAAGAGCAGGTCTTGTCTTTTTACGAGGGATGGGCAAGGCCAACATTTTATGTAGATTTTATCGATGAAAACAAGTCGGCAGAATCGGTAGGTATCTTAACCGCTATGTCTGAAACGATGACCAGAAATATGGATAATCCTTATTGGAAGAAGGTTATATCTCCCACCCAAGTTCAATATACTAAAAAATAAAACAATGATTAAGATTACTGGAAAAATCAAAAAGAAGTTCGACACTAATACTTTTGGTAACAACTTCGAAAAGAGATTATTGTGGCTTGAAGAAGTGTCTGAAAAATACCCAAACACTTGGCAATTAGAACTTTGGAAGCAAGATTGTTCTATGCTTGATTCATACAATGAAGGAGATTATGTTACCTGCTACATTGACATAAAGGGGAAATATTGGTCGAGGGACGGAAAAGAAGGTGTAATGAATAGTATTAAGTGCTGGGACATCGAAAAGGATGGCAAGTCCTATAAGGGAATGAAAAAAAGCCAAGAAGAAGATTATTTGTCTTAATATAATTAGACCCCACCCAACGGGGATTTGTTTCTACTCATCCCCTTAATATTAAAACCATAAAAAAAACAATATGAAAAAAAATGAAGTCAATGATGAAATCAAAGACATTTTCTTTGGAAACAATGAAGTTGAACTTACTGATGATTTAATTGAAAAACTTGTAAATGAAAAAAAATGGCGAGATAAAGAATCACTGATAGAAATGAGGAAAATGGGTGCAAAATGGAATTTGAAAAGAAATTCTGTTATTTACACAGAACTTTTTTAAGTATAAACACTTGGTGGATTATGAATAGTCATTGCGGTATTAATATCTGATGTCTGATAAAAACACCATAATTACGAGCTACGGAGAATCTTGTCAAATTCTCGACTATACTATGGGTTATTGTGGATGCTGCTTTTCTAACTTTTTCAATGATTGGTACGATAAAAACGAAGCGTATTTTGTAAGAAAGGGAATATTCGTTATCGATGAGTTGATGTTTTTGGATTGCGAAAAGGCAGAAGCAGTTGAGGGAGAAAAAAAAGAAAGAAAAAGGGTTAGGTATTGTTTTCAGTTTGACTTTACAGATGCTGATGTAAGCTATTTCTCAATAGTTAATTACTATAATCGGGAGAAGGTAGCTGATTTTCATTTTAAGAAAAGCGAATTTCCTAACCTACACGATGTTATATGCACTTTTGATTTTATAGATTTGAAAGCATTTAGCAGGTTGGGATACTTTCTAAATGATTGGATTACAAAAAAAAGAGATAAAAGCTGGGATGTATTTTATCAAAGAACTGGCTCTTTGCCAAATCATAAGCTAAAACCATATTATGAAAAGCAACTAATAACCGATAACAAGATGTTGCTTCAGTTTATGTGCGACCATTCGATTCAAATAATTCTTTCTACGATGTGCTATTACACTCAAGAAAAACCAGAAAGAATATCCTATGAATCATTTGCGATTACTGAAGATTTTGAATATACTACCAAGAAGCAAAAGTACTCATACAAGTACACTGGGTATATCAATTTGAATGATACAAAGATTTATAGAACAATAATCAAAAAAAATCTTGATGAAGAAAAGAAAAAAGAATATCAGCGTCATATAGAATCTTGGTCAGTAAGGGGTCATTATAGAACAATTAAAGGCAAAAAGGTTTGGGTTAAAGAACATATAAAAGGTGAGGGTATTTTGGAAAACAGGATATATGGCACAAAACCAGAGTCCGAAGTTTTACTAATACCAAAAGTTGTAGAGTGTGAAAGGGAGGTTCGTGTTTCAACCAAAGTAATTCATAGTCCCAAAGATGTTTTAGTTTACGAAGATGAGCAGCCCGTACCAAGAGTATCTGCCCCCAAAATTTCAGCACCCAATATTATACCCCAAGTAGAGCAACCCCAAAAAACAACAACCCCAAAAAAATCAGTGTGGCAAAAGATAAGATTACTTATATTAAATCTCTTTAAGAGAAAAGGAGAGGTCGCATAGCGGTTTAGTGCAGTGGTCTTGAAAACCACCGAGCGGAAACGCTCCGTGAGTTCGAATCTCACCCTCTCCGCAAAACAATTATTATGAATGAAATATATTTGATTATATCAGTCCTCATAGTTTCAACCATCATTTATGAATACTACAAATCAACCAAACGACATTCACAGATTAGGATAGTGGGGAAGGGGTTAAACCTTAAAGCAAACATAGTCGGAGATGAAGCAGAGTTAAAACGATTACTGGCCTACGGATGTTATGAAAATAAAGATTTAGGAACTGCATTGTTTAAGGTAATTGATAATTGCAGACAATATAATAGAACTGGCGAAGATTATGTTTATGAATACAATTTTGATGAAAAAGTTAAAATTGACTTGTATTCTTTAGATACCAATCCAGAACAAGTAAAAATTTTGGTTAAGGGTAGTGTAGATGACCTAACAACCTTGTTGGGCGTAGGAGCAGCCCAAGATTCGGATGAAAATCAGCGTTCAGTTCTGGCAGACGCTTGTATAAACCTTGCAATTTTTGTACACGAAGAAATGAATAAAGATTTCTATGCAAGATGTGTATTTGAGCCAAGTGAAAACCCAATCATTTGTAAGAATTGTGATAGACACAAAACCCAACACTGGCAATAATGAATAAGGAAAAAGCACCGATATTGATTTTGGGGGCAAGTAGTCAGCCCTATTTATCTTTAGGTAGGCATTTTGGAGGCGTTAAAGCATATGGCACATCTTACAAGTATGTACAAAAAGAGGATGCTTTTGTAAGGGAAGATTGGATGAAAAAATATAATAGTAAGAAGTCGTGGGAAGAATTTGTTGAAGAAGTAAAAAAAAGCCACCTGTAGAGAACAAGCGGCTTTGACAAAACAATCTTACACAAACACAATGGTAAGATGTTGCAAATATAAGAGTTATGTTTCAAGAATTCATATTACTGCGGCCAATCCAATTAATGCTATGACCATTAGGATTCTATCTGATGATACAACTCTTGTTTTCGTAGAGGAGGTTTTAGAAAAAGGCAAAAAGCTACCAGTAAGATTAGCCAAATACCAATATACCGAAGCAAAGGTATTTTTAGGAAGTATCGTCATTTTGCAACACCCCCAGATAGAATCGCTTAAAAAGGACGGAAGGTTGGATATTTTGGAATAATAATCGTAAATTGTGTTCTAAAACAAACAAAAACAAATGAAACTCAAATGGCTTTTGGGGGTTTCGGCATTATTCGTAGCAAGTTGCTCTGCCTTTTTCTCTGTAACTGGTATCGGACTTCTATTTTATGGAGCTTCCACTTCGGTTATTATAATGGCTTCATCACTTGAGATTGCAAAACTTGTAACGGCAGCATACTTAAAACAAAAATGGGATGAACTTGCAAGATTGCTCAAGATATACCTATCGGTTTCGGTAGTTGTTTTGATGTTTATTACTTCACTTGGTATTTACGGATACTTATCCGATGCTTTTCAGCAACAAAACCTACAACTTCAGAAAGTTGAAAGGGAAGTTTCTTTAATAAATAACAAGATTAAATTAAATCAAAGTGAAATAAGCAGGTATGAACAAAAGATTTCAAACCTTTCCAGAATAAGAAACTCTCAAGAGGATAATTATTCCAAACTTATTGAGCAAGAAAGGGGTACATCTCGTATTTACAATATGATTAAGTCGGCAGATGCCGAAATTAAAGCTGCATCCCTTAAAGTTGATTCATTTAACTCGCAAAATGTTGTCCTGTATCAACAAGTGGATAGCGTTAAAAACGCTAACATAGATTTAGAAAAGAAGGTGGGCGGTTTTAGATTCGTTTCTCAAGCACTGGGTGTAGATATGAATACTGCCGTAAAGTGGTTTATTTTGCTATTAGTGTTCGTTTTTGACCCCCTTGCGGTCGCTATGCTTCTTGCATATGTCCGATATTTGCCAAGCCAAAGAAAGCCGCAAGAAACGGCCACAGAAAGCCCTGAAGAAATTTTTGAACCAGAACATCAAGAAATTCAAGTACCCAAAGATTCGAGAAAGCCGCAAGAAACGGCCACAGAAAGCCC
>Ga0169931_10008784_pt1 | contig 14681 bp, 8 predicted proteins | sample Kivu_15m_20L_FD_129675 | JGI IMG/M metagenome (GOLD analysis project Ga0169931, IMG submission 129675) | Freshwater microbial communities from Lake Kivu, Western Province, Rwanda to study Microbial Dark Matter (Phase II) - Kivu_15m_20L... | ecosystem: Environmental > Aquatic > Freshwater > Lake ...
ATTTATCGCACCGCTACAACCGTCTGCCTTTGCTGCCTTCCGGCCCTGGAGGATTGGACAGGAGCTGGTCGTAAAAGACTTGCCCTTTGCCGGCAAAAGTAAGATGCTTTCAACGAACATGCGTAGGTTTTTTCTCAATTTAGATAAGCAGCCATTTGCATGTGAGAGTATTTTTGGCCGAAATCAATTCAGTATAGAATGAAAAACAGCGTGATTCGATATGGTATAATCGTAGGAATTGTGATCAGCGCTTATGTGGCTCTTCTTTACGCTGCAGGCATGGAAGTATTCGCTAATTGGTGGTTTTCAGTCATCATGTATCCAATTTCTATTGGCTTGGTTTGTTATTTCACAATTCAACTTCGCGACAAAAACGACTCGGAACCCTTCCGTTTCAAACAGACCTTTATTGTGATACTCAGCCTGCTCATGCTCGCCACATTAGTCTCGACAGGTTGGAATATCATTCTCTTCAATGTGATCGATACAACATTGGCCAAAGAACTGTCAGAACGCATTCTGGAAGAAACAGCGGAAACGATGGAAAAATGGGGAGCCCCGGATGAAACGATTAAGAAGACCCTCAAAGAAATGCGCGACCTCCCCACTCAATTCAAGCCAACCGCTCAATTATTGAGTTGGTTGAAAGGTGGGCTTTTCATGGCGCTTGTAAGTCTGATATGCGCGTCGTTCATTAAACGCAAAGAATCTAAAAATCCTTTCATAACCGCATGAAAGATCTATCGCTCGTCATACCTCTGCTCAACGAATCCGAATCGTTGCCTGAACTCCATGCATGGATAAAACGAGTTTGTGATGACGCAGGTCTGAGTTATGAAATCCTCTTTATAGATGATGGCTCCAAGGATGAGTCCTGGAAAATTATCTGCACATTGAAATCAATGCATCCCGAAGTGCGTGGCATTCGCTTTCAACGAAATTACGGGAAGAGCGCTGCGTTACATACCGGGTTTGAAGCGTGTGAAGGACGTGTCGTTATAACAATGGATGCAGACTTGCAAGACTCCCCTGACGAGATTCCCGAATTATATCGGATGATTACTTCGGAAGGATTCGATTTGGTAAGTGGCTGGAAGAAAAAGCGCCATGACCCGCTTTCCAAAACAATTCCTACCAAGCTGTATAACTGGGCTACACGACGCATGAGCGGCATTCATTTGCACGATTTCAATTGCGGGTTAAAAGCCTACTCCAGTGAAGTCGTCAAGAGTGTCGAAATTTTTGGTGAAATGCACCGGTACATTCCTGTCATTGCACATAGAGAGGGTTTCAAAAAGATTGGCGAGAAGGTGGTTGAACATCGAGCACGCAAATACGGTACTACAAAATTCGGGTTGGAGCGATTTATCAATGGACCGCTCGATTTGATGACGATTATGTTCATCTCGAAATTCGGTAAGCGACCGATGCACATCTTTGGGACGATTGGCGCAACTACATTTGTCGTTGGGCTTGGTTTGACAGCCTACCTGATTATTCAAAAATTCATGCACTTGTATGTATGGCATACAAAAGCTCCTTTGGTGTCAGACCAAGTCACGTTTTACATTGCTCTTACCTCGATGATTCTCGGGACTCAGCTTTTCCTGGCTGGTTTTGTTGGTGAACTTATTACACGCAATTCACCCTCACGAAATCAGTATAAAATTAGAGAGCAACTATAACCCCCCAAACAGAAAGCAACACACGATTCAATAAAAGAAAAAGGCCGCAATATGCGGCCTTTTCTATTCTTTGGATTGTCTTACTGCTTGACTAGTGGCTTCACCATACGCGAATTGCCATTTAGCAACTCTACGAAATAGTAACCCGCAGGCACAGCGGTGAGGTTTTCCTCAATTACCATAGTCTCAGAACCCGCATTATAAGTGCTGGAGCGAACTAAACGTCCTTCAGCGCCATATACATTTAAGGTAATAGACTTCAATGGGTTTAATGACGATGCATTCACTACGATACCACCATTTGTTGGGTTAGGATACATAGCGAACTCCATTTCTAATCCGTTCGTGAAGCCTAATCCAGAACCCGGATTGTACAGGCAAGAGCCATCATCATAGGTTGCTTGAGGGTTATAGTTCAGAGCATCAACATCGGTGCATCCCGCCACAACTCCACAATCAGAATTTACTCCAATCATATCGGTTGAAGTTGAGCCGTAATAAAGTGATCCTTCGTAATAGGATGTATTCGTTGAAAGCATGTAATAAGCACCATTCCAACCATCACCCCAGCTGTCATTTAAAATCAGTTGATAACAACCATCAGCTACACAAGCATATTCAGTATACCAGTTCCAGCTAGAATAACCTGAACCCTCAGCCACTACAACTCCTGCAACATCTACCAAACTCCAGCTGATTTCAGATCCCCAGTTAGAGGTAGAAATTTGAATAGTTACCAAGTTGTTTGTGCAATTCACAGGGTATTCGCATGAACCGTCATCTTCGTTAGCCATTGAATTATAATTCAAAGCAGAAGGATCTGTGCAGCCCGGAATAACAGGCACACAACCCTCGGCATTGATACCGAAATAAGCAGAACCTTCGCTTAATCCCGAACCTAACGTATATGTATTTAAGATTACTCCATTCACAACAACATCCAGGTAGCCTCCGCCATCCCAGCCATCACCGAAGGAATCGAACATCGCAATCGTGTAGCAACCATCCATCAAACAAGCATACTGCGTGGTAGCACCCACGCCTGCCGCAATTGTATTACCCAACTCATCGAAGATCACATAAGATGCTTCGTTGGCAAATACACCCGGCGATAAGATAAACTGAGCAACACTGCCAAGGCAGTCGTTCATATAAAAGCACGTTCCATTATCAACAGCCGCCAACGGATCGAAGTTAACGGCTTCAGGATCTGTGCAGCCTACAGTAGGATAAACACATGAACCATCCTCCATATTCGCATCAACATTGTAGTTTAATGCCGTTGGATCTGTACATCCGAAAACAGGACCACAGGTTCCATCAATGCTAAACTGAACTGTCGCAAATTGCGCATTTGCTGCAGGATGAGCATTGATTATTTGAGTGCCTCCTGCATTTACCCAGAAGTAACCGTTGTACCAACCAAAGGGCCCGGTATTATTAATCATGTTAGCGGTGTAACAAACACCAGGCTCCAGGCATACGCTTGCATAGACAATTGCGCTATTGTTCAACCCGGTAGCATAGTAGATCTCGTTACCTTGATCGTCAACAATTTGCAATTCAACTTGATTTCCGTTTGAGAAAGTACAGATGTAGAGGCTAGCGATGATACTACCCTCACCATTGCAATACGTGCATGAACCGTTGTCTACAGTTGCATTCGCATTGTAATTCTGTGCAGTTGCATCGGTGCAACCCTCAATAATGCATGAACCATCATCGCTGTTTGCAGCAGGGTTGTAATTTGATGCCATTGGGTTCGTGCATCCCATTACCCAATCGAAACAAGAGCCGTCATCGGTTGTAGCAAACGGATCGTAATTGGCAGCAGTAGAATCAGTGCAACCACCGTATATGCACGATCCGTCATCGGATAAAGCTGCGGGATTGTAGTTGGAAGCATATGGGTCGGTGCAGCCGGAGATGAAATCACCGCATGATATGGAAAGACTGAAAGCTCCGGACACAGAAGCGAATCCACCGGCTCTTATCAAATAAGTTTCACCTGCAATAGCCTCGAAGGTTAAAGAGCTCTGCAGTCCACATGCATCGTCATTTTGACCGTAACAATTCAAATTTCCGCATGTGCCGGTGAAAATATGTATACGAGTATCAATAGCGCTTCCGCATGTTGATACGGTAATAGCGCCAAAATCAGATGCCGTGTACGAATACCACATTTGCCCCCCTGATCCCAAGCCCGAGCAAACTAAAGCTCCTGAGGTTTGGTTGTCATTGGGCACTCCAAGCGTGTTCACGGAGTAGACTGTACCGCACTCAACTGAAATTGCATCTGCGCAAGATGAACCAGGGGCAATCTGCGCTACAGATAATTGCTGCACGCCAAACAGAACGATGAAGAGGGTAAAGATTTTTTTCATCTAATCAATTGTTTTAATGGATATCTCCATTTGGGAGATGTGCAAGGTTAATTCTTTATTCAATCCTGAGACACCTAAAAGTCAGAAAAGTTGCATTCCTAATTTTCAACCAGAGATAACGCCGCTCCCTATGAGTTCTTCACCCTCATACCAGGCTACGAATTGACCGGCAGCAACACCGCGCTGCACCTCATCAAAGACAATGAAAAGGCCATCACTTCGCAAAGTCAGTTTGCATGATACCAGCTCTTGACGATATCGAATTCGCCCCGTGTAATCACGCTCTTCTCCAACAACCATCGTCAAATCTTCCCGAACCCAGTGCACATCATTCGGCATAACCTTCAGACCTTTGCGCAACAAACCGGGATGATTTTCCCCTTGTCCCACGTAAACAATGTTGTTCACTGCATCCGTTTCCAAGATGAATAACGGAAGTGCCTTTCCCCCTACTCCAAGTCCCTTTCGCTGCCCCACAGTGTAGTAATGAGCGCCTTGATGACGACCGACGTGTTTTCCCATCTGAGGAGAAAAAACCGGTGGCTTTGTGGTTTGTATCAACTCATCCGAAACCTCGAATCTTGCATCATCCGGAAAGATCTCCGGTATTTCAATGATGTCGCCCTCCTTCGGCTCTAATTGTTGCTGCAAAAAAACGGGGAGTTTGACCTTTCCAATGAAGCAGAGTCCTTGTGAATCCTTCTTCTCAGCATTTGGAAGCCCTATTTGACGCGCAATTTCCCTTACCTCCGACTTTTGCAGATGGCCTATTGGAAACAGAGCTTTGGCTAGTTGAGATTGCTTTAATTGACAGAGAAAATAACTCTGATCTTTATTTGAATCAGCGCCTGCCAAGAGCCGGTTGATCGTCTTGCCTGCAGAATCAATTGTTTCTTCCTTTCTGCAATAGTGACCTGTCGCAACATAATCGGCATTTAATGAAATAGCTGCCTGAAGAAATAAGTCAAACTTCACCTCTCTATTGCAGAGCACGTCGGGGTTGGGAGTTCGACCGATTTGATATTCCCTGAACATATAATCGACTATGCGCTCCTTGTATTGGGCGCTCATATCGAGTACTTGAAAAGGGATGCCGAGAGCCTCTGCGGCCAGCATAGCGTCATTACTATCATCGATCCAGGGGCACTCATTATTGATGATAACCGACTCGTCGTGCCAGTTACGCATAAATATGCCTATGACTTCATAGCCCTGTTCCAGCAGCAAATGCGCAGCCACACTGGAATCAACTCCGCCTGATAACCCGACAACTACACGCTTGGACATGGTCCAAAATTACATCTGAAAGTGAAGTTTATTCGAAAAACGCTACTTTTAACCAAGTCAAAAAAGGGTTATTGTGTGAACAGGCAACCCTTTATACATGAACTCGTCTAACCGATAACCCTTGTGGCAGAAACCAAGCACTTGCAGGCATTGATCGATGGCTGTCTCAAAGGAGACAGACGGTCGCAGCAGGCGATCCATAAGATGTTTTATGGAAAGATGAAAGCCGTATGTATGCGATACACAAGGGACTCGGACCAGGCAATGGACGTGCTGCAGGAAGGTTTTCTCAAGGTCTTCAACAACCTTGATAAATACACCGGTGTTGGTACTTTCGAGGGCTGGATGAGAAGAATAATGGTGAATCTTTCGATTGATCGTTATCGGCGCCTCAAGCACGATTTGGTTTTGCTCAGTGAGCAAAATGATATCGAAGATTGGGGTGGTGAAACAGATGATGAAACGGATGATTCGGAGGAGGGCGAGGAGATTTATGACATTACGCCGGAGCAGATCATTGATGCCATGCAGCAATTGACACCCGCTTATCGTACTGTTTTTAATCTCTATGTATACGAAGATTATACGCATCAGGATATTGCTGAAGCGTTAGGCATTAGTGTCGGAACTTCAAAAAGTAACTACGCGAAAGCCAAGAAGAATATGAAAAAACTGCTTACGAAGAATTTGCATTCAATTAAATGAAAAAGAATTTTACGCCTTTTGAGCGAAACTTGAGAGAAACGATGTATGGGCATGAAATGCCCTATGAGCATTCTTCCTGGGTCGCTTTGCAGCGTCAAATGGGAATGACCAAAACCGGAAACTCGGTTTGGTTAGTGTCGCTAATCTCAACCATTATAGTACTTTCCGGAGGAGCTATGGCGCTCTACCGACATCAGCACACACCTGCCCTCGCCGGCAAAGCCATAAGCAATGAACGTTTCGCAAAAGCAATTACAAATACCACAAAAGGCCGCTCGCATCAAGGAATGCCGTCTCGTAAGCCAGCGAATTCAATAGCCTATGAGTTATTAGTTCCCTCACCCGGTTCCAATGAACAAAATGGATACAATTCGTTGGTTGTTTCCGCGGGCGAAGTTTCTGAATCGACATCTGAGAATATTTCTACAGCAGATCCAAAATCTGTTACCGCTGCAGTCAGAAAAGCAGAAAACATCATCGAATTTGCCTGCAACGTGAGAAAGGCTTGTCAAGGAGAGGAAGTAGAATTCCAAACGACCAACGGCCCGAAGAGCGGCAGCTACTTATGGAACTTCGGGGACGGTCACTTCAGCGATGACGTGAATCCTAAACACAAGTTCTCTAAAGCAGGAAACTACGACGTTTCTTTATCGATTACAAGCGATAACGGACAAATTAATACCACTGTAGTAAACGACATGATCACCATTGAAGAGGCTCCTGATGCTGATTTCTCGTGGGAGTTCATCAATAAGGATCCTTCTTCACCTGAGGTGCGTATCGTCAATTTAACCGAAGGAGGAAATACATACGAATGGAGTAATGGCTCTGAATCGAAAGTCATTTCTGATGGTGCCACGTTCAAACTCCAAAATAACGGACGTCAAATGATTGCGTTGAATGCCAAGAACCAGGCAGGATGCGCAGATGGAGCCGTAAAGCATATCAGCGTTAACACCGATTTTTCTCTGGGAGCTCCCAAACAATGGACAATTGCAGATGGTGCTTTTATGCCTCAAGGGCTGAAGAAGAGCAAGGTAGATTTCATACTATCCATCTATGATTCATCGGGAGCGCAAGTCTTCGAAACATCAAGCCGCGTAAAAGGATGGGATGGTAAACTTCCGGGAGGCTCGCAAGCTTCATCGGGAAGCACTTACTCATACAAGGTTATTATCACCAATGACCGAACTCAAGAACAAAAATATTTCTACGGCACATTCAACGTTTTTCCTTAACCAAATCTAAACTGTAACCTGTGTACAAAAGAAACCGTAACAATCGTTGCGGTTTTTTTTATTATTGACCTAAACCTGTGGAAACTTTGTGGATTTTCATCGTCTACCCGACTATGTTTATCTATAATTTTCACTAGTTTTGCAGTCTTCTTAAATTGACTCAAGGAACGTTTTGTGAAATTCATCGAAACCCTGATACTAATTGTCCTCGCTTGTCTTTGCTTGACAGCAAATGGGCAATTCACCGTCACGGCCTCGAGTTCAGATGCTTGTCAATGCACCGGCTCGTTGGAATTTCAGCCAATTGGCAATCAATCTTTTGACTATCAATTATTCGACGTTTCCGATATTCCTGTTTTCTCAGGCTCCGGCCAAAACAACGTCGTTACCCTTTCGAACCTATGCCCTTCAGTCTACCACATTGTAGTGGAATATGGAGATGGGACTATTTCTGATGAATACTTTGAGGTATCGGCAGGCTCTGTATCCAGTGGCGAAGCTCACCGCGTGATACTCTGTCTGGAGGCTTACACAACCGGCAGCGGTGGTACTATTCCGTTCGACCTAACTCCGGAAATATCCGGTTTTGTGGCTGGAGGGACCTGGTATTCCCCTAACGGACTAATTATTCCATCGGCCTCGTTGAGTTCACTAACGGCAGCATCCATGGAAAGTGGCTGGTACACATACGTTACCAATAGCGGTGGCTGCGATATAACAACCGGCGTTTACATACAGGCCAATAATACGGGCCTCACAACGACCTATGTGATTTGTGAAACCTACGAGCCATTTGAAATGATTGATTTCATGCAGGGAACACCCGATACCATTGGCCAATGGTATGATGCTTCGCTCAATATTGTGCCCGGAGGTATTTTCAACCCTGCAGTCATGAATGACGCATTGTTTACCTACGTCATTGATAATCTTCCCGGATGCCAGCCGGCATTCCGAAGCATGTTTGTGGACGAGCAGACACAGCGTTCTGCAGGCACTTCGGCAAATGTGATGGTGTGCGAAGGAAGCGGACCGTTCAATATGCTGAATCAATTGAACGACTCACCCAATGACGGAGGCTCATGGACAGGCCCGGGAGGAGCTGTTACACCGGCCGGATCTGACATTTTTAATCCTTCTACCATGCAAGAAGGCAACTATGTCTACTCCATCAGTTCGGCTGCTCCTTGCTCTACACAGACTTCTACACTAACCATCACGTTCACGCAAGACAACCCATCCGGACTTAGCTCAGAAATTGAGCTGTGCTCCAGCTCCAACAACTTGAATATGTTGGGTGCATTAGAGGGAACCCCTCTTGCCGGCGGAACCTGGACGGGGCCATCCGGTGCAGAGGTTGATGGCGTTTTCGATCCTGATGCCGAACCGGCAGGCAACTATGAATACTACTATCCTAACGTGGGTTGCACTCCCGGAAGCTCCGTATTAAGCATAAGTGTTGAAGCTCCTGTGAACGCAGGCGCCAACGGTAATGCGACCATCTGTCAAACACAATCCTCCTTCAATCTGAATACCATGCTCAGCAACAACGCGACAAACGGAGGAACATGGACAACAGGAGGCAATAGTGTCTCAACCATTTTTTCGCCTACCAATTCAGGGTCATTCAATTTTGTTTACACAGTTAATGCGAATGTATGTACCGATGATCAAGCCTCCTTTACGGTGTTCGTTCAACCTGCTGTCGCTGCTCCTATTAGTCAAACCGTTTATTTGTGCAGCCTGGGAGGCGAAGTAGACCTTACAGATTATTTCACTAACCTATCCAGTGTCTATTTTGAAGATGCCGCAGGAGCTCTGCAAAGTAATTTCTTCGACCCCTCGGAAGAAGAGAGTGTGATTTTAAACGTGATAAACCCTTCCGGTAACTCCTGTCCGGATCAAGAAGGACAATTGACGGTGGAAGTGCTTCAACCGGTGATTGAAGATGGAACGTTCGATTTCGATGTATGTCGAAGTCAGAGCTTATTTAATTTGAACAGCGTACTTCCCGAACTTGCGGTTGGCATGGGAACTTGGCTTGACTCCGGAAATCAACAGGTTTCCAATCTGGTTTCCATTGATTTTACGGGGACAGAGAGTTACCTGTATGAAGTCGTTCAACCCATTACATGCGGGGGTGAACTAATGCAGGTCAATCTGATCACATTCACACCCAATGATGCAGGAGACGATGTGTCGGAAGTTTTTTGCTATACCGACAGCCCTGCTCTTCTCATAGATTTATTGCCTGAAGCCGGCGCACAATCAGGAAGTTGGTTCTATGATAATGAGCCCTTCAACTCCTCCGCATTCGATCCAAGCGAGAACCAATCAGGCTCCTACGTTTACAGGATTCCTGCCAACGGTCCATGCCCTGCCGACGAGGCAACAGTTCAATTAAGCGTTCAATATGGAATCAACTTCACGGCAGGTCAGGATATTCATGTATGTGCCGGATCAGAAAACCAAACCATTGGGGGCATTCCAACGCCGGGAACTGATTACAGTTGGTTTCCTCTATCCGGACTTGACAACCCCGCAAGTCCAACCCCGTCGGTGAGTATTCCCGATGTTGTCAATCAAGTTACATCAACAGTGTACAGTGTCTTTGCCGATGATGGCATTTGCACCTTTACTGATTATGTGACTGTAACTATTGAGCCCAACCCCGTCCTCAACCTCAGCCCCGAATACAACATTTGCTTTGGTGAAGTGCTTTCACTGGAAAATGTGGTAACTACGAACTGCGTCTGGACACCCAGTAATCTGTTCGAAGATGCGAGTTCAAATTCTCCGACTATTCAGCCAACCTCATCCGTTTATATTGGGTTAGAGGCGATGTCCGAATTTGGCTGCACCGTTACAGCATTCAGCCAAATCAATGTCAATCCGCTTCCTATACTTGTGATTGAAGGGGAAACTATACGCGGCTGCCGACCGCTTCCGCTGGAAGTAATTCCTTCCTCGGATAGTCAAAACGTAGATCAAATCATTTGGAATGTATCGGGCCTGGGGACATTTATTGCCGACTCCCTTTCTCTGAGCCTGATGAATGCCGGTGTGTATGACATCGAAGCGGTTGCCGTGTCAGAATTCAACTGTGTGTCATCCGTTTTTCTTGAAGAGATAGCCGAAGTTTATCCTTCTCCAAATGCCCATTTTACCATTTCACCTGCTGAATTGACTACACTTGAACCCGAAGCCGAGTTCAGTAATCATTCGAGTTCTGATGCAACCTATCACTGGTGGTTTAATGGTTTTGGTGAAAGCAACGAGACCAACCCAACCTTCACTTTCCCCAATGAGCGAAGTGACAATTTTTACGTTTGTCTTGATGCAACGAATCAATTCGGATGCAAAGACACCAGTTGCCGATACATTTTCATGGACGCAGAATATGTTGTTTTTGCCCCCAATGCTTTCACTCCCGATGGCGACGGTGACAATGACTTTTGGATTCCGGTAATTCGTGGATTTGACACGCAGGGATATGAACTGAGCATTTTCAACCGTTGGGGTGAGTGTATTTTCCACTCGGAAAACCCTGCAGAGCCTTGGACAGGTGATGCTCTAGGAGGCGAATACTTTGGTCAAAATGAAGTCTACAATTGGCGCCTGAAATTGCGCGTCGATTACTCTGCTGAAGAAATTTTTTTCACCGGGAATATTACCCTTATTCGATAGAAAGGCAGAACCTTTTTCCTCGTTTACCCGTATCGGGTTATCGTTATGACGACGTTTAAGGTACAATTCTTTGCAAGTGGCTGGCGTTTTCTGCTCCCACTGCTTTTGAGTTTAAGTACTCTTTTGTTTGTTCAACATACACTAGCGCAACCACTGGCGGATAGATCATTGCCCGTCATTCATATGCAGGAGCAAGTGTTCATTTGTCCTTCTGTATCCAACGAAATTTCACCTGACAGTATTACAGATGGTACAGCTCCATACCACTTCACATGGACTTCAAACGGTTCAATTGTAAGCAGCGACTCGACTCTATTTGTGAGTCTCACGGATTCGTCTCAGTTTGAATTACAGATTGTCGATTCAGATGGTAAAATAGCGAGAGACACTCTTCTGCTTATTCCACACCAAGCCATCGACGCCGGATTTCAAATAAATCGTTGGGAGGGGTGTGCGCCGGTTGAAATCATTTTTACGTCAGACTACCTTTCCTTTCAGCACGTATCTGATATGTCGTGGGATTTTGGAGATGGAAATTCAAACCATCAAATGGCATCCATGGTTTACACCTATGAAAATGAAGGTTTTTACAACCCGCGCTTGCGTATCACCGATCATTATGGCTGCATTTGGAGTGACACGTCTGAAATTGGAATACGGGTATTTCCAACACCCCATGCCTCCTTCCAAGTGAAAGAGCAACGACTTTATTTACCCGAAACAACGCTGGAAATAGAGAATACCAGCACAGGCGCAGATCAATTCATTTGGCACTATGCGAGTAATCAAGCAATCTATGAATTTGAGCCGCGAATAGAGTTTCCTCAGCACATTGAAAGCCGCTATGAACTGGAACTTACAGCCATTAATGCTTTCGGCTGTATTGATAAGACAAGCAACATGATTGACGTTGTGCAGGCTATTGAACTCTATCTACCCAACGCATTTACACCAAACGGTGATGGTATCAATGACTTCTGGCAAATAGAAGGACTTGGGGTTGACGCCTTCCATATTCAAATTGAGATTTATGATGTTTGGGGCACCATCGTCTTTGCCTCAGATAGTCCCAATGCGATATGGGATGCGGGGGCGTATACCAAGGGTGTGCGTGTTCCGAGTGGTCAGTACAACTACCGCGTGCTAGCCCGCGATACGGAGCGAGGCATAGGGCATCTTTTCGAAGGACATATTCAAGTTCTCTATTAATAACCGTCGGAATTTTTCGGTGTTTGTGCAACTTTTAATGCCTTTGCGTGTCTTAGATTTGGATTATTAGGCCAAATCATATGATTAAGAAACTTTTTATTGTGACTCTTGCACTTGTGGGGCATATCTCTTTGCTCTCTCAGTGTGGCACACCTGGTTTTGTTTGCATGCCCGACGGTAATGTTACCGTTTCTGATGGTTTCAATTTATTTGATGATGGATTTGGCGGCCCTTACACGGACACAGACTACACGCTCGTGCTCTGTCCCGACACGCCAGGCGATGTGGTTCAACTTACTTTCAATGCCTTTGCACTACAAACCAGTCCGAATGCTGCTAACAGTGACTATCTGAGTATATTTGATGGTAACAGTACGGCCGCACCTTCATTGGGTGATTATACAGGTAATTCCATACAAGGCTTGCAGGTAACAGGCACGGTCAACAATACTTCCGGATGTCTTACCCTTGTTTTCTCGGCCAATGGAGCGGCCAATGCAGGGTCGCCCGGTTTCGAAGCAGCTATTCAATGTACCACTCCATGCGATAATCCAATTGCTCATTCAGAAATTTTGAGTCCGGCGCCGGTCAATCCCGCTCTTCAAACAGTGAATGTTTGCCTGGGTGAAAGCGTCACATTTGGCGATAATGGTTCTTTTGCTCAGCCCGGTTTTAATCTTGCTCGTTATATCTGGAATCTCGATGACGGCACCATTATCAACAACGTCGGTCCCGGTAGCGTTACTCACTCGTTCACAGAACCAGGCGAATACATCGTTACACTCATGGTTGAAGACAACAATTTGGGTGATGATGCCGTAGGCTGTCAAAGCTTAAATGTAGAGCCCCTTCAAATTCTGGTGAGTACCTCACCTACCTACAATGGCATGGTCGATCTGCAAACTTGTTTGGGAGACACTGTGTTCGGAATCGTTGTAATTGGCGAGAATTCTTTACTAGAAGATAACACGAATATTGGTGGTAGTGCCAACGGTACAACCTGGACGGCGTTGCCTCCTCAGGTAGTGGCAGGCGAAACCTACCTGGCCGATGGAGCGGGTTTTTCTTATTCTACCTCTCTAAATTTTGACTTTTTCGAGGCAGGCGCCGTGCTCGAAACCTGCGATGATCTTGACAGCATCTTCGTTAACATGGAACACAGCTACATGGGTGACTTGGGGCTATACATTTCATGCCCGGATGGAACCGTTGTAAATCTTGTTACCTGGGGTACCAACGGAGGAGGAGGAACATTTTTGGGGCAGGCACTCGATGATGCCGGCGCTGATCCCGGAGTGGGCTGGAATTACGCCTGGACGCCCACAGCAACTAACGGAACATGGGGCGAGAATTCGAATTCCAACACAATAGGCGTAACCACCCCAACACCGGGTAATGCTCTTGCCCCCGGCATCTATGAATCGCAGGATGATTTGTGTGCGCTGGAAGGTTGTCCACTTAACGGTCAATGGACATTTTCCGTGACTGATAACTTAGCCATCGACAATGGCTACATATTTTCTTGGGGTATAGGTTTTAATCCTGAATTATATCCCGGTGTAACGACCTTCACGCCAACCATTGGCGCCGGGCCTGACTCTTCTTATTGGGTTATGACCGGAACTGACAGCGGTATTCCATGGATAAACAGTATCTCCAACGATGGTGACCTCATTGAAATTATTCCCGAAGCTACAGGCACATTTGATTTCACGTATTACGTGGTGAACAGCTTCGGATGTGAATTCGATACTACTATTCAAGTAACAGTGAATCAAGCTCCAAGCGTTAATGCCGGTCCTGACCAACTCATTGCCTGTGGCACCGTTGAACTGGATGGAGGATTAGAGAACGATCCTGTGGTGGCCTGTAACTCATGTGGAGTTTATTCCTATTGCTACGATGTTTTCGATTTCTATCAGCAAACCTATTGTCCGGATAACGCCGGTGAAGGTTTTATCTCCATAACCTTCCTGGAAGGTTCATCCGCTGTGAATGACAACTTGTTTGTCTTTGATGGGCCTAATACCTGGCCATCGCCGCAATTAGGAATGTACAATGGTGATTTAACAGGACTGAGCTGGACAGCAACCAACCCATCAGGATGTTTGACATTCTACATTTCTGAATGGGATGGTGTTGGCAACTGTGCCGATGGCGGAGCACAAGAGTTTTTGTACTCTGTGAGTGCCGGCAGTGCAGCGGCAGCCTCATTTGTGTGGAGCTGGACGCCCGATAATCCGCTTGACTTTGCAAATGTTTCAGACCCAACTGTTCTTGATTTAAACCAAACGACGACTTTTACCTTGACGGGCTATCCATTCGGCTATCCGGGCTGTTCTTCAACCGATCAGGTTGTGGTGGGCGTCGATCCATTGGGGGATCCCGGTTCAGATGCTGATATAGAAATTTGTCCGACAGCTGCACCCTTCAGTCTGTTCCCTGAATTAGGCGGAAATCCGGCAAATGGAGGTACCTGGTACTAC
>Ga0169931_10008785_pt1 | contig 14681 bp, 14 predicted proteins | sample Kivu_15m_20L_FD_129675 | JGI IMG/M metagenome (GOLD analysis project Ga0169931, IMG submission 129675) | Freshwater microbial communities from Lake Kivu, Western Province, Rwanda to study Microbial Dark Matter (Phase II) - Kivu_15m_20L... | ecosystem: Environmental > Aquatic > Freshwater > Lake...
ATTTTGTTTAATAATCCATTGAATTCCTTTATTTGCAAAATCAAAGAAAATACTCTTAATATAAATTTTCAAAGATTATTATTTAAAATTTATAATTACAAATACAACTTAATCCATGAGTACCTAAAAAATTATACAATTCATATTATAAATATACATTTTAAATATAATAAATGGTCATCCGGATGGAATATTTTTATTTTCGTACGGGTTGATTTTAAATTGGATGGCCTCTATTTATTGTCTAAATTTCAGCCTAAAATGGCAATTATTAGATGCCATCTAATGTTAAATTTATCTCTACCAGGGTTGGCAGCCTATGGTTACATACCCGTTTAAATATTCACCATTTTATATAATTATTTAAGGAATTATTTTTAATAAGGAAAATTAGAAAATTTAAAATAATATAAAATATTCACGGAACCATATAAGTCTTTCAAAGATGTTCTTATGATTTTCTAAAAAATAAAAATTTATATTATAAGATAAATTTGTATGCTGACCGACTATAAACATATATATTAAGTAATTTATTTAAAAAATTATTAATAATATTAATCATGATTAAATAATTTTATTATTATGATTAATACTACTAAATTATAATTTTTACTATTCATAAAGATGAACAAAAGTAAAAATAACGATTTTTACGGAAATAATTAAATAGATGATTTATCCCATAGTAGAGAAGACGAAGAGTCACATGAAAATAGCAATTTAATTTCGCAAAATCAAGAGGATCAAGAAAACGAAGGGGAATATAACAATTATTCTCAAAATGAAATAAATCAAAGAAATAACAGAGAAGATTCTGAGCATAGAATTCATGAAGAAGAAAACTTGGAAGAGGCTGAAGAGGTCGAAAATCATTCAGGCCAAGTTATTCAGAACCAAAATAAACCGTATAAAAAGAATCTGGTAAAGAATGAAAAGTATCATCAAGGAATCGAGAGAATTTCCGAAGTGGAGAACGAAGATGAAAAATATCATTCAATATTTGAAAAAATTAATCAAGATATGGTAAAGCAAAATTACCAATTAGATGAACAAAAATTTGACGAATTATCTAAACCTGATATAAATTCATACAATGTTAATGAATTATTCAAGCCAGCCTTGTACGATAATAAACCTGCAAACAAATACAAACCAGAAATAAATCAAAAGAGTAAACTTTTAGCAGAGGAAAAAAAGAATAAAACCCTTGATATTTCTTCAAAATCTGGTAAGACGCCAGTTGAATTAGAATTATACGAAGATGCCCTAAAAAGAAAAGAAAAACAGCAGAAATTGGAATACAACAATATGATGGGTATAATGCTAAATGCATCAAAAACTAAAATAAGTAATAATTCACATAGGATTGCTATAAATAAAATAGAAAAGATGATTGAAAGTGCTGTTAATAAGTATGAAAAAGAAAAGAAAAAATTGTCCTTTATCGAAGTTGGTGAAATTCTTACAGAGCTGAAATTATTCAGAGAAATTTTTCTTAATCAAGAAACCGAATATGAGAATAAAAAGAAATATCAAACTTATAAAGATATAAAATCAGAGTTAGGGGCTGTAAAAGAAAGAGAAAAAAGAAAAAAGGCGGAAGTTGATTTTTTCGAACAATTGTGGATATGTCTTAATCCGGAAAACAATGAGTCTATTAAGTCAGATATTTTTACGGAATTTATGAAAATTCTTTTTTCACCAGTAGCAAGTAGCGTGAAAGAAATAACTTCCGTACTTCAACAATTTTTGAAAGCTGCTTTCTTTTTAAATTTGAATCAAGAAGAAGAAAAACGTTATGTTTCGCCTATTACAGGAAAAAATTTAACAGAATATGACATTTGGACTTTAGAAAAATTGGTACAAGAATTTTTATCATTAAAAGAAAATATTTTGGCGTATCAGAGTATTCACAATCCAAGTAAAAAATTAAACTTTCAACCAAACGCTGGACAAAAGAAGTATGTATCTAGATCGAACTTCTTTGAAGAAAGAATTCCTGTATTAATGAATATGGAGAAAATGAGACTTCAAGTAATAGAAGATGCTAAAAAGGAATTAGAGAAGAATGTAAATTTGTCTTTTCATTAAAAATTTTAGGAATTGAAAGAATGCACGTTCAAACCAAAAATTAACAAACCCTTAATTTTAAATGATGAAGAAGAAAATTATTCTGGAACACAACCTGTTCATGAAAAATTATATTCAAAATACAAAGAAAAACAAAATCAAAAAGATAAACATTCTGAAGAGCTTAAAAAACTACAAGAAAATAATGAGCTATCGGAATGCACATTCAAACCTGAATTAGTAGGGGGAAAAACATTCGATAAAAGTATGAGTAGTGTAGAGAAACCGAAAGGCTTCAATCAAACAGTAGAAAGAATGCGAAAAGGAATAATAGAAAACCTAAAAAAGAAATATTTAGCAAAAAAGTAAAATAATTATTATTACTTGATAATTATTTTAAAAGCATCCCAAAAGGAGAAAATTATGAGAAACTAAAGAAAGCAAATATAAAGCCTCCAAATATTACAGACCTAAAACAAAAAGATGTATCAACTCATCAGTCAAAAGTTACAGAAGATGATCAATTCATCCAAATGGAAATAGCACTGACAAATGGAAAGATGAGAGTTCTTAAAATTCATAAAAATGATGATCCTTATGAAGTAGCAGCAAACCTAGCTAAAATTTATTCGATGAAGGATGAAGTTAAGGATAGACTGGCTCAAACTATTTTACAATTTGTAAGCACATATCTCAGAAAACGCGACAAACGAAGAAGCACAAGAAGACTCACCCTCAGAATGAACATGACCAATGTGACTAATTCCGGCCTGTTTGATCATAGTGTTTTGAATACAGGGAATGACATAAACTTAGATAAAATTTAGTATAAATAATTTAGGTTATTTTTATTAAATATTTTTTAAATATATGCTAATTTAATTCACTTCATATTATCTCCCAAATACTATAATTCATTTTAATATAAATTTAAACATAATGTCTGATAATCAAGAAAATTATTTTGACAGGAAGTGCAATCACATCATGAAAGAAAGTAGAGTGATAAGAAATACATATTTTTGTAATAAATGTGGAGTTCTAGAACATGAAAAGGTATTGTGTATTGATTATGGGTTTTATTTTAGATATTTTCTATCAAACCAAACGGATTCAACTATCCATGTGAATTAGATCCATTTGAGCTAATCGAAAAGATTTCTTTAACAGCAAATGAAAATTATGAAATGGTTAACTGGGAAAATGAATTGATAAGCTCTTATAGAAAAAAAAGAGAAGTGAATATCAATTTTTTGAAGAATATTACTAAAAGGTTTTCTTTTCGAGATTCAATTTTTTTTCAGGCAATCAATTACATGGATCATATAATTCTTAATAATCCGAATTTAAATGTTAATTTAGTAGCGTTCAGTTGTTTCATACTAGCAGGTAATCTATTTCTTTTATAAAAAATGAATTAGCGAAATTTTACGGATGCGATCCCAAGCTTCCTAATTTAAAGGAATTCAACTACCAACTGTATCCTGACTATTCTTTAACCGAATTAAAAAATTATGAGTTAATGAGTTTAAGATTGCTGAATTATAATTTAGATCGATCCACATGTTATGATTATCTCGATTTATTTTTAAAAAACGGAATCGTCTTCGAAGGAGAAATTTCAACAAAAAAATTAGAAAAACTTTATCATTATAATTTGAAGATTTTAAATAATTTTATTTTTGATCAGAGGTATTTTGATTTCAATCCTTTACAAATCGCTTGTGCCATTGTGAGATTGTCTAGGGAAGTTTATAAAATCGAGGGATGGCCAGAAGTGTATGAAAAAATTTACAGAATAAGAAGCGAAGATTTTATGAATTGTTATTTCGTCATTAAAACGTTGTATAAGAATAAATCAACAAACTCGAGAACGAAGATTTTGAATATAAATTTAAATAGTGTCGCACATTGCATGAAAAATAAAAATACAAAAAACACAAAATCTTTTCATTCACCAATCGGTTCTGACTCAGGATTGTCGAGGGATCTAAATTTTATACAAGACAAATATAATTATAGACAAAATAATACAAATCTCCCGCATAAAGAAGGAAAATCTGAAGTGAAAAATTATTCAAAAATATCTGAAATATCTTGTAGTCTCTACCCATCTGTAACTTCAGTATCTTCAATACCAACTTATACTCCTAGTTATTTCAATCTGAACACTTCCCAACTTACAAACAACACAAATAATAATGACTATTATGTAAATATTAACAATATCAGTAACTGCAACAAAATATATCCTAAAGAGCAAAAAATTAAAAAGAAGATAAGTTACAATAACAGTAGCGATAATAATGATCTCAACAGCACATTTGATGAGATTGTAGATAATAAAAATATTTCGACTTTGCCAAGTCAAAGTTCAAGGATGCAGAGGGGGAATCAATTAGAATCTATAGATTCAGATCTGAATATAAATATCTCCCCATTTAATTTTGATTATTACCCTAGTTACAATAGTAACAATTATTTTAATTACCCCGGAAATTCATCTCATGTCTATCCATCATTTTCCATGCAGAATTTCCCGGTAAAATCCAATACTTCGTTTATTAAAACGACTTGTATTCAAGATAATTTTTTTATAAATACATCTTACTTAGATCATGAAAGACAAATGCAACCTCCGACCAATTTTCATTTGTTCAATTAATAATAATCGCAATTTAATAAGTAATCATAATAATAAATATAATAATAATAATATTTTCTTGTAAGGTAAAGATTATTCTTATTTGAATTTTTTTAGTACGAATATGGTGTTATATGTCATAGAATATAAAATATAAAATTAAATTAAGATGAATAATTTTATAATTTGATAATGAAAATAGTAATAGTAATAATAATTTAAATATCAATAAATGAAATTGGAATTTAAATATAAACAATATTTAAATTTAATTTAATTATTTAAAAATAAAAACGAATTGAATTATTAAACTTTATATTAATCAAGCTAATATAAAAAATGGAATGTAAAAAAGAAACCTGTAGAAAATCATTTTCAAAGGCCTATTCTTGTTCGAGGTGTGATTTCAAATTTTGTTCTAGTTCTTGTATGATCGATCATTTTTTCATAAAGCATGAAATAGAATCGACAGGTACTTCAACCACGAATGCAATAAAAAATTTTAAATTATCTGAATTAAAGAATAACAAGAGAAATTATGGGAATATTAGTAGCCTTTTCATTAAAAAGGGAGAGATTTTGAAGGATATAAGATTAGATAGCTATTTTAATTTTGATAACTTTGAAAAAGTCAAATTGGGAAATAAACTTCATTTGCTTGGGACAGGAGCATTCGGTGAGGTTTATCTAGTTAAGAATAGAAAGGACGGTAAATTGTTCGCAGTCAAGCAAATGAATAAGAGCAGAATATTAAGCACTGGGGCAACTCTTGAGATAATAAGAAGGGAAATCGACATACACTGCAGATTAATTCATGAGAACATAATTAGACTATACTCATTTTATGAAGATGACAATTCATTCTTTTTGTTAATGGAATACGCTGATTCTGGCAATTTATTTAGAAAAATCAGAAAGAGCAAAGGACTCGATGAAAAGTCAGCATTTAAATACTTCATTCAAACCGCTGCGGCAATTTATTTTATACATGAAAATAATATGATACATCGCGATATAAAACCTGAAAATCTCCTACTGGATGACAAAGATAACATTAAATTGTGTGATTTCGGATGGTGTATTGAACTAGAAATAGGAAATAGAAACACAATTTGCGGAACACCGGAATATATGGCTCCCGAAATAATTAAAGAGATGCCATATGATAAGTCAATTGATATTTGGAGTTTGGGAGTTTTGCTATATGAGCTTTTACATGGATATTCACCTTTTAGATCACAGAATGAAAATGATGAAGAGGATAATACTCAGGTTATGAGGAATATCTTGAAATACAATTTGAGCTTTGATAGGAAAGATTTGTCTGATCCTTGTTGTAACATCATCACAAGTAAAGAGATTATTTTAAATATTTTTATAATTTTAAATAGAACTTCTAATACCAGATAAAAATTCTCGATTAAAGATTAGGGATGTGTTTACACATCCATGGGTTATCGAATTTGAAAAACAGTTACCTAATCATGAGGAGTCTATCCTCATAAATAAAAATTTAGAAAATTCCCCGATTTTAGCAAAAAAAAATTCATCGAATAATATTCCAAAGCCATCAATCAACAATTATTCTGATATTTTAAAACCCTTGATGAATCAAACTTCGAGAAAGAAATCATCGAACAAAATGGAAGATGAAGATAAAGAGGGGTTGAAATATAACAATATAAAAAAACTCAATTCAACAAAAGAGGCCTCTATTTCTACAGCAGCCGAAGAATGCTTAACATTACCTAAAGATAAAACAGATTCGTTGTTTGATAAAGTATTGATTCAAGTAAAAGAAAAAAATAGAGGTAATCATTTTATTTATTTTAGATAAAAGAAAAAGAAGTAAGATAGCAGAAGAATCTGAAAATGACGTTTCAAGGTCTAATAATCAAGATCAAAAATATGAAGTCAGAAGAGAAGGCGGGAGGAAAAGAAGTCTTGATAAGAGTGCTAAAAAGACTCACGATTCTCAAATTCTTAATGAAATTAAAGATATCGATGATAAAATAGATAAGCAAATAAAAGATAACAACATGAATAATGAGTCTTTTCAATATACAAAAGAAGAATTCAACAAAGTAATTGAAAAGAACAGGATAGGTAATAATTCTCTTAATTATTCTCTAGAAATGGAAGCGAACGAAAAAGTAAAAATGCTATTTAAAGGCGAGAGTAACGATAATTACTCTTTATTGTACAAAAATAAATTTTTGGATAACACAAACAAAGAGATATCTATCTCTAAATCTTCAACTAAGAAAAAAATATTACTGACAAATGACTTAAATAAAATAGCCAAAGGAGAACAATTAAACAATAAAAAGCGTCCCGAAGAAAATCCACTTTCGCTCAGTCAAAATATGCAAAAAATGAAAACAAATAATAATTTAAACAATCAAATACCAATCGTAATCAATAATCGCGATTCTTTTAAAAATTCGAGACAATTTTATCCAGGAATAAAGCATCCTGATTTAAACAGAGAGTATTATTATAATAACCTTCATAATATAATAGATTAGATATGAGTTTTTTACCAAGAGATCTACTATATAATGACAAAACGTATGAACAAAGCGCTAATAATATATTAAGTGCAATAGAAATTTTAGAAAAAGCTCAAGAGGATACAGTTGCAGAAAAGGTAAAGCCGAAATCGTTTTGGGATATGATAAACCCTTTCAAATGTGGATAGTGATTTATGTATTTTATTTCGTTTTTAAATTTTAATTAATTTATCTTAAATATAATTAAAAGAAAAGGGTTGAAAATAATTTTACTCAAAAAATTTAATCAATAATTTAAATTTCAATTGAATAAATTTATACTAATTAAAAAAATTCAAATTTAATAAGAGGACCTCAATTTCTAGGGTAATAAGTAGGAAAGCAGAAATAAACAAGTCGAACAACGAAATAAAACATAATATGAAATTAATTAATTGGTAATTCAGGCTAAACTCCAAGTCATTTGCATTTTATATTACAGAAAATAAATAAATTATTATTAGGATTAGTTAGATATTCTTTGAATTTGTTTTGAAAATTTTTTCCAAGTAGAAGTATAGAAATACTATACTATTAATCAATTTAAATTTTATCTAAAGCAGTTATTACATAAAATACTATCTCATTTTTTCTCAAATTAGTCCATATATGAGAAGACATCTAATATCCTTATTTTAAAAATTAATAAATAATCATAATAAATAAATGAGTAATGCTGAAAGATGGGATCATTCAGGATATAACGAACTTATCAACGAAGATAAACCAAATAATTACAAAAAACAAATAGGAAATAAAAAGCATTTCTACAAATACAAGGATAACACAGGAATGAATGAAAAGCAAAATGTTTCAGAATATTTAGACCATTCCCAAATGAACAATCGGAAAAATCAGAGTAAAAAATTTCCTAATTACTCTTATAATAAATACCACAACGATGAATGGGGTAATGAAAGCGAAAAAGGAAGAGAAACGCCGAACCCAGAAAATTTCGATAATCAGGGTGGATCTAATAGTTTCAAAGGTAAATACAAGAAAAAGAAAAAGGGTGAAGGAGAATATCAGGACGGGATAGGGGAAAATAAAACCGGGCTAAATGAATTTTACAATAAGAAAAACGAAGAGAGATTGGGAAACTTAAATTCAAATAGCCAAAATTATCCTAGTAATAATCTTAATTACGGGAACGTGAGACAAATCGAACAGCCTAATACCAATAGTAATATTAATTACAATCCCAATAATATTAACAACCCCAATTATTATGGCCGTAACAAAACAAATAATCAGCAGTACAACAGCTTGAATGTCAATCAAGGAGTTAACAATAATGTCAACAGCAATTACACTCTTTCGAATAGTGGGTTTAGCAATAACATTAATCCTAATTATCAATCGACAAATCCAAAGACGATTCCAATTAATAATCCTCCTTTCACAAATTACAACAATTACATGCCTTCTACTCCTTTCAATATGAAAGGTTCAGTCTCATCAGGAAATAATTTCAACTCGACCAAACAAAACAGCAATAATCAGGTCTACAAGGTTCAAGGACATATGAACAATACCCCAAGTAATCTTATTAGTCATTCACCAGGAACATCGACTGATTCGAATCACATGTGTCAAAAAATTGTAATGGATGATCACAGCTACTTGCAAAACGAGGAAGAATTACTTATACAGCAAAATAAAATTGTAAACAGCGAAATTTATGGATCTAATTCTAAAAAGCAACATAACAAAGGAATGCAGAATAACAATTACACCATTGAAAGCACCGATGTGCACAACATTACAAGAAATTCAGATGATAAAAATTCTTTGCCTAACACTCCTAACAGGAATAGTGGAACCAACTATCAAAGTAATACAACAAGCAACACTTCTTTGCATATGAGTACTCAGACACCCAGCAATTCAGTTGGATTCTCTCCTAAAAGTAATGCTGAGCCAATTTACATGGGAAATATGATAAAGATGCCAAATAATTACAATTTTAATTCTCCAATCATGCATGATAATTTCCTTTATCCTAACTTTCCCAATACAAGGAATCCGATAAATATGAACAACATGAATGGACCATACTACGGAATGATGAACGGAATGAATCCAATAAATATGAATGCTATGGAGCCTAGTACTTTTCAAGGAATGCCAAATAATTTTAACCCAAGTATCAATCCAAATTTCGGAACTTTCCCATTTAACAATCCTTCTCATCACATGCCAATCATCCCTCAAATGAAAGGACCATTAGTTAACAATATGAACCAAAACAACATGAATAATATGAGCATAAATCAGGGCAACATGCAGCACGCAAATAAAAATAATTCAACTGTTGAAATGTATAAAAATAATAATAATGTGAGTGTCCATAATGAGGAAATGTATTGTACCGACCCAAGATCTGGTGTAAAGAAGACAGCCAACGTAAATATACCTAATAATAACATCCAAATGTCTAGAGGAATTAACAATCCAGTAGTTAACAACAATCCGATTAATAACAATACTAGTAATTTCAATACATATGAAAGATCTGGTGGACCTGGTAATGTCTACAATTCTAATCCTACCACTAAGAAAGGTATGCAGCCCTACAATAACAATTTTATAAATAACAACATCAACATCAATAATCTTAATTACAATCAGATGAATATCAACAACAAAAATTTCAATAACAGAAAAATCAATAATAACTTTAATCCAAATATGAATAATATAAATCAAAATCCCTTGCAAAGAATGAAGTTTGTAAAATCAGATAAAAACCTGATGGCAAATTTACAAAACCAAAACTCATTCAAAATTCAGCATAATCAACAAGAAAGTCAAAGTGAGAACAGAGACAGTAATTCCAATTCCAAGTCATCAAACAATAAAATTTGGAGAGACTCAAAAACCAACAACTCTGCAAATATAGAATCCCTTACAAATATAATAAACAACACCATAAAAGGGACTGGAATTCCGAATTCATCAACAATAAAAAACAATACAATTACATATTCGACATTCAACAGCATAAAAGAGGAGCAACAACAAAATGAAAATTTGGTGAAATGCAAAACCTTAGGAAATTTACATTCGAGGCAAATAGACATGCATAACTTAGAAGATAAATATTTTTCCAGCAACGATTCGGAATATTCGATTGCAGAAGAGGAAATAAAATGTGATGAAAAAGAGGTATTACTATACGTTTATGTAAGGATTTCTGGAAGAGAAGAAGTTTTAGAGATCAATAGCAAGGAAGACAATCAAATAACCATAAGAAAATTCATTTCAAAACATCGCCTTAACGAGAAATTGATAAAACCAATTACTGAGCAAGTACTAAATGCTTTATTCTCAATTGAATCACTATTGCAATCCAAATTAGACAGAAATCATTGTGAATCACTGAACAAAATAAAGAAATTTTACTCTCCTAGAAATGAAGAAGAACTGGATAAGCTACCTGAACTCGATCTATCATGTTTCACAGATTTCGGAGGTTCTCTCGACGATGCGAATATTTATCTTTCAAAAGAAGAAGCGAAAAAATCAGAAAAATTAAACATGTCAAGATAAATAATTAGAAATGTACATATTTATGCGGAAAAGTAAATTTAAGATGTGAATAAAAAGTAAAAAAAGTATAAAATAATAAATAAAAAATTAAATAAAATTTTCTTGTGTTTATATAATTAATATCATATATAACTAAACATAAATTTTTAATTTAATTTTTATAATCGTAATAAGATAAAATTTTGTCGTATTCAAGAAATGTTCTGAGGTAGTCATCTTGTGTAATTCCGTATTTCTCGTACCAAAACATAAAAGCCCTAGGAAAATTAAAATAAATAGTATAAGATAAATTCAATTAAATAGGATCATATAAATTTTTAATTTCTAGGAAATTTTTCATTATCTGAATATTTAATTAAATTATATTAAGAGAATATTAATAATATTTAAATTATTTAACTTATTTAAATAAAATAAACAATCTGAAAGCCATATTTTCATGTTTAATTTAAATAAATTAACTCAATTTAAGAATATTGTATTGCTCATTCATCAGCATCGGCATTGTTTGCTTTTTCTTCGTTTCTTCTAGCTGTTCTTTTTTTAGTTCTAGTATGTTCTTTTTCATTAGTCAATTTGTTAATATAAGATTCATTTTCTTTTCTAACAATGAATGAAGGAATATCAACAATTTGTCTTTTTAGTCCAATTTTCTTTTGGAAGATGAGAGATCTTGCTTCGTGAAGAGATTTAGCATTCTTAGAGTGGAATACTATAGTTTGAAGTCTTCTATCCAAAAATTTTCCGACAGTTAAGGCAAGGACATAATCCAGTTTTGCTTGATCTTTATCGAGAACTCCTATTTTGATCATTCTGTTGATGAGGGCTTCACCTTCGAAAATTCTTTTTGGGTTATTTTCCTCAAGAGTCAAAAGGTCTCTTGCGGCTTTTCTGATTCTAGCTAAAATATATTGGACTCTCCAGACTTCTCTCTTATTCTTTAATCCGTATTGACCTATAAGTAACAATCTAAATTAGTTTAAGTATCTTACTCAGAGTCCAAACGTTCCTTTTCAAAAGGTCTTTTTGGGTTGTGTGCAGTTTTAGAGTAATTTCTATAGTTCTTTACCATTTAGATATTGCTTTTTTGATATAATTAATTAATACTTATTTCATAAATATTAAATTTAATTAATATATTTTAATAAGACGATGGTTGAATATAGAATGAATATTTTTATGTTTAAATTGGCTATATTTGCGTTCTTAATATCTGAATCCTTGAATTCTTTAATTCCTGGTGTTACCTACCATGTATAGTACATTTTTAACATTTAGTCATATAAAGAAAAAGATCCTCTACAAATTAAAGTAGGAAAAATCAATTCAGTCAAGACCCAATTCCCATTTTCGTATTATAATTTAGCTGTTTGTGGTGATAAAAATCAAACAAAAGAGGCAGAAAATCTTGGTGATATTTTATCTGGTGGATATATTTATTCTGCTAATTATGATGTTAATATGAAAAAAGATGAATATTGTAAACTTTTGTGTAAAAGGACTTTTAAAAATGAATATGAAAGAAATTTATTTGGATGGGTAATTGAAAGAGAATACACTTCTACTTTTTATTTGGATTCCCTCCCTTCAGGTTTAAATTACACATATAAAAATGGAGTTCCTTCTGATAGGGTAATATATGATCATGGAATTCCTATAGGAGAATATTACGGTATCGATGGTAATTATGTAGTTTATAACCATTACACTTTCTTGATATTTGTTAATAAGGACGAAAAAAACGAGAAACCATATTCAATCGTCGAATTCAATATTATTCCTTGGAGGTAAAATATTTTATTACTATTAATTTAATTTCGAAGTATTAACCATGAAGTAAACGAAAAAGGCGATGTTAATCTTTTATGTGCTAATAATAAAGCCGATTATGAAAATAGAAAAAATTGGCAAATTGATAATTTTTATAATCCTCAAGGAAAGAATGACATAGTCTATTCATACGATGTTGTTTACATAGATTCTCCTGCTAAATGGTCTTCCAGGTGGGATCATTACATGCTATCTCACAAAGATGATAACATTCATTGGCTATCATTCCTTAATTCGACTATCATAATACTTATATTTACAGCCTTGTTGGCACACATCTTTTGTCGTGCTTTAAAACGTGATATTGATTATATAAACACAGTAATTTTACAACTAATACTTTAGAAATCCATAGCTGACGATTTCTTTGATGACAGCTTGTGGAAACAAGTAAGTAACGATGTTTTCAGAAAACCCAAAGATACTTTGTTATTGTGCTCTTTTGTAGGAACAGGAATTCAATTATTCTCTATGCTTGTAATTACATTACTTTGCGGAGCAATAGGATTTTTATCCCCAGAAAACAGAGGAGCTCTCTTGACGCTGATGATTCTGTTATTTGTTTTTATGGGTGGTTTAGCTGGATATTGGTCCACTAGGTTTTTTAAAATGTTTAATCAAAATGATTGGTTAAAAAATGCAATAGCAACCGCAGTTTTATATCCTTCGTTTGCATTTGCTGTATTTTTTGTAATTAACATGTTCCTTACATTCGAAGGTTCTAGCGGTGCGATTCCTTTTTCAACAATCGTTACTTTACTTCTTCTTTGGATATGTTGCTCTGCTCCTTTAGTTATGATTGGAGCATTCTTAGGAATAAAGAAAAAATCGATTAAAAATCCAGGAAAGATAAATGTTGTGCCCAGTTCTATACCTAAACAACCATGGTATCTAGAACTTAAATTACTTTGTGTTGTTGCTGGAGTGCTTCCTTTTGGGTATTTTACTTCATTAAAAAATTTTTAGAGCAATATTTATTGAACTTGTTTATGTTATGGCTTCTATTTGGAAACATTATTTTTTCTCCTTATTCGGATTTCTTTTCATAGTAATCATAATAATGCTAATTACAAGTTCGGAAATTTCAATGATTTTCACTTACTTCCAGCTCTGCAAGTAATTAAAATTCATTAAATTTTATTAGAGGTGACTATAGATGGTGGTGGAAAAGTTTTTTTATATCTGGAAGTGTTTCGTTCTACGTATTTGCTTACTCAATATACTACTACTTAGCTTTTTTAAATATTACGAGATTATCATCATTTGTTTTATATTTTGGTTATATGTTTTTGATGTCTTTGACTTCTTTCCTTATAACAGGATCTATAGGATTTGTCAGTACATATTTTTTCCTTAGGAAAATCTATTCGATGATTAAATTGGATTAATTGATTTGAATTAAATAAATTTTAAATTGAATTTAATTTAAGGGTTTATTATTAATTTAATGTCCACTAAATAAAAGGAGTTAATTAAATTCCAATAATATTTATATATACATTATGAGCTGAGTCGGAAAGTCTTTTAATTAGGCACCTCCAAAATATCATTTTTGATAATTTCTGATAATTCATGATAATTTGAAGTTAAAATGAGAAAAAATGATAAATTTAACTCTTTGAATTCAGCTTAGAAACCGTCTTTTAAATTTAATAAATTATTAAAAATAGGCACCTCCAAAATATCATTTTTGATAATTTCTGATAATTCATGATAATTTGAGTCTGGTATTTGATGTATCCATTAAAAATAAATTTATTTAATATATATACTTAAAAGATAACGATTAATTAACATGAAAATTTATTTAGCTTTAATTTTATTAAACTTGACATTTTTTGATAAAATAAAAATTTTTTGATAAATTTTGATAATTTCGAAACTTTTTTTAATAAAAATATCATCAATTGATATTTTCGAGGTGGCTAATTTTAATCATTTAATTTATATAATCTAAAAAATGCAACAAATATTCCAAGACAAGAAATTTTATAAGAATTATACAAATATAGCCATTTTCGGAAAAACTA
>Ga0169931_10008786_pt1 | contig 14681 bp, 10 predicted proteins | sample Kivu_15m_20L_FD_129675 | JGI IMG/M metagenome (GOLD analysis project Ga0169931, IMG submission 129675) | Freshwater microbial communities from Lake Kivu, Western Province, Rwanda to study Microbial Dark Matter (Phase II) - Kivu_15m_20L... | ecosystem: Environmental > Aquatic > Freshwater > Lake...
CATACAATATTTAACTTTAACTAATCATCATTTTACAATATAAAAACACAAAAATTACAAATTATCTTATATAAAATTTTTTTCTATTAAATTAATAATAAATAAAATAAAAAAATGATTTACAGTTCAAACAAACAAGACGATTTAGTAAGGTATGAAAATGCTGATGATATACTAGAAGAAGAAGGAAATTCGATACATAATAATAGCTACATTGATTTTGACTACGAAAGCGAAGAAGAATCAAATTTAGCTAATACACCAAACCTCAAAAATCAAAATAATTTTTATAATTCCACTCAGGAGAAATCAAAGCAAAACGAAACAAACAATCCAAACTATTCCCAATATTTTACCAATCTTCAACATGTGGAAAACAATTTCAACTTCAACTACGAATCAGAGTTAGAAAAAATAGAAATAGATGATAATAAAAATTATCAACATATAAACTCAAATAATTTGAATACTACGAAAACGAAACTAGATTCAAAAACAAATTGTACAAATACAAATATTACTAATAATATCCCGACTAGCAAAATAAAATCAGAAAATGAAATTTCAAATAACGTAATAAATCTTAACGATTCAATTAAGCTATGTGTCCCTGAGAGGAAGCAATCAATTTTAGAAAAATACAAAATTCCATCGAAAGAATCTTCTTCAACTTTAAATAACAACAAGCAAATTGAAAATAAACTTACTGCTAATATTAATAATAGTCGTGACCTGAAGAAATTTCTGAATGTAGTGGATAATCAAACTTCTGCTGTTTCTAACCCATCGAACCAAATTGAATATTTGAAGAAAATTAAAAATATAGGTGAAGATAAAGTAAAGTAATATTATGTAATAAGTTATACTATATAAATAGGCAGCCATCAGGATTTAATGTGAAAGTTCAAGCTAATTCCTCTATTTCATCTAAGCTTAATAATAATTATGAAATCGATCCAGAAAAAGACAGAAGCACTCATAGTATGATTAGAAAACTTAATCAAGAAATCATGAATAATTATGAAGAAGATGATCTGAGCATTGAACTTGAAGCAAGCTCTATGCAAATAACTAATTTTAACAAATCCTTCGAGATAGAATCAGCTACTGACTTGAAGAATAACAAATCTCCATCAATCAAACCTAAGCAAAATTTATCAAACGATTCCCCTATTTCATTAAGTTCTAATATAAAGGACAATAAAACTTTTGAAGAAACCGAGAACAAAAATAGAAAAAGAACCTTCGAACTCCAGAGAGAAAATGAAGAGTTGAAAAACAAACTTAAATTATATGAAAACAAATCACCTAGTACGTTAAATAAGGACGAAGCTAAGAGAATCAATGAAGAAAATTTGAAATTAATCGAAGAATTGGAAGATTTCAAAGCAAAGGTATTGATTCGTATTATTAATATATACGACGTTTATATCATTATTTAGTTTGATAAAAAGAATAGAGAAGTTATTGATTATAAAACGAAATATGACTCCCTTCAATTCGATTATGAAATAATCGAAAAGAAAATTTCTGATTACAAACAACAATTTACAAATTTTAAGAACGAGACAGCTGAGAAAGATGATACTCTAAATTTTCTTAAGCAAGATCTAAAGAAGAAGGAGGAATTAATTCAAAATCAAACTGGGGAAATTTTAAATTATCAAAATCAAATAGAAAAGATTAAAGTCGAATTTACAGCACAGAGATCAGAAATTACAAAAAAGGCAGAGAAAATTACTGAATTTCAGCAAAGAATATTTCTATTAGAACAGGAAAATTTAGTAAAAATAAATTTTTATTATTTTAGGAAATGAAAAGCAGATCGAACACCGAAGTCTTAAGTATACGTGATCAAAAGCAAAATTATGACATGTTAAAATCTAATTACTTAGATATAAAAAATGAACATGAACTCGTTTGTATTAAACTAGATTCAATTTCTGATGAGAATAAAAATATGAAAAGAGATTTACAATTATATGAAAAAGAAATAAAATCAAAAAATGAAACAATAGAAAAGCTTAAAGACGACATTGCTTTTTTAAAATCAGAAAAAAATAGGAATATAAACAATATAAATAATACAAACAATACAAACAATACAAACAATACAAACAATACAAACAATTTAAATAATAATCAAACGACTTCAACAAATAGTATCAGATCGAATATATTAAATAATTCTGACTATAATGCTAATATTATAAACAAGAGAGAATCAGGTGTGTCAAAAAATCTTTCGTTTTATTCAGTAAACGATGAGATAAACCATCTAAACACTATGCCATCTAATTCAAATGCGTCAAAATTTAACACTACACAATTTAATTCTAACGGAAAGAATTACACTAATAAAAACATGTCAATCCTTGATGGCAGCTTTCACACGACGCTTAACCCTTCAAATACAAAAGGAACTAAACCAAAGACAAATATTATTACACACACTTACGAAAAGAACTACAATACAACAAACGATGATTCTTTTTACAGTAATCAAAAATATCAAAATTTTATGGACAACAATTATAATCAAAGTGCAAACACCAATAAAACAAATTCTCAACCTGAAAAAAGCAATAATTACAATATTAAAAACATGCAAATGAATGCTTCACTTACAAACAATATACTTCCCTCGCAAAAAGAATTGGTAAAGAATGAAAGCAAAATACTTGAAATCGAAATTAAGCTATATAATATACAACAAGAACGAGATAAGGTAATATATTACTTTTATTTATACTTAAATAATATATAGCTGGAATCTGAATTTTCTAAGTTACCAGAATTCCCAAAACAAAAAGCACAAATACTAAAAAAGAAAAACTTAGAACTTTCAATTTCGGAATATGCTCAATCTATTAATAAACTTAAGGCAGAGTTAAGAGAGTTGAATGTATTGAATAGAGAATATTAGTCATTGATGTATTCATTAATATTTTCTATAGAATTTAAATTTCTTTTTAACATAAAATAATTCAATTAAAATTTTCTTAATTCCCATGTATAATATGATAAATAGTTTTAAAATTAAACAAATTATTTTCATTTAATCTATAAATTAGCTTTGAATTTTTTAAAATACTGAAGATTATGATTAATTCAAATAAAATCATACTATGCATTTGGCTTGAGAATAAGTTTTCCTTCAGACATGTGTCCCAAATAGTATTCAAATGCCTTGTTATATTCACCTAAGTTAAAGCACTTAGAAATAGTAGTTTCGAAAATTTCTGAATTGTTCTCAAACTCTTTTACTATAAGATTTGTCCAATATTTATGTTCTTCTTCATTTAAAGATCTCATCCATACGTTACACCACCACCCTTTAAAAACTTTTTTATGGAAGATAAAGTCAGAGGTGTCGATGTTACCCAATCTTTTTAATTCTAAATTTCCAAAATGGTACATTGTTGACCCTGGTGGTAAAAGCTTAAGGACAGTTCCAGTAGAATTACCCCCAACACACTCGAAGAAAATTTTAAGATTTAGTTCTTTACAAACAGACTGAAATTCCTTTTCCCAATTAGGATCAGATGAATTAAAAACATAATCAGCTCCTAACGATTTCAAATTCTCAACATGCTCTTGTCTTCTCACTATGTTAACTGTCTTAATTCCCAGTTTATGACACAGGCGTATCAAAATTCTTCCGAATGCAGAGGAAGCAGCATTAAGACCAAGTACATTTGTGTTAGATTTTCTAACAGTGTCTACAAAACCGCAAGCTGTGAAGGGATTTCCAAAAGCATAGCAAATTTTTTCATAATCAACCTCTGTGTTGAATATTAATAAGTTTTCTAATTTGGTATAATGATATTGAGCCCATAGGCCTTGGAATTGTCCTGGTTTAGTAACGTCTGTAAAAATGCTACATCGTTTGCCAATCATATTTGAATCGATTTTAGAACCCACTTTGATTATCAATCCGCTGCCTTCTAATCCAGGGACTAGTGGCAATAAATCAGGTTTGTTTGATCCGTAAGTTCCTTTAACAAACGAAAAATCTGCTGGATGTATGGTTCCGCATATTACTTTGATTAAAACTTCGTCTTCTGCTAGATCGCGGAGTTGTTTTTCTTTGATTAGAAGGGGTCCTCTGAATTTTTCTAGTTCTATTGCTTTATAAATTTCTCCTGTTGATACTTCCATGATAATTTATTAAAAATGAAGAATTACATCTAATATACAATAAAATATATTTTAATTAAGAAAATGTAAAATACCAAACATGATAAGGATATAAAATATTTAGAAGAGAAAAAACATAAATTATCGGTTATAAAATATCTATGTCAAACTCTAAAATTCAAATCAATATGTTTATTTGATATAGATATATGTTTATACAAAAAAATTTTGAATTTTTATTGAATGGATACTTATATTTAGTAAATCATCTCTTGTTAAATATTTATTTAATTTAGATTTATTTTATATACTAAGATCTAAGTTTTCCATTGACTTCTGCACATAGGACAGCTGGTACTTTGCATATTCTGACTTAAATTTTTAAACCATTCTTTGATGCAAAGAGAATGGAATTTCTTTTTGCATGTTCTACATGAAAGACTCGGGAGGCTCTTATCAGTGGTATGTAGATAGAAGTAACAAATAGGACAGGGTTCATTTCCTACTATTACAAGTTGCTTAACATTTTCGCTCCAATTAATAAGATTATCAGTTATATTATCAATTGAGGAATTTAGAGCTTGATTCAAATTCATTTTAACGTTAAGCAATTTCTTCTCATCAATCGATGCGTTGCATCTGAAGTTGATATCTAATTTCCTAAAAATTAAGAAAATTCATTTTACTTTAAAGGGAAAATAGGGGGAATTCTAATCTCAATAACAAATTTGATCTCATCGTTCGCATTGAAATCGAATTCCAGATAATTCATTGATTTAGTGTCCCTTATTTTTATCTGATACTTGGCTAATAACACTGAGTTAGATTCGATTCTTTCTCTTAGGTCGCTTAACATTTTAGGAACGATGATATTAGTATTCAAAGACTTAAATGTGTTCTTAAGCTTCGTCTTTGTCTCTTCGTAATAGTATTTAACTAAAGAAGGGAATATTTTAACGAACTTGTATAGAACACTCAAAAGGAATTGGAAAGAATTCATGTCTAAAGAATCTGTAAGAAGACTATCTTCAAATTTATCCAAATGATAACTGTATGATTTATCCTCAAGAGATTTTTCTTCATCAATTAAATGAATTAAAGAAACAGTCAGCAATAAAAACATTTCATAAATTTTGGTGTTTCTTTCAAGATAGTTGACTATAAATTTGAGTAGAGTTTTATAAGAGTCAATAGTCTCAACTAAATTTTTTTCAGTTGTGTATAGTTTGAATCCATTTTCGATCTTAGAAATAATACTCTTCCATGTATAAAAGTAAGAAAGGATAGAAACAAAGTACTTTTTACTGTCAACTTTCAAGTCATATTTCATGGCTTCATTCATCGCAGTGAGGAATTCGATTATTTCCTCTGGATACTCCAAATATCTTATGATCTTTTCTGAGAAGATGGAGTAAACAACCTCTTCAAGCAAATCTTCGTCTTCGTTTTGGGCCTTTTTAATCAAGTTTTTAAGATTATCTTCGTTGAGGATAGTTTTTTTATACTCGAAGTCCAATTTTTCATTAAGAAGCTGAAGGAATTCTTTATCCTTAGTGAGGAACATCTTATAGACATCCTGCTCTTTGAAGAGATGGACTATTTGATTTCTGCATCTTGTTTTAATGAAATTTCCGCAAGAAACTGATATCTGACTATTTAATTCTATGATGTTGAGATATTTAGAAATCTCATTTTTATGGTGGGTTAATTGATTTGAATCGTTTGAATCAGCAATTTTTTTTAACATTTTCTGTGAGTCTTTATTGATTTCGTAGCTGAGTTCCTTCAAAGCAACGTATTTTTTTACGAATTCTTCCAACAAAATTTTATTTTTTAGTAGATTTTTGAATATCATTTCAGAAGATAAAACTATGTTGATTGATTCCTGAAGAGTCGTAACATTGAAAAGAATTATGTCTATATTTGAAGCAGTTAAGTTTTTGGACAAGATACTATTAATAATATTGAAGTAATTGATGAATCCGTGCAGTACTATATCAAAGTTTACTTTATCAGAGTCTGAGTCTTTTATGACTTTAATGTCTCCGGTTTCTGCCTCTTCCTCAATCCTTTCTATTTCTACAGTGTCGACTTTGAAGTAATCAGGATTGTGTATCAAAAGTTGCTGAAGTTTCAAATTTTCGATAGTAAATAAGAAAATATCGTCTAAATTCTTTACATATTCATTTTGTCGTATTGTTTTCAAATTGTCATTGATCAACGATAATTCTTTAAACAAAAATATTTTCGAGCCATTAAATAAATTTTCATTCGATAGAATTTTATCACACAAGTTTAAAAAGTATTCGTATCTGACTTTATAATCCACATCTTCATCTAGATTTTTTTTTTGATAATTGAAAATAATCTTATTCAATATGAAAATAATCATAGACTTAAGAGTATTTAAAAAATCCGAATTGAAGTTAATATCATTCTTAGAGATAGAAATTGATACCAAATTATTCAATAAGATTTCTAATTTTTCAACTGATAACATATCTATAGAAATTAATTTTTCGATCAAATCGATCACAAGTTTTATCTTTGGAATGGTTTCAAAGTCAGTATTAGAAGTATAAAAAATATTCTTCATAAAAGTAATGATATACCCAAACAAATTCTCGAAGGAAACGTTTTGTAATTCTCTTAAATCTTTAAAAATAACATCAATAATCCCATCTAAAGAGTTTATCTCTTCATTAATATAATTTCTCATAATATATGAACATAGTCTTCTATCAACAAACAAAATGTTTTCAATGAAGTTATCACTGTTCGCTATTAACAAATGCAAAAGCTCAACATCCTCCTTTTTCTTTAAATTAAGGAAATTCAAATAAAATAAGCTGAAGAGATCATACTCCAAATCGTTATTTTTGTGTTTATTGAATACTTTCAGAATGTTTTTCTTAACTTGAATGTAGCCTGAGTAAAATTTTGTGAGATCTTTTGTTAGTTTTATATTCTTTAAAAAGTTATTTTCGTAATCCTTTAACAAATTGTTCTTAATAAATTCGGTCATAAATTCAAATATCAATTCAGCAAAATTATCTGATTGTAAATATGGCTCGATAAGTTTCTCGATAATCTTGTAATATTTTTCTCTGATATACCCTGGTCTAAGATTGAGGATATTAAACAAAACTTGGTGAAAATAAAACAGGAATAAGTCGTTTTGTCTATTGTTCATGTTTGAATCAGAGGAGGACTTGTTGTCGTTAAGTAAAATTTCGAAATATTTGATGTATTTTATAAGGAGCCCTATATATTTCCCAGTCACATCATCAGATATAAAACTAATATTTTCTAATACTAATCTCTTATCGAAGCCTTTATCCTTGCTTGTAAATAGCTGTAAAATATTTTGATGAGTAAAAACTTTCGTTTCACATAGGTATTTAATCAAGGAAAATATCTCCTCATATAAATTCTCATTTATCTCATAAAAAGTATCGAAAATGTGAATATAATTCAGAACAATTTGATTTATTAGTTTTGAGAATAAATCCTCATTATTTTTTACTATGATACTTTGTATTTGTGTTAATTGGGATTCTATTGACTTACTGACTTTTATCGAGAGTCCTGAGAGGTTAGGTCTGACTCTGTCAAATAGATAGGAGAATCTTGTGAAGAATTTAAGATTATCATAGTCTTCTAAAAATATGTCGTAATCTTCTTGGATAGACTCACCTTTATCAATCTTCATTTGTGAAAAGAGAGATTGTATATTGGAGTTAAGATTCTCTAGTCCATCTTGAGAAATTTCTTTTTCTCCTCTTATTTGTGATAGTATAATCAGGCATATTGAATTACTAAACAATATAAATGAAATCTCTTCCTCGTTTTTTAGATTTATTTTCTTATTTTTTGTATTGCCAAGAAATATTTTGAATAAGTTCGCAAGTATATCTGAAATACCATCGATTTGTTTGATATTTTTAAGAGATAGTTTTAATCCTTCAAGGAGGTATTTATATATAGTGTACAATACGTTCATAACAAGATTTTCCAATGAAGGTTTAATTTGATCAGATTTAAATTGATTAGCGTTATTTTGATATCTGCTCTCATATAAAACTACAGCTGATAAAATTAGGTCTAAACTTTTTTCTATAATTATCTTAATTTCTTCATCTGTTGCGTTTATAAAACTCAACTCACAAAGATTGTCGATTAGTAGAGCTGTTTCTTTCATGTTGTTTCTAAATGTATCATTGTCGTTGCCAGAATTTATTTTTTCAAAATTTAGTTCACTTGATACTAACTTGAAGAAGGCGTTTATAGGTTCGTAATCTAATTTGTAAAGATTCCTCAATTTCAATCTTTGGGTGGGATCAACAGTGAATAAGTATTTATGGGTGCTGATAAACTCAGACTTTATTGAAATCTTTTTCTCCTCTTTCACTTCTTTGGTTGTTTTTTTTTCCTTTACGGATTTCAAGAAATCTTCGACTCGTTTATTCTGTTGATTGGCTTTTTCTTCTTTGACCGGTTTTGCTTCGATTTTTTCTTCGGCAGATTTCTTCTTTGAATTTACCTTTTCTTTTTTGTTTTTCTTGCCTTGTGATTGGTTTGGCAAATTAACATCGTTCTTCTTTGATGATTCATCTTCTAATTCTTCTTGTTTAATATTAGCATCAATCAACTCTTCAACAGGAGCTGTGATAAGTTCACTTGGTAGCGGATGCACGTTTTTTATTATCTCTACCTGATTCCTTCTTTTTTCTATTAGAACATTAACATTAAAATTTTTTGATTTTCCTGCCTGTATAGCTGCTTTTATTTTCTGATCAGCTATTTTTTTATTATTACTTCCTGTGTTGCTTTTTATTGTAAAGATGCTTAAATTTGAACTCGCTCTCGAGACGTCTAGCTCTTCATCCTCTTTTTTTTTCTTTTTACCTTGTTGCTTTTTATTCTTATTTGCTTCCTTTGTACCTTTAACTTTTTCCTTTTGCTTTTTTTCTTTTTCGCTTATTGAAGATTGTTTTTCTTCAATTTTATCAAAATGATTTGTATCAATAACAAATTCCTCTATGAGATAATTGTAGTCTAAATTCCCAAGTAGGACATATTCTAGTACTTTTTTATTTAAGTCGCAGTGTTCTGATATTCCTTGTTCTTTTGATATTGAATTTTCCATTTTTTAATATGGATTAGTAAAAAAATTTAAATAAATTATAATTAACACAATAGAATCTAATAGAAAAGTTAAAGTTTATTCAATTATAAATCCCCTTCTTCACTGATTCTATTGATAATCTGTCTTAGATCGATTATCTTGCAATCTAAATTATAATTTTCGATTTCTAAAGATTTTTTCTGTTCTTTAAGCATTCTAAATTAAATATATAAAAATTTTTAAATTTACTCTAATTTCATTCGTGCTAATTGAATATGTTCAGCAGTTGTTAAATTACCATTTATTCCATTATTTAAATCCCTATTTTGAATAACAGAGCCTAAAGTTTTATTATTAATTTGTGTGTCACTAGCCCCATTCTATCATATTATTTTAAAAAATACATTTTCAATTTCTGACATAATATAATTATAAATTATTTTATTATATCTAATAATTATTGAATGGGTGAGTTTTTAAGTGTGCCAATAAAAGAAAAAGTTTCAGAAGATAACGAAAATTCTTTTGTAAAAATATCTTTAACATTTTAGTTAAGATACGGAGCTTGTGGAATGCAGGGTTGGAGAAAAAGAATGGAGGATTCACACATAAGCGACATTAGCGCAGGAAATAATGGAAAATTACATGTTTTCGGTGTATTTGACGGGCACGGAGGAAAAGAAGTCGCTCAGTTTGTAAAGAAGCATTTCACAGAAGAATTGGTTCAGAATTGTTCTTTAAAAAGTGGAAATATAAAAAAATCCCTTGCAGAAAATTTCTTAAGAATGGATCAAATGTTAACAACCAATTCCGGAAAAATTGAACTTAAGGCTTTAGCTCAGAAATCAAAGGAAGAAGATGAAATAATAAACGCAAAGGAGAAGAATAATAAACAAATGGATTTACTAAAAACTTTCCTAGGTCAAGGAAAAGAAGATGAAGATATTGCCATGATGACAGGATGTACCGCTAGTGTCTGTTTAATTGACGAACAGAATAAAAAACTATTCTTTGCAAACGCTGGGGATTCAAGAAGTGTCCTAAGCAAAAATGGCATTGCTTTTCCTATGAGCATCGACCATAAACCAGACCTTGATATAGAAAGAAATAGAATCTACAAAGCTGATGGCTGGGTTAGTGAAGGAAGGGTCAAGGGAAACTTAAATCTAAGTCGTAGTTTGGGTGACCTTGAATATAAACAAAATAAAAAAATCCCTGCTGAAGACCAGATGATAACTGCCAATCCTGATGTGGTAGTCGAACCTCTTTCTTCAGATGTTAATTTCATCGTACTTGCATGCGACGGTGTATGGGACTGTATGACTAATCAGGAAGTATGCGACTTTGTGTCTGAAAGACTCAAGAAAGATCCTAAGCAAAAATTATCTAAAATAATCGAAGAAATTTTGGACAAATGTCTTGCCACTGATATTTATACCGGTAAAAGAGATTTTAATTATTTCCATTTTTAATAAATTTTAGAGACAGGAGTCGGCTGCGATAATATGACTTGCCTAATCATTCAGTTCAAATGATTTTGTTGGAATCATGGAACTTTAAAATAAAAGCAAAATATTTAAACAAAAAATTTATTTTAAAATTTATATTAAAAGTATATATTTTTAAATTTATGTTATTATTTATATTTAAGCATCAAGGCCATAATTGTCAAATTATTGTAGAACCTAATTTAATAAATTTTATTTTTTATAAAATAATTTCAATATTCATTTAAATCATTTATTTAATTTTTCAATTATTTATCATCATTTATTCTGAGTTGTCATATATAGTTATTATTCAAGAAGACATTCCTTCCCATCCACTAACGCTTGGCAAATGTTTGTATTTAGCCAATCCTTCTCCTAGAAACATTCTTTTTTCAAGAGTGTAATATAATTTATCCTCTTCTACTAATTGATCATTAAGATTATTAAAAACAGAATCAAACGACTTAGAAAACTTTTCTATACAAACTGCAGGATCTTCTTTTTCTTTACATACTTCATTTATTTGATTCAGAAAAGAATTTTTTGAGACTTTGTAGAAATTTGTGAGATAAAAGTTTTTATTAGGCTTTATAGGCTTTTGGTATTCCATTATGTTTATTAGATTATATTTTTATTGAAAATTTTATATATTAAAAATTATTTAAGCTATTCAAAACTGCTTTTATATTGTGTTTTTGTAAAGGTTGATTTTCAATCACTTATTTAAAAGTATCAATCTAGATTTTGTGTATCTATTTTCTAAAAGCCAATTACAAAGATATTGCATCAATGACACCATTTCCAATCTGTTTTCATCAGAATTAACATCAAAAAAATTATTGTCATTCATGTAAACAAAAAAATCGTTAGAATAGTCTGGTATAAGATCAGAAAAAGCTGCTGAAGTTTCATTTTTACTTTCGCAAGATAAAATTATAAACTTACGTAATAGGAAAATAAATTTTAGAAGAAATAAAAAGTATTCGTCATTTATTTTATTATGAGTAAATTTTATGAATTCGGAGAATGCAGAATCTATTGAGGAATTTTCTTTGCTTTCTTTGTTTGTCTCTAATTCAGATTCAAGCTTATTTTCTAAATCGGATTTGTTTATTGTTAATTCATGAAAAAATTTAGAATTTTCTAATTCCTTCTTAATATCACTGTGATTTGTAAAAAAATTATTTATGGAATTTACTAATTCAGTCGTATTGTCTGGAGTATTTTTTCTTGGTTCATAGTCAAATAAATTTTTTATTTTTAGATCATAATCCGCAATAAAATTTGCGAATAAATTCTTTTTAGGCCTCCCTCTCTTTTTATTATTCTCTAAAGCTATCGGTGGATGGAATTCAAGGTTGGGATGTTTTGATTTCTGATGATTCGTTAATGCTGGATTGGACAAATAAGCTTTCTGACAAATAGAGCATATGTGATCTCTTCCGTCGATTTCATCTTTGGTTCTTCTTTTTTTTCTTTGTTTTTTTACGATCATATTTTCCCCTTCATTTTCTTCGTTGTTTTCATTCAAAAGTTCATTTTCATTATTGTCTTTTTCGTTGTTATCTTCTGTGTTATTTATTTCTTCTTTGAGCGCATTTTCCATTTATAATAATTAAAAGCCTATTAAAATAAAAATTATCGAATAAGAATAATTTCAATAATAGAAATTTCTATTAAGCTATGTATGATAATTAAAATTAGTATTAATTAAAGACTATAATAAATACATTCTATATTTATTTCTTAATTCTGGAAATAATTATTTTTAAAATTCTTAAAAAACAAAATTTATTTAGTTATTATTTCTTTTCCTCTGAGTTGTTATTGTTTATCTCTAACTGAAATCTGATACCTCTGGTATCGAAAAGCCAATCAAATTTGTCTCCCATAAAACTCTGCTCATATGAAATCTTAGTTATACTATTTGACTCTCCGAATAATTCTTTGTAAAAGAGGCCTTTAATTCTTTGAACATCTTCAAATTCAAAGAACTCTGCAAGATTCACATCATCTTCTTCTCTCATTGTAGTTAATAATTGTGGGAATTTTGGGGATAGATTTCTTACTACCCTGTGTGTGAGATAAGAAGGGATTAAGAAAAGGAAAAATAGAAAATCATCCAATTCATCACTTAATCCAAGACAAGAGTTTTCATTCATAAAGAGATTAAAGAAAATCTCAGTTTTATTTTTAAAGGAACTAGCACAATAAAGCAAACCAAATGCAACTAAAATGATCTTTTTGATTGTGGTCACGTCTTTCTTTTTAATTTTTTTTTCTGAATTTTTGTTTTTCTCTTTTAGTAAAGTGAATCTGGCAGCGATTAACGAATCGAACATTTGTTGCATAAATTCTTCGAATAATTGAAGATGATCAGGCTTATCGTTCTGGAAATCCTGAATCAAAAAATTTGAGAGAATTTTGTTCTTAATAAAACTCAAATATTCTCCTATAGTTAATTCCTCATTGAAGGTTCCTCTCACTTTAGTTGTCGAAGGAGCAATCTCTATAGATCCAGATTTTATATGAGATACAATAATAAGATAATCGCATAATTGTATGTATTTGAAAAAGTTATAGTTTGCTTCGAATTCGACATTGTATTTGTCTAGTTTGCTGGAATATTGTTTAGCTACCTTTTCTGGCTCGTTTTTTAAGACAATTTGAGGTGCAGCCTTTTTGCAACAAATTTCTCCCATAATAATATAATATTTTTTAATTAAATTATTCATTTCTTTTCGTAACGTAACTTTATATTTAATTTTTATGAATCAGGTGTATATAAAAATTGCATCAATTGTTGATATAATTTACTGTATACATTTAAATAAATATATGCTTTATTTATAAAAAAATTAGATTAGATAAATTCCCAATGGTTATGTTTATTTAACATTTAAATGATATTCTTGTTTATTTTTAAATATCTAAAAAGAAATCTAATTGGAAATTAAGATTTTAAATTTTCGCTATCTTGTTATTGAATGGTCTTGCTGAAAATCTTTCAGAATTTAAATATTCCTTTATAGTTTCAATAGATTCAATATTTTCTTTCAATTGTTTTAGAGTGGGATATTGTTCATAAAATTGATTATTAGTTACAGATGCAAATAATTCAGTATATTCGTAAAGAATAAAATCAACATAGGTAACATAATCTCCAACGAGGAATTTTTTATTTCCAAGATATTTAGTCACAGCATCAAACATAGGATAAACTTCTTTCTTCATCTGTTCGACATTACCAGTTCTGTAGCAATGCATCGTTGTGCAAGATTTGATATCGTTTAGAATCCCGTTAAGCATTTCGACTTTAGCAAAATCTTCATAAGTTTTTCCATTTAATTGAGGACACCATTTGTGTGCGATATACCTTAATATAGCATTAGATTCCGTGAATTTAAGCTGTCCATCTATGAAATATGGGAGATTGGGAAAATCTAATCCTATATTATATTTCTCTGATAACCAGCATTCCCTACTGAATTCGGGCCCATCTCCTTGTTCATATAATACCTCGTTATATTTAACATTTGCGTATTCGAGACAGAATCTTATTGGTTGAGCTAATCCTCTAATTTTCCAGTATCCTAATGTGATTTGTTGATCTTCCATAAATAATTGTAATAATAAAATGCTTAATTAAACAATATATATTTTAATTATTTTAAAATTATAATTTAATAAATCATGACAGTCACAGCTATCGTTATTTCATATTATCATAATTTTTAAAATTTTGGGGATTGGGGATTGGGGATTGGGATTGGGGATTGGGGATTGGGGATTGGGCCAATCCCCAATCCCCAATCCCCAATCCCCAATCCCCAATAACGATAGCTGTGACTGTCATGATTTATTAAATTATAATTTTAAAATAATTAAAATATATATTGTTTAATTAAGCATTTTATTATTAC
>Ga0169931_10008787_pt1 | contig 14679 bp, 13 predicted proteins | sample Kivu_15m_20L_FD_129675 | JGI IMG/M metagenome (GOLD analysis project Ga0169931, IMG submission 129675) | Freshwater microbial communities from Lake Kivu, Western Province, Rwanda to study Microbial Dark Matter (Phase II) - Kivu_15m_20L... | ecosystem: Environmental > Aquatic > Freshwater > Lake...
AAGCGGCTTTGTTAGTCCATCCGCGACCATTAAACGTGTGGGTACATACTGTATGATAACATCATTGGCACGCGTCGCTTCCAGCATTGCTCCTATTCGTGCCCTCACGTGTTTATTCGTTTGCTTCGCTCCATCTTCAGTCATGAGCAGAATCGCAGATGTATTATCCTGAAAGAGCAATAGTGGTTCGAGTGTGTACCCTTGATTTACCAAAAACCCCTGCAGCTTTTCTACTGCGTTGATCTCATCGGTAGCCGCAACAATCTCGGCTATAGTCGAATTCTTGGCCGTGAGCACCTGCTTGTGACTGCTGGTATATACAGGGGAGTTGCCTAGCATGAGTATGGCGCCATTCCTACCACGGCCGTCCGGGTGGGACGAGAAAGCCGCATCCACATAGGCGCGAACTCTATCGAATGGTGTGGCGTCGAACACCCGGACATAGTGCATCATGCCTTGGAGATAGCCTAACACACGTTCCAGCGCCCTCACGTCTTTCGTAGCTGGGGCTTTCACTCGTGTGCACAAATGGTGTACAGCGACAGTGATATACGGTTGACCTCTTTTGCACAAGTATAGTAGCTTAGCCACTACAGTATGAAACTCCTTTTGAGAGCATAAAGTATCCGAGCAGTCATCCTTCTCGGTTTCCTCGAACAGATCTTTGCCTGCAGGTGTCTTGGAAATCTTTACCGAGTCGTGGCCACTATAACAACTCAGAATCTCCTCGATGAAGTTGCGCATGCTGACCTGGATCCTTCCTGGTGCTAGTCGTAGAGTCATGCCAAGATAAGATAGTTCATCGCCAGTTTTTTTCTTGCAGCTTACCGTACTCGGCTTCCAACAATCCTTTTATATCAGCTAATGCCGCCTCGTTGACGCATGTTACTAACATGTCATCGATATATAAGCAAATAGTAACTTGATAAACGCCACACATTTTGTTTAAGACGCATCTGTCGGTCTCGTTTTGTACGAAACCATGGGACGACAGAAATCGTATGACATGCTCATACCAGAGTAGTGCCGACTGCACAAGTCCGTATAAGGCCTTGTTGAGTTTGACCACCATTCGTCCGTGTTCATCCTTGTATGGAGTCAGATCGGGGAACCAGGTGAGGATCATATCCACTAAGTCGGTATTTAAAATCATATGGACTTCATCCTCATCTCCCATGGCCGCATTCAGGAAAGCGCCAGTAACGTCCCAGATCTTGACTTTTCGACACTCAACGCAAGCAAGTTTCAGCACACTGAAGATAGATTCTAACGCTGCAGTCGGGGCCGACGTATTCCCCAACGACTTCTTGTCTTGAATTCGGCTGTCGATCACACGGCGTGACTTCACCTTGTCGAAACGTCCCGAGCCATCGTACTTTGCTTTGACAAACATGAAGGAACGGATCAGTCGTTTGCACTGACGATGGTTTAAATCGCGCAAGTGTACGGGGGTCATTGTCCCTTTTGCGGAAAAAGTTGATGCAGCTCGTCATAACAGGCCTTCAAAGCTGCCTTCCCATACTTGAGAAATGCGGACCTTTGGGAAATGTTGGAGAAACAGTAGTCGGATAGGCTTGGGTCGTAATTAGTTGGGCGTGTGATTGTCCTACCGCTTCGCCTCACTCCTGCACCATGACCGTGGGGAGTTTCTGTGTCCGGTTCTGCGCGCACTCCTGTGACACTGGCTGTCCCCGGCTCCGCGTCCACTCCTGGAGCAATTATAGTTTCTACTCCCTGATTGTGCTCGTCACCTGTTTCGACAACAGTTAATTCTTACGGTGAGTCAGGTTCATTTCTCAAGCTTGGGTTGGGTGCGGCCGTGGTCTCGTCATCATGTGCGGTGACCTCATTTAGTTGGGTTGGAACGTGAGCAGTGATCATCGTTTGGGGCTGGATATCCGGTAAGGTACCCTCCTCGTTATCCATGGAACGCACGTATGAGTCACCCGCTTTCACATTCATAGTAGCTATCATCTTGTCAGTCACCTCCATCTTGGTGAACAAACTGCGCCTCAATCGAGTAAACGAGGCAAGACTCCTGAAAGCGTATTAAGACTTCGACAAGGCGGAGAGGAAATTGGAGGAAGAAAAGCCCAGCATGTTCGCCTTTATTGTGTCAAGGGTGTCTCCCAAGTCATAAGAAAGAATTATGCATAACAAAGATTGGGGTATTTTTCATCATTAGCCCTCCCCCAATCTTTGTTATGCATAATTCTTTCTTTTGACGTGGGAGACACCCTTGACAGAATAAAGGCGAACATGCTGGGCTTTTCTTCCTCCAATTTCCTCTCCGCCTTGCCGAAGTCTTCATACGCTTTCAGGAGTCTTGCCTTGTTTACTCCATGGGGGTCGTTGGCCATATCGAACTTTGTTGGGTCTACTTTGGCAGCTTCGAAGTACTTTCCCGACTCGAGGCATCTCCCTAGGTTCTTATACCTTTCCAAGCACGCGATATTGATTTTTTCTTTGAATGAGGAGAAATTTGCGGTAGTTGCTCCGCACTGTAGTAGGGGCGGAAGGGTATCTTGATTCATTCGGTGCGGGAACCGACCTTGGGGTCCTCGTTGTTGTCCTCTACCTCGCCCTCCTTGAGCTCATTGATCTCGCTGATCTGTCATGCTAGAGAAAATGAAAGTTTCTCTGTTCTCATAGATGCCGGTCAATAATATCTGGAGTTGTGATATTTAATTTATGAGTCTATTGGTATATCCGAATGCTGTTGTTTGACTCATCTGTGCGGTCGAAAATCTGCATGCATACCCTCAACCGTATACTGCATGCGGTACCGTTGCGGTACCGCGGTGCCGTTACCTTCAACGTGGGGGTTGCGTCGGAATTTCTCGAATGAGCAAACGGAGTTACCTAACGACGGTAGGTTGGTGGCGACGATAATTCCTCTTATTCCACTTACGATCGATGGAAGCTGACATACCGATGGGAGATACCTACCGATAGTAGGTTGGTCCCATGATCTTCGCTACGAATACTCTGAACAATTTGCCAACAAGGACCTTATTCATTACATCGGCAAGCATCAATGTCGCTGATAGCTTTTGAAGTAACAATTTGTTTTCTAACCCCATCTCCACAACAAACGCAGATCTCGCTTTGAGATGCCTTGTTCAGTGAGAAAAATTCCTGTTCGACATTAACTTAAGGGAACTTTCATTGTCTTGTTAGATTATTGGGATATCACTAGTAAGTCCCAGCTCTGATAGAAAATCTTTGAATTCAAGAACTATTGTACAAAAGTCGGATAATGCGAAGTGAACTGATTTCATACAATCTCGTCGATGATCACGTAAATCTTAAAAAAAATCATCGCGAATGATCTTCCATTCTATTTCGTCCATGAAATCGCAAATTGTTTAAACATGAAAAGGGCGATGTGATATTTTGGGGCACCTCTGAATTATCCTTTTACTTACTCCTTTTACAGAATCTCACACGAGACGGCCGATGAAAAGGGTTAATAAGTGCTGAGACGTGCTGATACTTTTCCAGACTGTCGACAGCCTGAGTTCAATTTGCCCTCGTCATCTTTCTCCACGTACAGTGTCTACGCGGTCATGCCGTAATAAGTCACCAAGTGCAATTTTTGATTGGATTACGCGAATCGGACCACATACCCCCGTCGGCATGCCTTCTTCCTTCTTCCAGTGAGGTCAACCACATCAACACGAACTATCCTCCACAAGAGAAATTCGATTTGGAATTACCATAAAAATATTTTAAGCAATCTTGAAAATCTTCGTCGTCTACTTACCAACTTCTATCTTACAATGGATCTATCTTGGGATATGGTTCGAGAAATACCCTCTGTGATATCACATCATTGGCGAGAGCGAAGCCTCAATTGGCCGATGATTGTGTATATTGCATTATGTCATATTGTTGCATTCATCGGTATACTAACCGTTCCAAAATGCGCAAAAGAAACCCTTCTGTTTGCTTTTCTGCTATGGCCTCTTACGTAAGTATACCACTTGCCATCTTTTTGAGACCATGCACACCACGAGACCCTTTAACACATATTGTTTCTGTTCTTTCCTATACATAATTACTACAGTGGTTTCGGAATTACTGTGGGTGTACATCGATTATGGTCGCATCGCTCATACGAAGCTGCATTACCTGTTCGAGTATTTCTAATGCTAGCAAACTCTATTGCCAATCAGGGATCCATATATCACTGGGCCCGAGATCATCGGGTTCATCATAAACATTCAGAGACTGATGCAGATCCTCATAATGCCATGCGAGGTTTCTTCTTTGCTCACATGGGCTGGTTATTGGTAAAGAAACATCCAGAAGTTATTAAGGCTGGTCGAGAGCTTGATTTCCATGATCTATTGGAAGATCCTGTGGTTGTATTTCAAAAAGCCCTCGACCCTTGGTTCGCCTTGTACATGTGCTTCGTATTTCCTGCTCAAATAGCAGCTTTCTTTTGGAAGGAAGACTTCTGGAACGCCTTCTTTGTCTGTGGAGGTTTACGTTACGTTTTTGTCTTACATTGCACTTGGTTGGTGAACAGCGCCGCCCATTTGTATGGAGATCACCCCTATGATACTGCATCCTACCCTGCAGAAAATCCATTTGTTTCTTTTTGTTCTGTTGGTGAAGGTTGGCATAACTGGCATCACAAGTATCCATTTGATTATGCAGCCTCTGAATACGGTGTATCCTCACAATATAATCCGTCGAAACTGGTGATTGATCTCATGGCTTCTGTAGGATTAGTTTGGGATCGGAAACGAGCTACGGCTGCATGGGCTATGGGTAGAGCTAGAAGAGATAGGGATTTAGCTGCAGGTATTGCTCTTCCTCAAGCTCCACCTCGTCCATGGGAAAAGAAAACAGAGGAAAAGAAGATGAGATAGTTTTACAAAACATTTCATTGAGAAGATTAGGTGAACTTGAACCCTGTACTCTTTTCCGTGACGCCCATGATTGTTTTAATAACCGCAATCTTGGTGTTTTACACTGTATAATTAGCGCATTTGAAAAAATTCTTAAATCTTTTTAATACTTAGTGTTGCTAACAATAGAAAGTCAAATGCATGTATGTTGCTGTGCTGTTGAGCAGCGTACTTCAATTCTCTTGGAGAAATCAATAATGAATTTGGGATTCCTTCGCCCAAATGAGCATAACGCTCTCACTATCTAGTAACGCGGGAGGCGGGAAACAAGCTGGTTGCCCTTAGGTCCTTTGGTACACATACAGTACGCTTACTGTATTTGTTCGTTGGAACCTGTTGCAAGTAATTGGGCCCATGCATGGCGCTGTGTACGTAGGACTCTTTTGTACTCTTATTACTGTGCAGCATTTTGGTATGCGTTTTGAATACGCCGATTAGTTAATCCTCATCTCTGGAAAACAAATATCTCCAATGAGTTCACCTTCTTCAAACCTCCAAGCCCTTACTCCTGATCAACTTCGGTCTGTTATAGCGCAGACTCTCTCATCTGATGCTGATGTTCGTCGTTCGGCTGAGCGTCTCCTTGCAGAATCCAGTAAAAACGCTGCACATGCATTAGAAGTCCTTCGTCTAGTGGCTACCAATAGCGACGCATCCGATGGTCCCGTCCGACAAGCGGCTGCTATTCACTTCAAAAATATCATTAAAAAGGGATGGGATACGGAATCAGATCATGGAAATGATGGAATTGTAATTTCCGAAAATGACCGTACATTGATTAAAAGTCATCTGGTACAGTTGATGTGTACTGTGCCACCACAAATTCAAGCTCAGTGTTCAGAGGCGATAAGTATCATCGCAGCTGTAGACTTTCCCTCTCGATGGGATCATCTGCTAACAGACCTTGTCGGTCAATTCTCCTCTAAGGATATGAATGTTGTAACTGGAGTCCTCCTTACTGCGAATTCCATCATCAAGAGATTTCGATACGCCGAACGCAGCGATGCATTGTATAAAGATATACTCTATGTCCTCGAAAGACTCCAAGCTCCACTTCTAAGTCTATTTACAACTATAGGTAGTGAAGTAGAAAGGTATCATGATGACAAGGTTCGTTTAGAGGCCTACTTTTTGGCACTTCGAACAATGTGTCGGATCTTTTATTCATTAAACTACCAAGATTTGCCAGAATTTTTTGAAGATCACATGGGTGAATGGATGGGACAATTCTCAAAGTACCTAGAGTACGTAAATCCTCTTTTCATAGACGAGGACGAAGAAGATGAAACAAGTCCTGTAGATACACTCCAAGCTGCTATAGTTGAAAACTTACATTTATACGCCGATAAGGATGAGGAGACTTTCATTCCATACTTACCCAATTTTACGCGATCTGTTTGGAATTTATTGATGCGTATAACCCAGTTTCCGAAACATGATACTTTGGCCACGACATGCATTCGCTTCCTTTCTTCATTATTGAGCAAACTCATGCATAAACATTTATTCCAAGATGAGAATGTACTGCGGCAAATCATATCAAGTATTGTGATTCCGAATTTAATAATCAGAGAAATTGATCAAGAACGATTTGACGATGATCCTGAAGAATTTATTCGGAGTGATATGGAGGAAAATGATTCGGATAGTCGACGTAAATGCAGTCAAGATTTGTTACGAGCTATGTGCCGACATTTTGAAGCTGAAACAACATTAATTTGTATGGAGAATATAACTGTGATGCTAGCGGAGTTTCAGCAATCTCCAAGTCAAAAATGGACAGCAAAAGATGTTGCGGTAAGCTTGTCTTTTACTTCTTTTTGTACGTACTGTCTGGTTGTGTACTTTTTTTACATAATCAATATCTTTACCATCTTGTACCTGTTTAGATCCACTTATTTCTCGGTATTTCAATTCAAGCAGAAACCTCAACATTTGGTGTCTCCATTGTCAACACAAGAGTCAATGTAACTGATTTCTTCTTATCGAATATTTTGGTTGAGCTTCAAGATACAATTCATACAGTTCGTCCCATGGTGAAAGCAACAGCGATAAAATACGTCAGTGCTTTTAGGAACCAGTTTTCTAAAGAGCACCTGGCTGCGTTAACTCCGCTTTTGATCCATCATCTGTCTTCTCCTAGTGTCGTTGTCCACACCTATGCCGCATCGGCAATCGAACGATTTCTCATCTGTAAGGAGAGGGACGGAAATGGCGTCATGAAAAATAAATTTGGAGGTCCAGAGATTCAGCCGTTCTTACAGCAATTGTTTACGGCATTGTTCTCAATCCTGGACAATACCTCTTTGAATGAAAACGAATACGTCATGAAATGTGTCATGCGATCTCTCAATGCATGTCGCGAAGATGTGATTCCGATCACCCACATAGTCCTAGAAAAACTTAACAGCGCATTGTTTATCGTCGCAAAAAATCCTCGCAATCCATCATACAATCATTATCTCTTTGAATCAATTGCGGTACTAGTAAAATCTGTGTGCACCAAGAATCCTGAATGTACTGCAGCGTTTGAAGCGATGCTATTCCCCCCTTTCCAGTTGGTTCTACAAATGGACGTCTCCGAATTCACGCCGTATATCTTTCAAATTCTGGCCCAAATATTGGAGTTTCGATCAGATGGCTTGGGGGATGCCTACAAAGTCTTATTTCCGCCATGTCTTTCTCCATCGTTATGGGACAGGAAAGGAAACATCCCAGCATTGACAAGGCTTTTAGAAGCATATCTTCAGAAGGGTGCATCTGAAATTGTTGCGCTCGGTCATTTAATCGGTTTGCTTGGAGTTTTCCAAAAGCTTATTTCTGTTAAAGCTGACGAGATGTACGGATTCGATCTTTTGAAGAGTGTCATTCAATTTATCCCAGAAGACGCGTTTCAGCCACATATGCGCGGTGTCGTTCAGATACTTCTCATGCGACTTCAACATAGCAAGTCTCCTCGCTTCGTTCGTTTGATCACTACTTTCTTTGCTCAATATGTAGCTAAAATGGGAGCGCTTGCGTATATGGATATGATGAACTCAATCCAACATGGACTTGGTTACATGCTTCTTGCACAAATCTGGGCTCCGCGATTGAAAAGTGATATTCCAGTCCGAACCGAAGCCAAAGTACACGTAATTGCACTTACCCACTTACTTTGTCAAGTGCCGGACTTACTAACTGACGTCAAGTTCCTTGAATCTTGGTCCCAGCTACTTGTTTGTGTTATTCATATGATTAGTTCTCCAAATACAAAGTTTGATGTTGACACTTTGGACGAAGGCGACGTGGTAGAAATAGGATATGATCCAACCTTTTGTCGACTTCATTTTGCAGTTCGAGCCTATTCGGATCCATTCGCAGAAATTAAAGATCCCGTTCTATACTTTTCACAATCCCTCCACACTCTCTGTTCTTCACAGCCCGGTAAAATTGTGCAACTAATTCAAAGTGTATTTAATGAGGATCCCAAGCTTTCGCTAGCTCTTGAATCGATCATGAAAAGATCTGGATTGCAACTTGTTTAATAGACCAATGTGCGAGGATTAGCTATGCAATTGATATTGCCGACGCGATTAAGTCTATTGTAGAAGATAATAAAATCAACAAGTGAAATAAATGCTATGTCTTATTTTTATGAAATCTAGTATGACGTAAAATAAAGTCGTTAGGGGCATCCGGATGTAACGAAAGACTAGATATGGTTGATCCCTGTCCTAAAACAGTCTTACAAGCGTCAGCTGTCCAGCATGGGAGAGTATAATCTATCGAACCATCTAAGAATCGTACAAAATAAGAACCTGCCGCTCCAAGGGATACTTCAGCTATAGATGGCATGTGAGGCGGTCGTTGGAGCAGTATACTTTGCAATCGAGACGGTATATTTCGAAAAGCGATCCTCCCATCTTTTCCAACAACAATCCAAGATGTTTCTACTCGATGTTGATTCTCTCCCATATTAAATGTTGTTAGAGGACCAAATGCCACTCGATATACATCCCATTGATTCATTACCTTTGTAAACTCCGAATCGTTCCCGGCGATTCCCCACCAGCATTCCCCCGTAAAAAGTTCCACAAAGTAAGAACCTTGTGGTCCAGCGGCTAGGTATTTGATGTCTGCATTGGCTCTTGTTCTTGATATTTTTTGCAAAAGCTTAGGTGGTATGTTTTGATCATACCATGAGGACCCATAATCCTTACTTAAAAAAAAGGATGTCCCTCGAGGACCTACAACAAGGGCTACATGCCGTATCTCATTGACAGAAGAAGCCACACGAATCATAGAATGAGGTCCTTTCAATGCTTTATGTATTTTTACTGTCGAACCTGAGTGATTACACGCCGTCTTAAACTTTTGACAAATTTCGTCAGAGTCAAAAGTGGCATGACATATACCACCCCTTTTTCGTTGTAGGAATTTTCTCTGTTCTACTGACGGTATTAAATTTGGTAAGTCCATAGTACGCGCATTTTTCCGAAGCCCCAAGAAAGATGAATGTAAAAGTAAATCATGAATATCCCACGTATTGGTTGAAAGAAATCCGCCGCCCCCCTCCGACGGAGCCCCATCTTTACCATGTTTCTTCAATACATGTATATGCTTTCGTAGCTGTTCGATTTCCCACTTACATTTTCTCATTTCAATGTCTAAAGCCAATTCCTCCTCGACCACTGTATGGCGTTCAAGTAAAAGCATGATTTGGGTCATATCGAGCGTTCGTTTTTGGGTTTTAAGTTCAACCACAGAAGACGTATTCAGCCTTTGTCCCAATATTCTACGATGAGTCTTATCCACAACCGAGGAGGTGGGAGATCGATTCGATCCTCCCCCACCACCGCTACCTCCTTCCATATGTAACGGTACACGAATAGGAACTTGTGTAGACAATCGTGTCAAGTATACATGAGACGTTGATTGTGCAACATTCCAGGCGAACGGTAAGCTCAAAAATGGTGAAAGTGAACATCCTGCCGATCCCATGAGTACTTGTAGTAGATCAGATCTACCCCGTGGTCCCAAGGATACTTCAATAGCATCATCCCCCATACTTTTATTCAACGGCTCTTTATCCAGCACGGAGGATGAAGCCATTAATGGTTCCTCCACGTCGTCGTTGTCGGAGTCCGATTCCTGTTCAGCACATGAAAAACCTTTGCGAAAATTAGACAGTAGTAGGATGGAGTTTAATGTAATAGGTCTATTTCTACCATCGCGCATAGGATCGGATGGAACCATTCTTGTTGTGAGTGCCGGAAGGCGACATGGTTTGTTCGTCATTTGGATTGAATTTATTCTGAATTTAGGTGGATTATTCGTTTTCCGAAGTTGTTTTTTTTTATGTAGTGGTTAAAAATAAGCTGTACAGTAGGCTAAATTATTATAAATACATGTGTGTGCTCCTTGGTCTTGCTTTTTATCACTTTACGGACCCATCCAGCACGGTGTTTTAAAATCCATTGGTGTTATAGAAGTCTATCCTAGTTGGTATATCATTGGATTGAATCATTCAAGATATTTACTATCATCGTGAGAGACCCCATACTGTAGCTTTGTTACCTGAAATGTCCAACGTGCTTAGAGTGCATGTGCTGTCATTCCAAGGTCTGCGTAGTATTCCCTTGTACACTCAACGCTCTAAAGATGTCGTGTTGGGATCCTATACTATATCCAAACTGGTACAGAGACATCGATCCTACATATCACATGAATACAGTCTATCCCGGATTTTCAAACGCAAATTATCCAGCCAAGCCAATGAAATCGAATTTCAAGCTTCTAACGAATACCAAGAGACAAAGGAGTTCAAGATGAATCGAATCAGAACTTCATCATTACAAAGAATAACGTTTCCTTTAAATTCAAATTTATTTCAACGAGTGGATATTCTTCTGTCTGTGCCTCTGGGACAATTACACCCATTAGATGTTAAGTATACAGCTATGCATATTTTGAAAGACTGTTGTAAACTGAATACTATGATTGGGATGGAAAAATCATTGCTTATTCTGAATAGATTGCTCCGTGAAAAGAGACGAAAAAATGAGTCTGTCTTATCGGAACCACAAGGAGATAACTCAGCACAACGAATGATAGTCATTCCACGATATACCTTTCATATTGTCATGTATGGATTCGTACAACTAGCAAGTAAAAACAAGAAGGCTATTGGACAGTGTAATGATTTATTACAAAGGATGTGGGATGAATATTCCTATGATACTCAGTATCAAGATTTATTTCAACAAAAGATGGGAGAAAATATCGATTCATTGCAGAATATATCATCTTCATCTTGTCGTCCTACAGTCCATGATTACAATACCCTCCTAACTGCACACGCGTATGGAACAAAGTGGGATCCACAGAACCTTCCGAAAGAAGCCGAGAAGATAGTCCTATCCACGATGATATCATTATCTCAAACCTATCCAGATCTTTTCCCTGATTTAACAAGCTTTCATCAACTTATAAAATGTCATTCAAATAGTGGAACGTACAATTCAGGTCAATCAGCTCAATCGATTCTTGAAAAGATGCAAGAGTACAAGATCTATCCAGACGTTAAATCGTACACTGGTGTAATTTCAGCCTTTGCTCATAGTAACGGAAAACAATCAAGTGCTCATGCAGAGAAAATTCTGTTTGAATTTATAAATAAGGTGCAATCAAAGTCGTTGATAAATCAAAATTTTACTCAAGCTACTTCCGAAGATGTTTTCAAACATGATGACAATGAAGAGGAGGGACCGACGATTTCGAATCAGGCAGTACGCAAAGTCGAACCAGATCATATATTGTTCACATCATGTATTCAAGGTTGGGTCAATGCAGCCAAACACTATGGGCGTAGTCCGAAAGCTCGGTTTGAAGCTGCCCAGCATGCTGAAAAAATCTTAAATGTTATGTACGAGTTAGCAGCTACATGGGAGAAGGATGCACTTCAATTTGGACAAGCTCATCTCTTAGCATCATCATCGTCGTTACCAAAGGATTCTTCTCCACAGAGAAATCCATATATTCCTGATTTGATTACTTGGAATACAGTTCTTACGGGTTGGGCCAAATCAGATATAAAAGAGGCAGCCCCTCGAGCTCAACAATTATTAGATGAGTTGATTCACCTCGCACAGAAGGATGTGTTGAATGAGTCAGGATTATCCATCCGACCAGACCGTACTAGTTTTCATATCGGTATGTTGTTCATGTCTAAAATCCAAATCTACACGTACTGTTTTAAATTGTTTTTCTCATTACTTTTTTACTTTCTTTTAAGTCATGGACGCGTGGGCACGCTATAGCAAGTATGATTCTGATTCTGTCGTCAAGGTAGAACATTTAATGAATCAAATGTATGATTTATATCATAGTGGTCGTTTCAAGGATAATATTAAACCGAATGCGATGACCTATATTCTCGCCATGAAAGCTTGGGCTCGTAGTGAATCAAAACGAAACCCAACTAACACGCCATTAGATATTCCTTTCAAGGTTCAAAAGTGTCAAGATCTTCTTGATTCCATGATCTCCAAATATGATGGAGGAGAAAAAGACATGTTACCCAACATTGTTGCTTACACTACCATCCTTAATGCAATCGTCCATGCTCCTCCCATAGATATTCCCGCAGGTCCTGAGAGTCCAATTATATCGATAGCGATGAAAACATATCGTGATATTATGCAAGATTCTAATGATTACGGCTTGAAACCCGATGACATTGTCTTTGCTACGATGTTGCAAGTTGTGAGAACTCACTTGGATAAATCTGAAGATGCTCGCCGGTTATATACGGAACAAGTATTTGATGATGCTTGTCATGCAGGATTTGTTTCTACTACTGTTTTACGAGAACTTTCTCTCACTTGCCCAAGTTCAGATTTATTAGAACGTCTCATGGGTAAAAGTAAATCAGATGTATCAGATTCACTCAAACATCTACCAAAAGAATGGACGAATAATATACGTCAAGCCATTCCAAAACACACCTCATCTAAATATTCTTAAAAACGTTAGATAATATCTCAAATGAGATACAAAGTTCGAATAAGAAATCCTGTTGTCAGTTAATATCTCAAATGACATAAAGTTCGAATAAGAAATAATGTTGCATCATACAAGTATATCTTTAATAACAATATATCGATACAACATATTAAATGTCGGAAATTCATTTTGAACACCCATACATACACGTATGTACAGTACATACTGTAGCCATACGCCAAGCTCAGTCGTGCAGATGTTTCGTTCATAGAGCACCGCAGAGAGACGACGAACTTATTACCATCGGCAGAAAGGAAAGTAGGAACAAAATATCTTTAAACAATAACATTAGACCAATACAATTGACTGTCCATCGGGAGGAGTCTTCCGGAGAAATATAAAGAAAAATGAACATTCAAGCGAGATACTCTTTTCATCATACAACATCCATCAACAACAACATGTCGTCATCGTCATCATCATCTCCTGAAACATCCAATCTCAAACCTGGAGAAGTTTCTACAGGTACAACTATTATGGCTATACCCTTTGAGGGAGGTGTTGTGGTAGGAGCGGACTCACGTGTTTCTACGGGAACTTATATCGCCAATCGAGTTTCAGATAAAATTGCACAATTACATGATCGTATTTGGTGTTGTCGTAGTGGCAGTGCCGCAGATACACAAGCCTTGACAGACTATGTTCGTTTTTATCTTGCTCAACTTGCGTATGTTTCTTTACAATTTTTTCTCTCTTGAAAAAAAACACATCTCTCCTCTTACCCTTTTTTTCATTATTCTCATATTTATTTTATTTATTCATGTGTATTTTATTTTTTGAATCCTCTTCTTATTTCAGGGTAGAAACAGGTCGATTGCCTACAGTTAAAACAGCAGCTCATTTGATGCAACGTCTTTGCTATGAAAATAAGGATAATCTTATGGCTGGTGTCATTGTGGGTGGATGGGATCCCGTAGAGGGTGGAAGTGTATACAATATTCCTTTGGGAGGAACTTGTTTAAAGATGCCATTTGCAGTTGGAGGATCTGGATCCACGTATATTTATGGATTAATTGATTCGGAATTTCAGCAGGGATTGACCAAGGAACAAGCTTTAGTTTTAGTAAAAAAGGCTATAAGTCATGCCATGGCTCGTGATGGGAGCTCTGGTGGTATAATCAGAACTGTTGTTGTTACCAAGGAGGGAAATGAACGTGAATATGTTCCTGGTGATAAACTTCCTTATGGTCCCGCTGGTTGGTAACTTTCTCTTTTCAAAGTCAGTACGATTGTGAATATATAAATAAAGATATCAATACGTTAAATTATGCATTTGATGGACGAAAGATATGCACATTTTTTCAACTAGATTGTATTTCTAATACGGAACGTTACGATAAAACATTCCCTGACAAAAGTCCTCATATTCCATTCATCCAGAGACTCACCTATATGTTATACCGGCACAGTTATTCTGAGAACATTAAGTGGTTTTGTGGCAACGTTGTCAAACGTCTTCTCTAAGTATACTATTTAAGATATCAATCCGTGACATTCACCATACACATACTCACCAATATGCTCTTACAAGAGACTTTTACAGGTATCTATGCACCGCCTCATGTAATCGTGATTTTAATTTATTGTCATTAATCAACAGATCTTTTAAATAAATAACGTTTTTACTTTTCTGTAGTTAGTCCTATCTCTTCCATGGAGTCTTTCCCTTTGATGCTTCTCTCCACGTTTACAATGGTAACGATACATTATTATG
>Ga0169931_10008788_pt1 | contig 14679 bp, 11 predicted proteins | sample Kivu_15m_20L_FD_129675 | JGI IMG/M metagenome (GOLD analysis project Ga0169931, IMG submission 129675) | Freshwater microbial communities from Lake Kivu, Western Province, Rwanda to study Microbial Dark Matter (Phase II) - Kivu_15m_20L... | ecosystem: Environmental > Aquatic > Freshwater > Lake...
AAAATCACCGGCGTGCAGATCCATGGTCATCAGCGTGAGCAGAATGCCCTGCAAGGTCGTGCGGTCGGCGATATCGTAATCGTTGAGCAGCTTTTCGAGGTCGGTCCGCACCGCGGCGGCGAGGCCGGCGTAAACCTCGTCATTGGTCACAACATCGGTCACGCGGCCGGAAAACTCGTAGCTGAACCGCGGCAACTGGTCCTGCGACGTGATGCGGGGTTTATCCGCTTGAGCGGGCTTGCCCGTCTGGGCGGGATTGTCCGCCAGCGCGGTTGCAACCAGCAGGAAGCCGGCAAACAGGACACGGAGGGAGGGGATGTTCATGGTGTAAATCTGGGGTTAGCGGCGGCGAAAAGCAATCTGCCGCCGGGCCACCGCCACGGCGTTGGCAAAGCTGCGCGGGCTGGCCCGGCCGCGCCCGGCGATGGCGAAACCGGTGCCGTGGTCGGGGCTCGTGCGCACAAACGGCAGCCCAAGCGTGAGGTTCACCGCCTCGTCGAAATCCACCGTCTTCAGCGGCGCGAGGCCCTGGTCGTGGTAGAGCGCGATCACCACGTCGAACTCGCCGTTCAGCGCGCGCGCAAAAAGCGTGTCGGCGGGCTGGCAGGTGGAAAGCCCCGGATACGCCGGCTGCATTTTCGTCAGGCAGGGATTCAGGAAATCACGCTCCTCCTCGCCCAGCCGACCGTCCTCCCCGGCATGCGGATTGAGCCCGCAGACGCCGATGCGCGGGGCCGTCACGCCTTCCGATTTCGCCAGCGCATCCGCCGCCGCCACCGTCCGTTGCAACAACCGCGGCCCGAGCAGTTGCGGCACCTCGACGAGCGGCACATGCCAAGTCGCGAGCACGACCCGCAGCCGGCCGCCACAAAATGCCATCACCGGCTCCCCGCCCCAGCGGGCGGCAAAAAATTCCGTCTGCCCGGGAAATTCATAACCGATCGCCGCAAGCCGCGCTTTGCTCACCGGGCCGGTGACGACGCCGGCAAACTCGCCCGCCGCACAGCCTGCGGCAGCGCGCTCCATCGCCGCCCAAGCCACCAAGGCCCCTGCCCCGTCCGGCTGTCCCGGCAAGGCGACAAAATCCTCCGCCCCCACCGGGATCTTTTGCAATGCGGCCGGCAGCGTCTCCAGCCATCGCGCCGGGCCGATGACCGCGACCTGCGCCGCCTCGCCGGGATGCGCGGCCAGCCACGCCGCGATGACTTCCGGGCCGACACCGGCCGGATCACCGCAGGTCACTGCCAGCTCAGCCGGCATCGTCGCCTCCATCCGCCGCCGGCCGCCGGGCCCGGGCGAAGCTGCGTTTGCCGCCGCTGAAAAACTCCAGGAAACGCCGCGCCTCGGGCGTGGTGAACCGCGGCTCCGCCAGCAAGCCGGCCGCCACCTCGCGAATGTTGCCCGGCGTGAAATAGACGGCGGCAAACGCCGTTTTGAGCTCCGCGATCGCCGCCCGGCTGAACCCGCGGCGCTTAAGGCCGACGACGTTGAAGCCGATCACGTCGTCGCGCTCCGCCACCATCGTGAAATGCGGCACATCGCGCGTGATCGCGGCGTGACCCGCCACCATCACGCCCTCACCGATGCGGCAAAATTGATGCACCGCCGCGCCGCCGCCCATAAACGTGTGGTCGCCCACGCTCACGTGTCCGGCGAGCAGCGCTGCGTTGGCCAAGACCACGTCGTGGCCCACGGCGCAGTCGTGCGCGACGTGGCTGGCGGCCATCAGGAAACAACGCTCCCCGATCACGGTGGCGGCGCCTGCATGGATGGAGCGGTTGATTGTGACGTGCTCGCGGATCACCGTGCCCGCACCCACGGTCACACCCGCGGCGGTGGCGCGGTCAAACTTCAGATACTGCGGATCCCCGCCGACGACCGCGAAGGGATGCACGACCACGCGGTCGCCCAGCACGCAGTGCTTCGTCACGACCGCGTAGGCCTGGATTTCACAATCGGCGCCGAGCCGGGCGCCCGGTTCGACGATGGCGGTGGGATGAATCACGGTGGCCATGGGGTCACTCCTTCGCCCGGCGCGGCGCGCGCTCCGGGAACATGTCGAGCTGCGTATCCTTCAGCAGATCGTAGTTTTTCATGAGCCGCATCACCTGCAGCGTATCGCTCTTGGTGTAGTTTTGGTTCACCTCGATCTTGTCGAGCAGGTCGAGCAACATGGACCGGAACGAGATGATCGCATCCACGCCGCGCTCCTTCAACAGCGCGATGCTCTGCGAGCGGAAGGGCTCGGCCGTCGGCAGGCTGGGCAGCACGAGGATCTTGGTCAGGTCGCCCTCGCCCGGCGCGGGGGCCGGAAAAAAGCGGGTGACGTTCTTCAGCACGTTCTCCTCGAGGAAACCGAAGATGTCGGGGCTGTTCTTGAGCATGTTTGGCGTGAAGACGCCGGTGTGCCAGCCCTTCACCGCCACCACGGCTTTCTGGATGAAGGGCAGCTCGGTCGAGAAGAGGAAAAAGTCGGGCTTGCGCGAGCCGGGCTGCCACGCGGGGTTGAAGACCAGCAGGTCCACCTCCTCGGTGCTCGTCTTGCGGCGCGCCGACACCTGGTATTTGCGCACCTGGCGGACTAGGAAGCCGTTCTGCTCGAAATACTCGCGGACAATGCCTTCGTCGATGGCGGCCATGGGGTCGGGGAATTTTCGATTTTGGATTCTCGATTTTAGATTGGACGGACGGCTACGGCACGAAATCTATAAATCGAAAATCACGAATCGAAAATCGAAAATTACACCGCTCCGATTTCCCGGAAGCAGGCTTCGGCAAGGTCCAAGGGCACCCCGTCCCGGGTGACGGCCTGGCCGATGCGGTTCAACACCACGAATCGCGGCAAACCGCCGCGGACTTTTTTGTCGCGGGCCATGGCACCGAGCAGGGCCGGCAGCGGCAGCGGCGCCTGCAGCCGCACCGGCAGGGCGTGGGCGGCAAGCACGGCCTCGATCCGCGGGGCGTCGGCCGGCGGCAGCGCGCCCAGCTTCACGGACAATTGCGCGGCAGCATTGAGCCCGATCGCCACGGCTTCGCCGTGCAGGTAAGTGCCGTAACCGGCCACCTGCTCGATCGCATGTCCAAAGGTATGCCCAAGGTTCAGCAGCGCACGGCCGCCCTCCTGGGCAAGTTCGCGTTCATCGGCCTCGACGATCCGGGCCTTAAGCGCGCAGCAACGGCGGATGACTTCCGCCAGCCCGGTGCTGTCCACCGTCAACGGCCGGCGCTCAAGCTGCGCAAACAATTCCGCGTCGCCCAACAGTCCGTATTTGATCACTTCGGCCATGCCGGCCGCAAATTCGCGTGCCGGCAGCGTGCGCAGGAGATCGGTGGCGATGAAGACCCCGCGCGGCTGGTGAAACGCACCGGCGAGATTTTTCCCGGCGGCCAGGTTGATGCCGGTCTTGCCGCCCACCGAGCTGTCCACCATCGCGAGCAGCGTCGTCGGCACCTGATAAAACCCGATGCCGCGCAGATACGAGGCCGCGGCAAAACCTCCGAGGTCGCCGATCACCCCGCCGCCCACCGCAAAGAGCACGCCGCCCCGGTCCAGCCGCAGCTCCGCCAAAAATTCCAGCACCCGACCAAAGGTCGCGATCGACTTTGCAGGTTCACCGGGATCAACCGCCAACACCGGAACATCGCCAAACATTGCCGCCACGGCTGCAGACTGGCTCGTCTGCACCTTGGTATTCGTCAATACGGCAACCTTGCTGCCACCTCCTCGCAATGAATTCACTTGGGCACGCACCTCAGCCTCCAGATTGCCGCCAAAGCGAATCGGGTAACTGCGCTCACCGAGATGAACTGTGAGGTTTTCTGCCATACCCGACTCTGAGTCCCGCAGGTGTAAAACGTCAATTTATAACGAAATACGGCATATCGTCATAATAAATGAGATGCAGACTCATTTACTTATTGATATGAGAATGCGTCTCACTTTCATTTGTGCGCGCACCATGAAATTCCAATTCTTTACTGCAATCTGCATCGCAAGCCTGCCGCTTGCCAGTGCCATGGCCCAAGAGCCCGATGCCAGCGATGAACGCATCACGCTTCCTCCTTTCAGCGTGATCGGATCGGAAGCCAACCTACTGCGGGTCCCCGGTTCCGGTGCCTACATCACCGGAACTGACTTTCGCGACGCCGGCCATTTCAGCTTGTCGCGGATCGCCGCCAAAGTGCCGGGCGTCTATATCCGGGAGGAGGACGGTTACGGCAACTTCATCAACCTCTCCATCCGGGGTGTCGATGGCACGCGTAGCAACAAAGTGGCATTGATGGAGGACAACATCCTTGCCGCCCCATCACCCTACTCCGCACCGGCCGCCTACTATTCGCCCAAACTCGGCCGCATGTCCGGCATCGAGATTCTCAAAGGCTCCAGCCAGATCGCCTACGGCCCCCACACCACCGGCGGCGTGATAAATTTTATCTCCACTCCCATCCCGCGCGAGCCCTCCACTTTCCTGCGCTCCACCTTCGGCTCGGACCGCACTTTCCACAACCTGCTCAATTTTGGTGGCACAACCTCCACCGCTTCGGCCGGAAACATCGGCTACCTGCTGGAACTCCAACATCAGGACACCGATGGGTTTCGCACCATCGACGGCTCATCCCGCGGGAGCGGCTACACTTTGGTCGAGCCAATGGTAAAGCTGTTCTGGGAACCCGCCGGGACATTGGCCCAACGCATTGAGCTGAAGGTCGGCCATACCGACTTTGACGCCAGCGAGACCTACTCCGGCATCACCGTCGAGGACCTGCGCGCCAACCCGGACCGCCGCTACGCCGCCAGCCAGTTCGACACCCACACCGCCGAGCAATGGCGCACCTACCTCAAATACATCGTCCAACCCTCCCACGCCCTGCGGCTCGAGTCCGCGCTTTACTACAACAACTTTCAGCGGAATTGGGACAAGCTCGACGGCCTCAGCGGCGCCGGCTTGCGGACCAATGTCGCCCAAGCCCTCCTCCACGCGCCCAGCCTAGCTGTCCTGCAAGGCCTCGGCACCGGCTCCATTTTTACCCGCGACGCTTTCCGCAACCACCGCAGCAGCGGCTGGCAAAATCACCTGACCTACGACTTCAACACCGGCGAGGTCACGCACCGCTTTCACGGCGGCCTGCGCATCCACAACGACCGGGTGACCGGCACCAACACGACCACGACCTACGCCTCCACCGGCGCGGGCGGTTTCGGTCCCGCCGCCAGAGGCGCCCCTTCCGGCATCGGCCGTCAGGAGACCGCTGCCACCGCCGTCTTCGCCGAGCACGCCGTCACTGTCGGTCGACTCACCGTCACGCCGGGCGCCCGGCATGAAGCGCTCGACTGGCTCGTGCGCACCACCGCCGGCGCGGTGACGAAAGGCGACGAGGGTTACAACACGGCCGGCCTCGGCTTGGTCTTCAAGACCAACGAGGCGACCACCTTGTTTGGCGGCGTCTATCGCGGCGCCTCCGCACCCAATCCCTCCGGTTATGAAAGCGGCGCGGTTGAAGAGAAGAGCCTAGCGCTGGAACTGGGCCTGCGTCATCATCACGAAAGCTTTCGTGGTGAACTGGTGCTGTTTCGCACCACTTCTGAAGACTTGATCGCACCGCAGGTTGGCATCGGAGCGGGCGGCGTGGTGCCATCCACCAACGCCGGCGAAGCCGAGGTGCGCGGCGTGGAAGCCTTGCTCCAATACGACCTGGGTCACGTCAATGGCAGCGATTTCAGGCTGCCACTCTATGTAAGCGCCACGTGGACCGAAGCCGAATTCAGGGGGTTGCTCGCCAACGCCCGCCTTGGCAACGGCGCGGGACTCTTTGCCGGCGGACGCAACGGCAATGCGATCCCCTATGTCCCGGAATGGAAACTCGCCACCGGCGCGGCGCTTGCGGCTGCCAAATGGACCGGCCGTGTGGATATTTCCTACGTGTCCAAATCCTGGGGCACGGGCTACAACGGTGACATTCGCCTCAACGATGGCGCTGCCACCCCCGCCACCCCGACCGCGGTGGACGGCCGCATCGACTCGATGCTCCTGGTTGATGTGACCGGCTTTTACGACCTCACCAAAAACCTGCGTTTGGTCGGCGGCGTGCACAACGTGTTCGACGAGCGCGCCATCATCAGTCGCGCCCCGCTTGGCCCCCGCGCCAACGCACCCCGCTTCGTCTTCGCCGGTCTCGAAGCCCGCTTCTGACTTTTTCACCCGCCGCCGTTCGTTCCCTGGGGCTCTCCGCCACTCAGTTTTCTCGCGAAAACACAGGTCAAAATCACGGAGTAAGCGCCAGGCCGGCGGCGGGTGATGTTTTCGTTCTCGTTCTCGCGGGGAAACTTGTTCTCTCTTTCCGGGTTTCCCCATGAAGAAATCCCACTTCTCCCGCATCAAGACCATCGCCTACGAGGGCCCCAAGTCCGCCCGCGCCCTCGCCTTCAAGCACTACAATCCCGACGAGGTCATCGACGGCCGGACGATGAGCGCGCACCTGCGCTTCTCTATCGCCTACTGGCACGCCTTCCGCGGCGTGGGCAGCGATCCCTTCGGCCCCGGCACCATCGTGCGCCCGTGGGAACGCGGCAAAGATCCCGTCTCCGTCGCCAAGACGCGCATGGACGCCGCCTTCGAGTTTTTCCAAAAAATCCGCGCGCCGTTCTGGTGCTTCCACGACCGCGACATCGCGCCCGAGGGCCGCACCCTCGCCGAATCCAACCGCCACCTCGACAAACTCGTCGCCCACGCGAAGGACCTCCAAAAAGCCACCGGCGTGAAGCTCCTCTGGGGCACGGCCAATCTCTTCTCCAACCCGCGCTACATGTGCGGGGCCGCCACCAACCCCGACGCCCACGTCTTCGCCTATGCCGCCGCGCAGGTGAAAAAGGCGCTGGAAGTGACCAAGGCCCTCGGCGGTGAGAACTACGTGTTCTGGGGCGGCCGCGAAGGCTACGAGACGCTCCTCAACACCAACCTCAAGCGCGAGCAGGACCACCTCGCCCGCTTCCTGCACCTCGCGGTCGCCTACGCCAAACAGATCGGCTTCAAGGGCCAGTTCCTCATCGAGCCCAAGCCGAAGGAGCCCACGAAGCACCAATACGACTTCGACGTCGCCAGCGGCATCGCCTTCCTCCGCACCTACGGCCTCGAAAAGCACTTCAAGTTCAACATCGAGACCAACCACGCCACGCTCGCCGGCCACACTTTCTCGCACGAGATCGAGGTCGCCGCCGCGCAGGGTATGCTCGGCTCCATCGACGCCAATGCCGGCGACCTGCTCCTCGGCTGGGATACCGATCAGTTCAACACCGACGTGCGCGAGCTCACCCTCGCCATGATCTCGATTCTCAAGGCCGGCGGCCTCGGCACCGGCGGCTTCAACTTCGACGCCAAGCTGCGCCGCCCCTCGATCGATCCCGAGGACCTTTTCCACGCGCACATCGGCGGCATGGACGCCTACACCCTCGCCTTCAAGCTGGCCCGGAAAATCCTCGCCGACGGCAAGCTCGAGCAGTTCGTCGCCGACCGCTATTCATCCTTCGACACCGGCTACGGCCGCGAAATCGAAAAAGGCCGCGTGGGTTTCAAGGAATTGAACAAGCTCGTCCTCACCAAGCTCGGCGAACCCAAGCCGAAGTCGGGCAAACAAGAATATCTCGAAAACTTGGTCATGCAGTATCTGCACGACTGATGACCAAAGGCTGCCCTATCCGGGCGGCCTTTTTTATCCCTTGGCCGGGAACCATCCGCCCGCCTCGCTCTCCCACTTCGTTCATGTTTACCGCCTCACCCGGTTTCACTCTGATGGTTCTGCCATGAAAGCCTTTCTCCTCGCCGTCGTCCTGCTGCCATTTCTGGCCGGCTGCTCGTCGCTCTCCTCGCACAAGAACCCGGCCGTGAAGCTGGGCGATTTCCGGCGCTTCCATGTCGAGAAACGGCTCTCCGACGACCGCGGCATCGACACCCTCATCGCGCGCGAGCTGCAACGCCGCGGCTTTGAGGTAACCCAGGGCTTCCTCACCATGATGCCCGACAACGCCCAGGTCATCATCTCCTACGACGACCGCTGGGCCTGGGATTTTCGCACCTATCTCATCGAGCTCAACATCGCCGCGGTGGACGCCCACCGCAAAAAACTCATCGCCACCGGCACCCTCCGCGTCCCCGGCCCCCTCAGCCGCGATCCCGAGGCGGTGATCACCGAGATCCTAGACTCGTTCTTCAAGTAACACGGCTGCTGCCACCCACCAACATGTGGAAGGAATCTGGCAGTTCTTTCGCAAACAACAGGGCTGGGGCGAAATGACCCGCACCGGCTTCGGAAAAAAAACCGCCGCAGTGAGTCTGGGTGGCGGCGATCGGCCGCTTCATCACGATCAATTTCCTGTGAGAGTTGCCCGTCGCGACCTATCGCCTCTACGTCTTCGATCATTGACCAATAGTAGAGCGCTTCGGGTGCCGTTGGACGCAACACGGCGAAAAGGTCCGCGTGTCGGGGCGAAAGCCGGATTCTCCCGAGATCAGCCCCACTGGGCACCGAGCGTGCAATATCTCGAGGGATCTCGTTCGTCAGGCCGAGCTTGATCATCGTCGCCACCAAGGCGGCCCGAGCAGCCGCCACCCGGGCATGGCGATCGAAGGTGAACGGCTCCGTAAGCAGATGTGATCCGAGACCCCTCTGGCCGGAGCGGAGAATCTTTTGGTGCTCGGTATGAGCAGCTGCTTGATCTGACGGTGTCAGGCAGACGGCCTTTGCGGCTTCAATCGTGTCTTCATGGCATTGCTCGATGCTGAAGCCTCCACCGCGATACTTGTTCTGTGTTTCAAATGTGGCGCGGTAGGTGTCTTCGGCGTGTTCGAGGTTCGTCGCTTCGGCAACCTTCCCGCGAATCACGCGGATGAACGTGGATTCAGATCCCCATCCGGGATATCCGCGTCATCCGCGGCAAGGTCCGATTCCTCTTTTCCTGAGTTTACCCGCCTATGGCGGGTTCCAGATTAAATCCTGACTTGGATCCGTTTCCTCGCCTTCCTGACTTCCACATTCACCCCAGCACCCTGAGGATCGCCGCGTGCGCAAGCGCCATCTCCTCCTCCGTGCCGATCGTAATGCGGCACCAGTCGAACAGCGGCACGAACGGGCGCGCGACCAAAATACCCTCGGCGCGCATGGCCGCCTGAAAATCCGCGATGGGCCGGCCGGTCCGGAAGAACACAAAGCTCCCCTGCGGCACGGCGTAGCGGCAGCCGAGTTCGTCGAGCACGGCCAGCAGCGCGTCGCGGCCGGCTTTCAGCCGGCTCCGCGCCGACTCCAGATACTCCGGATCCTCCAGACTTGCGCGGGCGGCGACCACCCCCAGCAGGTTGGCGCTGCCGGTCATCAGCGGCCGCACGGCCTTCGCCAGCTCCGGCGCCATGATCGTGTAGCCGATGCGCTGGCCGGCCAGGCCGTGCAATTTGGAAAACGTGCGCGCGATGCTCACGTTGTGCCCCGCGCGCACGAGGTCCACGAGGGTGTTGGCCTTAAAATCGTCGGCGCACTCGAGGTAGGCCTCGTCCACGAAGACGTGCGTGCGCTGCGCCTGCGCGATGACGAAGGCGCGCAGGTCCGCCGCCGGGCAAAGCGTGGATGTGGGGTTGTTGGGGTTGCAGACATACACGCACTTCGTCTCCGGTCCCACGGCCGCGGCCATCGTGGCGAGATCGTGCTCCAGCCGCGCATTGAGCGGCACGGCCACGGAGCGCGCGCCCACCCGCTGCATCGCGCCGACGAGCTGAAAATAGCCGGGCACGGCGCTCACGACTTCGCCGCCTTCGCGGCCGAGGTGCATGCCCACGGCTTCCAACAGCTCACCCGAGCCCGCCCCGAGCAGGATGTGGTCGGGCGTCACGCCTTCCTGCTCCGCGATCAGCCGCACCAACTGCGGCGCGAGGGCGAAGGGATAGCGCCCCACCTCGCCAAGGTGGGCCTGCATCGCGGCCAGCGCGCGCGGCGACGGACCGAAGGCGTTTTCATTGAGCGAGAGCTGCACCAGCCCCGGCGGCGTGACCCGCGCGGCGGGCACCGCGGGCGAAGCCGCCGGCAGTTGCCGGGCGATGACAAGACCGGCGGTCGTGGCGGCAACGGTCTTGAACCATTGCCGGCGGCTGAGTGATAGGGAGAGAGTCATGAGGTAGGATTTAGGGATTAAAGCACTGATGGCTCGGTGTGGTAGCGGCACAATTCAAACCACTTTACAGGAGATAACAGAGGCAACGAAGGAGATGGAGGCCAGGTTCAAACTCTCCGTCCCCTCCGTTATCTCCTATAAAATTTCATTGTTTGATCCACGTCGGAACAAGACGACCTTCCTGTCGGCATCCGTGGTCAAACAAAACCTCGCCTACTTCAACGGGTGATCCTCCAGCACCCGCAGGGCCTGCAGGCGCTGGATCTCGCTGTCGAGCTGACTGGCGGCCAAGCGGTCAAACTTCGAGCGCGGCGCGGGTGGCGCCGTGTGGTAGAGCCCGGCGAGCACCGAATCGCGCTGGCGGACGGTCTCATGCGTGACGCGGGCGGCGCGGGCAATCTCCTCCAGCACGGCGCGGTCGTATTGGCCGGCGGTCCGCGCGATGTAGCTGTCGGCGCTCGCCCCGCTGCCGCTGAGCAGGTGAAAGTTTTGCAGCAGGATGTCGTTGGCGCGACCGCCGAGCACGCGGATGTTCACGCCGGTGATGTAGCCGTCGGCGAGCGGCGTGAAAGCCTCGGACCCCGCTGGCACGGGCACGCCCTTGATGACGGGCAGCCACTTGGAGATCTCGGCAAATTTGGCGTTGGATTTGCGGCTGGTGAGGAAGCGTAGGAAATCAATCGCACGCTCGGGGTGCCGCGAATTGCGCGTCAGGCCGAAGGGCAGCGCGGCAAAGGTCGCGGCCTCCGAAGCCGGGCCGAGCGTCCACTCGCCGAACCGCGGATGGTCGCGCGGAAACGGCGGCACCTGGAAGGCGCCGACGGGGAAGTCGGCCTGCATGAGGATGCCGCCGGCATCCCAGGTCCCGGTGGCGAGCATCGCCGCGCGGCCCTGCAAAAACTGCATCATGCCGTCCTCCCGGCCAAGCTGCACCCAGCCCGGCGGCAGGTAGCGGGCAAACGCCTCGATGGTCTCCAGGCTCCGGCGCACCGCCGGCGTCTGCAGCGACCAGCGGCCGCGCGCGTAGCTGAGCATCGTCTCGTGCCGGGAAAACTCCAGGTCGCGGCCATAGTCGAGCTCCAGTGCGAGCTTCTGCGTGACGGTGTTGAAGAGCGTGTCGGTGATCTTGGTGATGTTGAACACCGAGCCGCCCAGCGGCATCAGGGGCTCGCCGGTCCTGAGTGCATACTGTTGCAGGGCCTCGCAGAGCGCCACGAACTCATCGAAGGTTTGCGGGGGCCGGTCCCCGCCGGTGGCGGCGCGGATGATGTCGCGGTTGTAGAACACGCGCACGGTCACGAGCGTCGAGGGCGCGCCGTAAAATTCGAGCAGGTTGGCGTTGTAGTAGTGGCCGAAACCGTCGGGCGCGGGCACAAGCTCCGCCGCGTAGGTGCGGCGCCAGGAGAGGTCGCGCAGGTCGGGCTCGTCGGCGTTGTAGGGATTGGGCTCCTCCAACCAGGCCGTGATCGGCGTGAAGTAGCGCGCGAGCATGTCGTCGGGGTTGTTGTAGGACGCCAGCTCGATGAGGTCGGGCGCGGTGCCGCCCACGAGCTGCGTGCGCAGCCACTGCACCCAGGCGCGGCCCGGGATCGGCATCTGCTCCACGCGCACGTGCGGGTGCAGCGCCATGTAATCCTGCGCGATGGCGTCGAGCGCCTCGCGGACGCCGGGCTCAAGCTGCCAGTGGGCGATGCGGATAACTTCGGTGCCGGGCGCCACGATCGTGCGGGTGCGCGCCTGGAACAGCCGCACCGCGGAATACAGAAAGGTGCCGGCCAGCAGCGCGATGGCCAGCCAGGTGAAGAACGGGACGCGCTTCATGGCGCGGCCTCCAGTTCCTGCATCCGCTCCGTGGCGGTGCGGTAGCGGTTGTCGGTGGGCAAAATTTCGCCCAAGAACCGCCGGTAATGCGCCAGCGCCTCGTCGCGGCGGCCCAGCGCCCGCGCGATCTCGGCCAGTTGGATCCGCAGGCCGGATGCGACCAGCACATCGTCGGTGCCGATGGCATCGGCACGCTGCAGCCACCCGTAAACCTGCGCGTCGAGCACATCGTAAAACAGCGCGGCGCCGGCCAAGGCGCGGTAGTAGGCGCAGGCCGCCTCAGGCAGCTCCGCGCGGCCTGCGACCGGGGCGAGCGCCGCGGCCGCGGCCAGCCGTTCGGTGACGGTGAGCTCCGGACGCTGGTAAAGCAGCACGAGCGCGAGCTTGCCCGCCGCGATCTGCGCCAGCGGGTGCGCGGCATCCGCCGCCAGCACCGCGCGGTAGGCGGCCTCGACCTCGGCCATGCTGCCGGCGCGATGCAGGTGCGCGATGCGGGCCAACAGGTAGCGCGCGTAGTGCGCCGGTTCGTCGTTGGCCTCCGTCGCCACCAAATCCCGCAACATACTTTCGGCGCGGGCGACCTTGCCCGGCGTGACCGGCGGATGGTTGATCAGACTCGCGGCCACGCCCAGCGCATGTCGCCGGGCATCGGCCGGCGGATTGGCCGCAAAGGACTCGTGCGCATCCCGGAAAAGGTAACCCGCCAGCAGTTGCCAGCCTTCGTCGGCCCGCACCGACCCGGCGCCGCACGCCAGCAAGCCGGCCAGCAGGCCTAAGCGGACCCTGCGCGGCAGGGAAATCATGGTAAATCGCAACATCACAGGCGGCCAACTCGTGCCGGTGCGTTTCGGCAAAGTCAACGCACGGTCCGGTTTGTCATGAATACTCAAGGCTCCGATCATCGCGCCGCTTGCCAAGCAGGAGCCGCGCCACGATGCTGCGGTTTTCCCATGGGAGCCTACGATTTTAACTTCGACCTGCCCGCCGGCGAGACCTTCATCCCCCGCCCCGAACGCGTCCGCGCCCTGCAAGCGCTGATGCCCAAGACGCCGTTTGCGCTCGCGCCCAAGGCCGATGACCGCGCGGCGTGGTCGCGCTGGGCGGACGATCCCTTCGGGCAGCGCGTGCTGAAACTCGCGCGCGAACTCGCAGCGCAGCCGTTCCCGCCCTATAACAACGTCACCTGGCTCACCGGCCTCGAACAGCAGAGCGTGACGGAGATCAACCGCGTCATGCCGATGGTCCGCCAGCGGCAGACGGTTTTCCTGCTGGCCGAGGCGACTTTCAACCAAGGGGAATTCCTCGGGGTGCTTTTCGCCGACGCCCGTGAACTCGCCAAGTTGAACACCTGGACCCATCCGGGCAACGACCTCAAGCGGCTCAACTACGACGGCAAGACGCAGGAGCCCGATCTGGGCACGGTGCATTTCGCCGAATCCCTTGCGCTGACCGACTACATCCTGGGCGACCGCCTGCCCGCGGCGTTTCGCACGCTCATCCGCGAGGAAACCAACCGCCGGCTCTTCGTCCCGCTGCGCACGCGCATCGAATCGGGCCGCGACCTCTACTGGTGGCTCGCGGTGAAACATAACTGGAACGCCGTCTGCCTCGCCGCCACCGCGCACGCCGCCACCGCGTTGCTGCCGACCGCGGAAGAGCGCGCCTGGTGGCTGGCCTTCGCGCAGGGGCATGTGATCCATTTCCGCGACAGCTTTACCGACGACGGCCTTTGCACGGAAGGCGTGGCCTACTGGAGCTACGGCTTCATGCATTACATCCTCATGACCGAGCTCCTGCGCGTGGCGACCGGCGGCGCGGTCGACCTCCTCGACGAGCCCAAGATGGCCCGGGCCGCGCGCTTCCCGCAACGCGCCGCGATCCAGCCCGGGGTTTACCCGACCTTCGCCGACTGCAACCTCGACGTGAAGCCGGTCACCTGGGCGCGCCTCTGGGTGGACAACCGCCGCGGCACCCCACCGTTGCCGGTCGAGCCCGTGCCCGCCGGCATCGATCCGCTGGCCGAGCTGGGCCTCGGCCTGGCAACCGAAGCCGTCCTGTGGATGTTCCACACCCGCGACCCGCACCGGCCCATGCAGGCCACGGCTGCCTCAGCCCCGCGCGAGTGGTTCGAACAATCCGCGCTGCTGATCTGCCGCTCCGCCCCCGCGACCACGCGCCGCTTCGCCGCCACCTTCCTCGGCGGCCACAACGGCGTGAACCACAATCACAACGACCTCGGCACCTTCACCGTCGTGCTCGACGGCCGCGCGCTCATCCTCGACCCGGGCCTGGAAGTTTACAGCTACCGCACTTTCAGCGAACAGCGCTACGAAAGCCAGTTGCTCAACTCCTACGGCCACCCCGTGCCGCGCGTCGCCGGCAAGCTCCAGGAAGCCGGCCCCGAGTGGCGCGCCCGCGTCCTCACGAAAGAATTCAGCGCCGACACCGACCGCATGGTGCTCGACCTGCGCAGCGCCTACGACGTGCCCACGCTGCGGAAGCTGGAGCGCGAATTTTTCTTCGACCGCCGCGGCGCCGGCAGCCTCACCATCACCGACCGCGTGGAATTCGCCGCGCCCGCCGCTTTCGAAAGCGCCCTCATCACCCTGGGCAAAGCGACGATCGAGGGCGACCGCGTCCGCCTCGCCGACGAGCACGCCGCTCTCATCGCCGAGGTGAGCGCCGAAGGCGCTACCCTGGAGTTT
>Ga0169931_10008790_pt1 | contig 14678 bp, 28 predicted proteins | sample Kivu_15m_20L_FD_129675 | JGI IMG/M metagenome (GOLD analysis project Ga0169931, IMG submission 129675) | Freshwater microbial communities from Lake Kivu, Western Province, Rwanda to study Microbial Dark Matter (Phase II) - Kivu_15m_20L... | ecosystem: Environmental > Aquatic > Freshwater > Lake...
CCCCAAAACCCCAAAACCCCATCTGTAAGTTAATATGTGAAGATATATAGATTATTGGTAATCTTTGACTTGAACTTATTTTTGCTTTGTGAGACTCACTCTCCTTGCAAGTAGTAAATCCAGGGTGGGAGGCCCTTTGCGGAGACTATCATGCGGCCGGTGCTTGGCAAGTCAGCTTTGGCGTCGTACTTTATTTGGAAGTTCGTGGTCTTGCCAGGGTCAAGCAGACCGGCAGGCTTAGAGGCGAGCTGGAAGTTGGGATTGTCGAAAACCGCTGTAAATTCGACCTTTTCGATTAGAGGATTCTTGAAATCGATACCGATCGGCTTGGGTCCAGCCGGGACCTTGATCGGTCCTTAGGGCTGTGGTGCGCTTGACTTACCGAACAGCATGCAAGTGTACTCCATTGCTTCCGGTGAGGTAAGCTTCAGGATAGCCCGACTGTCGCCGATAGTATAGGGCTCATAGCGCACGTTGACTGAGAGCTCAACGCCTTTTTGGTTCTCTGCGATCGGTGCAGGTACCGTAGCCACCTCAGCCTTGAAGTCACAAAGTCCAGTGCCATCAACACGCTCTACCTTGACAACGTAGTTAGTTGCTTTCTTCAAGAAGTGCTGGAACTTGAATGGCTGCATCTAGTCTTGGCCTAGCGAGCACTTGAACGCGAGTGATCTTTGAGAAGTTGGAGCGATACCCTTGAGGAACAGTTTAAACTTGTAGTCACCAAGAATCGGATTCTTGAGCACGATCATCGTCTCATCTTTTTCCGTAATCATAAGTGGACGGTATCTGATTGTGAACTCCTTTGCCTCATGAGCCTTTAAGACCAATGAGTCAGGCTACAGCTCGACGTAATCATGAGCAAATGTGAACTGATTGCGCTCAATCTTGACTTCTAGGTCAGTTGGGTTCTCCAGCACAACTTAGTGTGTGGTGACCTCCCGGATCGGGCTGACGAGATAGATCTCCTCGATGTCTTAGGACTCCTCGACTGTAATTGCGAAGTTGTAGAACATGTACTCTCCAGTCTCTTTTATTAGGAAGGTCAGCTTGAACTTGTAGACGCCACTCTTCAGCGCCAGGAAGTTCAGCTTGTACTCTTTACTACCCTCACCATCAACGTCAATGATATTAGAACCTCGGATGAAGAGTCCGGACTTTTCCACATTGTCGACCTTCCAGGACGCGTGGAATCGCTTGGTTGTCTTGAAAGGATTGTTTAATTTTACGATGAAATTCTTTTGCTTCTTCGCAGCAACCGTCTGAGTGATGGTACCCTCTTCAGTGGGTTCGGTGGCTTGGCCGTTGAGGTTGTAGAGCAAGGCGGTACCGTTGGGCAGGGGGAAAAAGATGCTACCCTTGTGGAGGACTTCGTCTCCTTCAGTGCCGTCTTCTTTCTTCTCGCGACGCGTCATGGTCTTGGGGCAGTAGATGACCTCGTATTGGGCAGTGCTCTTGGGAGGCACGATGAAGGTTGGCTTGCCTTAGAAGTAACCTTTGCAGGCGTCATCCTTTGTGCTGATCGTCGGGTTAATAGCCCATTCTTTATCTTCAGCGTTTTAAATCGGGATGTTCTAAGTGACATGTTTGCGGACCACTGACTTGAAGTCAAGCTTTAAGCTGTCATTGCCCTCTTACTTCACTGACTTGCCCATCAAGCTCAGCGTAAACGGTTCTCCACCCTAGACACTGCATGCCACCTTCGAATTTATCGCATTATCAACGATTTTTGGATGGAACGTAATCTCCAAGTCAAGATTAGAGTTCGGATTAATGAATCCCGAAATCGGCGAGATCGTGAAATGCTCACCTAACGCTTTCTTGTCCCATGTGAAGTTAGCCTTAACGTCTCCAAAGTTGCTCATCTACAAATTCTTGGTAAGACGACTGTCCTTCACAACGCTTCCAAAAGCGATTTGTTCGTCCATAATCTTCAGCTCGATGCCATGCGCGGCACCTAGCAGGCTGACGACCTTTCGCCTTTCCTCCATGCCATCAACAGCAAGGTAGATCTCATGCTCGAAGTTCTGCAGGCGCTGTTTAGGACGGAACCTAACTTCAAGTGGGAGTTATTCTCTCGGCTTAAGCACGATATCTGTTTTATCATCATGACTCAGAGTTAGGAATGATTTGGCAAATTTTTCCTTGTTGCCAGGCTCGATCCTGAATTTTATAGCCTTTGCACTCCTATTAATCAAAGGGATGACTTTTGTTACATCTGCGTTGACTGACACAGCACCGAAGTCAGTATACATCTGATCAGGGTCTTTCAAGTCGAGCAGCATTGGAATGCCCTAGCCTTTTATGGTGACGTCGATCTGGTACAGGCCATTGAAATCGAGCTTGATAACCTCACTGTACTTTTTGATTTCTCTGGGAGTAAAGATGATCGGAATTGCTAGTCGATCGTCAGGCTTTGGCTCCACCTTGACCGTATGATCGAGCTTGTCATTCTTCTTGGGAGGCTCGTCAACAATCGTAGGCATGATGACCTGGCCTGGGGTCACCTAGAAGTCGAGGTACGTTTTCTTCTCGAAATTCGTTTCGATAGTTAGTGCCTGCTTGTCCACATTTGTGATGTACAGCATCTTCTTAATGGCTGTTGGGTTGCCAGTTACGAAACATGGACCGAAGTCAAACAAATTCTGGTTTAACTTTACACCTGGTCTACGAGCCTTTGCATTCATCATAAACTCATAGCGGGGTCCGCTGACGATCGTTAAAGTCGCCTTATAATTTTTAAGCTCGTGCTCTGCAATAGGCAAGTAGTTCAGCTCGATCTTGACTTCTCCGCCAGTCTTGACAGTGCCAGTGTCCGGAGTGATTGTTACATACTTGTTGACTGCCCGTTTCCAAACAAAGTCGAAATTGAATTCGCCGCTATTGGTCAGTTGAATAACTTTAGTCTTTTTCTCGTTGATGAAGAAATCACCAAGTTCTAGCAGAGTCGGCTGAGTTGATTGGGCTTCAATCAGAGGAGTATCGATGACTCTCACTGTGTGATGGATTTTGTACCCTTCACCTTTAACGTTAAGGATTAGGGGCCTTGCCTTGCGCTTAACGTTGCAAACCAGGTTGTAGTTATAGGTCAGCTCGTGCTTCGGAGTGAATGTGATCTCAATCGGTAGACTGCTAAGAGCTGGTACAACGCCAGACATCGGCACCACTTAAAGTGAATCTCCGTAGTCAGAGCTACCGCGAATTGACTCCTTGCTGAAGTTAAAGGCAAACGGAATATGCTCCTGATTACTAATCTTCACAGTCTCCTTGTTGTGTCCGCTGATCAAGAGTGGTCCGAATTTTAGCTTTGCAGACTCAAACATGATGTTGGGCTCAGTCACCTTGCCTACTACTAAGAAATGCTGGGTGATGTTCTCTGATGGAATCTTGAACAGCCACCTAGACTCATGTTCACCAACCGATTCAGGGATGTATTCGAAAACCATTTCGGCTTTCTTTCCTGACAAGATGAGTCCCTTCATCGTCATGCACTTAAAGGCTGGCTTTTGTTTCTTCTTTTCGTCGATTATCTCTTCCCATTCGAACTCGTAACCTTGACTCGTAGGATTGGTTGTCATAAAGCGCTTGGTGTTACGGATGTTTGTACCAAGGCTGATAAACTCAATAACCTTTGTCTTGCCGTCAGTGACGCCTTCTTTATCAGCCTTAACAAAGTTGGTTGGCTGAAGCTCGAAGTGAATGATCGGTCTGTCGGCTACACCATTGAGTTCGATGCAAAGCGGCTCAAGGGCAGGATTCAGATTCTGAATATTGGCGCTCAGAAGCCTTGAAAAGTCATTTTCGACCTCTATCGGCGAGAACTTAAGGATGAAGTTTTCATCACATTCAGGTGCAATAGTTCCCTTCTTGGGAATGATGGTGTATGGGCCTGCATCTAGCACTGCTGTGTTGGAGTTAACAATCTTGAAGTTGTAGTTTAGCCCAATCAGAGATGTGTTCTTGACGGTGAATTTGAACACGCGTTATGCATACATGAGGGTTGGCTTAAAGTCGACCTATTTCACTTCGCATGCATAGTTTGCATAGTCGATGACGCAACTCGTTTTAAGAATGATGGCGCAATCACTGCCTTCGACTTTAGTGAACTCTGGCTCAGTGATGACTTCGATCAACTCCTGAATCGGATCTTCATCCAAGTTGACGACAACGTCTTCCTCAACTTGCGCCACTTCAACTTTCTTGTCTTTGCCAGCCGCAGCTTTTACGGGCTTTTTGCCAGCCGCAGCCTAAGCCGCTACTTCAGCCTCTTCGCGACGTTTCTCTTCCTCACGTTTGCGCTCCTACATGATCTTTCTGTACTCAGACGGCCGGACCATGCGCAAGGTCTTCATAGAGTCATCCCAATCATTGAAAGATCTAGGATTCTCAGGGTCTGGTTTTTGTAGGATGCCGTGAGTCTCGCATGTGATGTTGATATTATCATACTTGGCAGTCTTTGTGCCCTTGACCATTACTTTGATCACCTTGCTTGAGCGAGCTTTCAAGTGTCCTACCTATGGGAAGAATTTGAATTCATCCTTGTCACCAGAGCTCCACTTGAATTTTACATCTTTTTCGCCGTTATTAGTCAAAAAGAACTGGACAGCCCTCGCCTTACCGATCACGCAGTCTCCGATATGGAGTTCATCTTCCGATCCGTTAGGTAGACCTTCAAAGATAATGCTTTCGTTGAAACCTTCACCCTGCAGCAGCACTTTGTGTTGTTCGAACAAGTTGTTCAGGGTGGAGAAGTTAAGCATGAACTTTTCAGCTCCAACCTTAGTTGGCTTGTACTTGATATCAAAGCTGTGGAATGACTTTGCTGAGATAGTCTAGCTCATGTTACCTTCAAAGGAAAACGCTTCATTCGTAATAGCATCAAATCTTGCGGTAGCAGGTACCTGACCTTCGTTTTTCAGGATAATTGGCAAGATGAGATCTTTGCCGATCCTGACTTTTTTGAAGCGTAAGACAGCAGTGCCATCGGCTTCAGTATCCGTAGGCTTTTAGATTTGTAGGGTAGGTAGCGTGCCCTCTCCGCGAAGCTCGAAAACGAGCTTATTCTGCTTGGTCTCATCGTTGCCATGCTCCACAGTGCCTTCGAAAATGGCGCTGTACTGCATCATCGCAGTTGGGTAGAAACCTACAGTAACGTACTTATGCTTGTGTGGGTCGATCGTAAGACCTTCTGGAGAGACATCGAATGCAAAACCTTCACTCTTTGATTGAGACCGAGGCTTAACTGTAAACTTGATAGTGCACGGAATCTTATTCGGATTGATAATCTTGAATCTCTCCTTGGCACCCTCAGTGTTCTTCTAGGCAATCAAGGTTCCGAACCAGAACAGCTTCTCCTAGATCGAGTAAATGCTGGATGATATGACTGTCTATGTGTTAACAGCAGGATCAAGAGAGGGGACAACTGTTTACTCTTCGAAGATTTGGTCAAAGTCAGTAGTGTTTATGCCTGGGATAGAGCTCTCTGCGCAGAGTTGGAATTATATACCTTCAGGGTTCAAGGCTGCATCGCGGTTTGCAATGTCAATTAGCAGATTGCTCTCAAAGAACTTGGCGCCTTGAGCATTAAACATGACAGTCACAACTGCTGCGCTTCCTGGTGCGATCGTGCCAACAGCGGGACTAACCGAGTATTGGCTCACTTAGAGAACTGTTCCATCAGGAATAACCTCAGCTCCCTTAGCTCCCTTAACTGGGGCTTTTTTAACTTCAGGAGCCTTTTTGACGTTTTTAGCCTTAGGATCTTCTTTTACCTCTTCGGCATCACCTGCAAGTCTGGCCTCCATCTCCTTTTGTCGTTCTTCACGGATCTTCTGCTTTTCCTCCTCGTTGTTGAAATCACAGATGTTGTATTTGAAATCGAACAAGCCTTCGTTGCGGATTTCGAAAGTCCTAGTGGCTTGTTCGGAGAATTGAAGTGGGCCAAAGTTTAGGTTCCTAAGTGGCGAGATCGAGAACTTACTGTAGACAGCTTTTACCTCGACTAGGATAGGTATCTGCTAGTGTTCGATCTTCTGGTCTCCTTCAAGGATCACCAAAGTGATGTCAGACAGGTTCTTTGCCCGAGATAGCGTGATCTCTTTGTGGCTCAAGAATCGAACTATGATGTTCTTGTCCTCGTTAGGATTGAGTGATCCCTCCATCGGTTCGATGGTAAACATGGCTTAAGTGGCTGCCTTCTTCATCTTGAAGTCATACTTGATTGGGTAAAGACCTTAGTTCTTCAAGTATAGAGTTTGCTCTTTTGGCTCACCAACTCTCACGGCGCCGAAGTCAAGGAACTGCTCAACCTGCATCGCATCGTTAAGTGTGATGTTGAATGCCTCAGCATCGAGGATGATATTCTTCTGGTCTTGTTTGATGTTGTATCCTTCGACATCTTCAACGTGGAGCTGAATTTGCTCTATAAATTTCTTCTCAATTTTGGCGTCGAATTTAACGTGAACTTGGACATCCTTACAAGGCTAGAGCATACCCTCTGTAGGTGAGACGCTGAATTCCTTAGACAGCTTTTCAATGCCAGTAAGTTTCCAATTCACAGGGATTGGGCAATCATTTTTCAGCCGTAGGTCCTTTTGAGGATTTTTACCGATCAGAGCACGTTCGAATTTGACTGTCTCGTGGTCAACATTGACAAGGGGTTTTGCTCCTTGACATTGAATGTTGAGAATCGTAGGATTTGGGTTTTCCTTGATAAGTACAATTACCTCGTCTTTGTAGAGCTTTGCCTCATCGGGGAATGCGAAAACTTAGAGGTTCAATGTCTCATCAATTTTGAGTGAGGCTTCTGCTGGTTCAATAATAAACGGAGACTTTTCGTTAGGTCCACCTTCCTCGGCTGGAAGACTCGACCTCAGGGCGAAGCTTAGATCAACATCATACTTGCCGTTGTTCGTAATCTAGAAGAAGGTACCATTTACAGCCTTGATCTTCTCTTAGTTTCGCTGCTCTGGGTTTTTGCCGATCAGTAGAGGCCCAAAGTCAAAGACTCCTTCACTGTTGACGTATACCTTTGACAAAAAGCTTTCTGGCTCTGTAGGTGGACGGATTTTCTTTTGCTGCAAGAACAGATTTCTCGGATTTTAGTTGATGCTTGGGAATTCGCAGATCGCGTTGGCAGTCAGCGTGAATGGTTTGTAGCTTCCGACAATTTCAAACAAAAGTTCTTACTTATAAGGTCCGGTCTTGGTCGAGTAAAACTTGACGTAGAGCGTTTTGGACTCTTTAGGCTGCAGCACCCAGCGCGTCAGCTTATCAGTAAGCTTAAGACCATCCCCATTATCTTAATTGTTCTTCTGGGTCGTGTCTTGTGAGTTTGGACGAGTTTCATCGGTCAATGGTGTCCAGATCATGAAATTAGTTACCGCAACTCTGTCCGCACGCTGTGGTGGGCGTTTCTGGATTGAATTGATAAGCGGGGGTGGAAGTGGCTCGTTATCAGGTTATGGCCATTTAGGCTCTTCGACTTTCTTCTTTAAGTCCTCACATGTGAACAAGAGATCATAGTGAATGCTCTGTTCGCTGATCCATCTCTTACCGTACTTATTGGGGGCGTCATCATTCTCATAAGTTGCAGCACCAACTTATCTGATCATCTCTGAGACGAATGCATAATAATCTTCGTACTTGCCTTTCCAATCCTTCTTCTCGTCTTCGGAGTAGATAGGAGGCTTGAAGCCTTGCTTCATGAGGTTTTCGGCACGGCGGCGCTTAGCCTCGAGCTCTTTGGATTTTTTCTCCTGCTCAACGTTGGGCGCTTTAGCCTCGGCCTCAGCGTCCGTCTTAGTCTCCTTTTTCATAGTGTTAGATTTGGAGAGCTTGCTGCTGGCAGTCACGTTCTTAGACGTACCCTTGTTAGTAGACTTCTTTAAATCAACTGTCTTTGTTTTCTCCTGATCTCCAATCCTTACATTGTCAGAGAATTGCTTATGATGTGGGTCATGTCGCTAAGCGTACCTGTAGTTGACACAGACATCGTACTTGGTCTCCATCTCGAACTCTTCCGGTTTCTCTTAAAGGTGCTTAAAAATCACGATCTGGACGTTCTGACGCCCGCAAGCCTCAAAAATTGCGCTGATAGCGAATTTATCATCAGGCCAGTTTTCCGACGTAAGGCAGTCAAACATCGCGCCAGCGTTGCAGTCTTCCTCTTGGAGTCGTTTTTGGATCATTCTGATGATGATGTCCTTTGGAAGGTACTTGTATTCAGCTGCGTTGATCTTGATTTCCTCCTCGCCCTTTTTAGGCTTTTTTACCTTCTTTTGCTTCTCTTGCTCGGCGTATGCAGCTTCGAGCTCCTGCTGCTTCTGCTCTAGGAACTGCGTCGCCTCATCGGCCAGAGGACTTCCACGTTTGTGGAAGAAATCGAACAAATTGTCAATGCGTATCAATCCACGCTGCTACTCCTGTGACAGGAAGTTGATGGCAGTAGTCTTACCGCAGCCAAGAGGTCCCAACAAGATTATGTTGTCACGTTTCTCCTCTTTGAGTGCTGGCGGCAGATTAACTTCGAGGTTATCCGAGACGAGCTCTGCAAGCTAAGTTTCAAGCTGTTGTTTAATATCATTGGCAGCGTTTCTCTACTTTTCGATCTCATCTTTGCTCACCGATGGTACAGGCACAAGTGGGACTTCTTTCATCTCGAGCGGCTTTGCAAGTCGCTCCTTTGCGTCTTTATCGAACTCGACCCAAAGCTCTTCTTGTTTCTGCATCTCAGCGACCTTTTCATCCTGTTCTTTAATCTTGGCTTTGACGGCATCCATCTGCTGCTTGCGCTCGTCTTATTGTCGGATGCTGGACCAGAACTCTCCACCTGGCTTTCTCAGGGGAAGGAAAAGTGGTTCTCCAGTAAACCCTGGCTGGCTTGGGTTGATCTGGTCAATCCGTTTTAGGATCTCCTCTTCTTCGAGATATTGCTTGTCGAAGTCAAGCGAATATAGCTCAATTGGCTAGTCCATCGGATTCCTGATTTCGAAGGCCTGAATCGCAGAGGTGTCGTAGGGCAAAACTGGTCCGAGCTGGATGGTCTCTGGCAGTAGGTCAACTGTGTAATTGATACCTTGGCCTTTGACATTCAGAATGAATTGCTTCTAGTTTTAGTTGCATTTGAACACCAGTTTCTGCATGTAGGGTTTATCTGCACTTGGGGTAAACATAATGTCGACGGTTTAACACTGTCCTGGAATAAAGACGCCGCTGTTGAGGTCTTCAGGATTTGCAGGAATCAGGACGCCGCTATGTGGCCAAACTTGGAATTTGTCACTGTCATCACGTGACTTGTTACTATTGGCTGTGGTCTGTGATTGATTACCAGTTGAAGCAGTCATGCTCAAAGGAGACTGTTCCGATTTGTTGTGGAAATTCCATTCACAGATGACATCCTTTTTATTTTCAATCCTGATCTTGATCGTCTTACGAGTGTTAACACAAACTGCGCCGAAGTCGACTGTATCGGTGGACATCGAAATCTCTGGGATTGTGAGATTAGCGGTAAAGTCGATGGTATACTGGGGTCCGTTCTTAATGTCGACTGGAATTTTATAACTCTGGCGGCCATACTTTGAAGTCTTGCGAGTCGTCATGACAGCCTTAAACAGGATCGACTGATTAGGCATGACTTTCTGTGCCTTATCTGGCTCAATTGTAAGCCCAGCAAAGTTAAGCAGTTTCTTGTCGAAATTAAAGCTGATCGGGAGCTTGCCGCAGTTTGTCAAGCGATATGACTTAGTCGCTGCTTTACCGACGATGATGTTTCCAAAGTCGCAAGTATAGGTCACTACGTTGATCTGATGGAAGGTCATGCTCGTGCCGTGCTTCGACATGCCCATAGACTCTTCATTGGCAGTTAGCGGGGTCAAGGCCCTCTCTTTAGGCTTTTCTTTGATAGGACCAACTCTTGGTTTTGGCGCCTCAATAGCTTTTAGCTGGCTGCTCATCACCGTGCTAGGCTGCAATTGATCGATGCTTATTTGAGGATGTACAGAGGTGGTCTGTATCTTCTGGACAATTTTTTCACAAAGGACCATACGGTCGACTTCAGCTTCGATTTCAAGCTGTACAGGGTCTTTAATCTAGATTTTTTCTTTGTCGGTAAACTTGGGAGGGATCGCTGGCATATGCTTGACAGCCTCAGCGCCACGGAACATGCCGCTGTAGATGATCTTGTGTGCTTCCAGTGCCTGTTTTGTCTTTTCAAATAATTCAGAGAATTGTGTGTCCTACCTTGGCAATGACAGAAGAGCTCCTGGGTAGATACCAACAGCATTCAATGTAAATCTTTCAGCAGGGAAGTGGCCACATTCGACAAGGAACATTTCATGGATGTTGTCCGGGATACCTGGGACAAACTTCACATTGATTTTGAACTTTTCTCCAGCAATGACTTTGCCACTGATGGGTGAGCACTCAACAACGCCGGGCCTTGAGATAGTCGACAAGTTGATATTGAACTCGAAGGGGACTTTTCCGACGTTTTCAATGATGAAATCTTTCGTCGTCGACTCGTTATAAGCAATCTCCCCGAAATCGATCTCATTGGCAGATAGGCGATAGTTGACGAAGTTGGAGTCACCTGTGATCGGGACGTCGTAGTCAGGACCACCATCTACGCTGCATACTGCCATACCTGAGTAGTTAATTCCGTTTCCAGAGTAGAACGTAAACTCTACATTTTCTGTCTGACCGGGCTGAAGAATGCCACTGACTGGCAGGATGTCAAAGACCTCATTGATCGGAAGGGCCTTCTTCTTTTTCTTTTTCTTTTTGCCTTTAGTGTCAAGGTGATCGAGCTCGTCTTGTTCGTTCAAGATTGGAGCGTCTTCAAGGAAGCTCCATTCGTAGGCAACTGACATCTCAGAGATGTTCGTCAAGACTAGGTACTTTTTCTTGCTGGTATCATTTAGGATGCAGCCAAAGTCAATTCTTGCTGGGAGAATCTACAAGTTTGGGAAGCAGACCTCACCCTGGAGAAGGACAGTGTCCTTATGAGGATGGCCATCGTGGGAGATCGTCATCTTGCCGTTGATGTGGTCGCTCACACGATCTTGCTTCATTCCTGGATCGAATTCAATCTTCACAGTATCGCAGGCATCCTTCTCGAGCACTATTTTTTCGATCGGGCAGCTAAAAGGTGGATCAATCTTTAGCCCAATCGTAGTAATAAGTGGACTCGTATTTTTGATTGTTAAGTCATTAGCGATCGGCATCGATGGAATGCCCTTTTCCCATAGATACTTAAAGTCAAGCTTAGGGTAGTTGAACTGAAGAGTTGGCGTGATAAAGTTTCCCGTAATGTTCACAAAGTAGATCGGCTTGGGCTTACGCTCGTTTCCAGCGAGCACCTAGCATTGCCACTGCTCAGTGATCCTGTCAATCTTAGGTGAGTTGGCACGGATTTCTACCATTATGCCCATCTTAGCGTTCAGGTTGATCTGGTCTGGCACAACCGTGAAAACTTGGATTTCATCTGGTTCTTTATCGGTCATCTTAGACTAAGTTGATTTTAGGTCCTTGACCAAGAAGTCGGTCGGTTTTTTCTTCTCCTTTTTGTTTTGGCGGGCCCAAATGATCTTCATTGGCTTGCGGCCACGGTTTTCCAGGAAGAATTGCTTGATGACGTTCTTGTATGTGTATTCAGTCCCGAAGTCGATGACCTTGAAGAAATTTTGTTCCTCTTTGACCTCTTTGGCTTCCTTGAGCTGCTAGCAGTAAAGAGTAGAGCCTGTGCCTCTGATTCGGAGGGGCACTTCTTCGTCACGGCCATTGCTAACGATGATGTGAAGAGTATCATTAAACTTTTGAACTTCATCGGCAATACAGAGGACATCGATTGTTTTGGTCTCGCCAGGTTAGAGCACGTCGTGACGCTGGACGACCTTCCAGATAGATTCCTTCTGTTTGGTGAACGCGGTGTACTCGGCCTCGATTTCGGATGTGTTTGTAATCCTAATGCTTTCTTTCCAGGTCTCAAGGACTGGTTTTGAAAGGAAGTCTAATTCTTTACGGTCGAGCTCAACAATCGGGCCGGTTGAATCCGCATATATAGTCAGCATAACCGGGATGTGATGGCCATCAAGCTTGATATAAACCTGGACATTAAGCTTGTTTAGAATCTCCGTCCTAAGCGACAAGTTTACAAGCTGAGTGCTATGAGGCTGGATAACGCCGCTCTGGATGTCGGGTTCATAGGCCGCAATTCGTTTAGACTATTCGTCCTGCGCCACGATTTCGAATTTGGCGCGCAAGCTGTCCTCATTGATAATTTGAATTTGCATCACCTTTGCATGCTTGAGGAAGCACTTGCCGTAGTCGATCAGATCAGTCGGATTTACCCGCACTTTCGGGACAACGCAGTCCGCCCTGATTGGGATGGCCAGCATGTCCTGCCCGACGCCCTCAAGGTCTACTACCAGTACGTTGTCGTAGTGCTGCTGCATGCAGGGCGTAAAATCGATCACGATTTCGGCGGTCTTATCGGCTTCGAGTCTGCCGCGGTCATTCTTAATGTTGAATTCGTTTTGCAAAGTCCTGCCATCACCGGGCACTCGAATGACGTAGTTTATGTCTACTTCGGAGGTATTAGTCAAGTAGACGGTGCGCCGCTCGGTAAACTTGTAGGATATTTTACCGAAATCTATGATATCCTCCGAGAAGCGGAACGTGGGAGCCACCACGTGACCTTTGAAAGTCAGCGTGAGCATCTCTGAGCTGCCCTCAAGGGCAAACCTGAAGGTCTCAGAGAATTCTCCGAGGATGTCCGATTAAAAGACTACCTTCAGTAGATCTCGAACATGGTCCTTGACACCCAGTTTGCCGCCAGTTTCGCTAAATTTGAATTTTGAGCCAAATGGAGTCTCGTAGGGGATCAACTTCCAAACACAGTCGATTTCGCCGGTGTTTTCGATGCCCAGCTCAAATGTCTTTTTATTTGTGACGAAGATGTCGCCGATGTCCATCTCAGTGATCGAGAGCTGCGCTTATGGACCCTTACCTTGGCCTGTCAGGTTTAGTGCTAGGCGGTCTTGGTTGCAAGTTACGTTGGCGAAAGCCGTGCATGAGTAGTGGTATGGGCCCTGGGGTCTGAACGTAACGCAGCACGTGATTTCAGTGTTCGGCCATATTTTACCCTCTAGGGGCTCGATCTGGAAGATCTCGTCCTGGAATAACATTTTATCTTCATCGACAGCTTTCTTAATGGTCGTGTATTTTCGGGACAAGGCTCCTAGGACTTTCTCTTTTTTGCGCTAGCGGCGTTGCTCCAATTCAAGTTAGTCATAGGAATCGTCGGAGTCAAGGCTCTGATCATCATCGACATCGTCCTAGTCGAGGGCCATGCCGATTTCAGCGCGTTCTTCGACCTCTTCTTATGTAAGCTGCTGGTTAAGCCGCTACTTTTTGATCTATTCCTCCATCTCGGTGGCGAAGGCGCGCCAGGAAAATTCGATAGGGACGGTGCTTTTGTTGACGATCTCAAAGTACTGGTGGGAGAACAGCGTGATTGAGGTTGGGTCCGTATGGATGTGGCTCTTAGACAAATAGACGTTGTCGTTGTGAGCCTCTCCAATAATTTGAATTTCGGCTTCAAGGCCCTCGTAGCTCAAGTAGAGCTCATCTGCGTATTTTTTGGCTTCTTGGGGCGTGAACACGAAAACTAGCTGCTCAGTCTGACCGACCTCGAGGATACCCTCGCTTTTGCTGAGCCTGAAGTTGCTGGGGACGCGGATGTGCCACTTGGTGGCCTTTTCTCCGATATTGCGGATCATAACGGGTTTTTCGGTCTCGAACTTTACCGGCACAAGGCCAAAGTCCAGCTGGTCTGGGAAATCCAGCATGGCGAGGCAGCCGCGTGCGCGGATGGGAACGATGAATTTTTCGCGTTCGGTAACGACTGTGAGGTCGTAGGCAAAGTCGACTTTGGCTTCCGGGCTGAATCTGATGATGTAGCTGATTTCCATGCCGGGGGCGACTTTAGAGGACATCTGATCGATATCGGAAGCTGTGGAGGCAAGCGAGCCTGTGGTCTTCTTGGCGGTGTTCATAGATTTCTTGGCGGGGATGACCGTGAAGAGCTTAGAATCTGGGGGAATTATCTTGACAGACCGGGCAACCCTGTCTTTATTCCTATATGAAAAGGTCAATAACGATCAAGAGTTATAATTAAAAAGATCGATTCAGTCCGCCCTTCCGAACCAAGAGGACTTACCGCAACTTCAATATCTATTCCTTGGTTTGGAGGGGTTCATAGTTCGCGAACTAGATCATCATCGGCTCTGGGGAGAAAAGCGGCTCGTCGACGTCGACCTGGGAATCGATGTGGATGGAGTTGTCGCTGATGTTGAGGAACTGAACGATTTTGGGTTTTTGGTACTGTTCGACCATGCTTTTGCCTGAAGCTTGTTCCTTGATTAGCTGGCTGGGAACCTGCGAACGAGTAAGAAAAAAGCGCTGATGAGCTTACCTTCTTCATGGACTTGATAAGCGGTTTAGCCGTCACCCGAGCCTGAGAACCCTGGGTACTTGTGCTTTACATGCTTTTCTGATTTCCTTAAATTATATATCAGATCGCTCTTTCTTCTTTTTAGTGCCTAAGCCAACCAATAGTTTAAATCGATAAAAAACCCGTAACCGCCAATTCAAACTTACGGGGTTTTGGGGTTTTGGGG
>Ga0169931_10008791_pt1 | contig 14678 bp, 2 predicted proteins | sample Kivu_15m_20L_FD_129675 | JGI IMG/M metagenome (GOLD analysis project Ga0169931, IMG submission 129675) | Freshwater microbial communities from Lake Kivu, Western Province, Rwanda to study Microbial Dark Matter (Phase II) - Kivu_15m_20L... | ecosystem: Environmental > Aquatic > Freshwater > Lake ...
GGTACAAGAAAAATTTGCCCAGCCAAGGCGTGCCATAGCGATGATGCCTGCGGCAGGCTACGCTATGCTTGTATCGCACACGATACACTTATTATTTCCACTCGACGACGACGGAAGGTTTCTTCTTCCTCCATCGTCTGCTCATCAACCGATTTGGAACCTGAGAGGCAATCCGTTGGTCTATTTTTGACAACCCCCCATTTAAAATACATATGCTTCGAAAATAACCCTATTTCCGTACATCTGGATACAACACACGGAACAGGGTTTTGACAGCGTAGAAATGTGTTTTTCAGTCTGAACGTCGCCGTCCTATTCTCGCGCTGCAAGTATGTGCATAACACAGTTGTGCAGCAGCGAAGGCTTGTTATTTGTTCTTTACTTTAATTCTATCAAGAGTAACATTAATACATATGCTTCGAAAACCAGGTGACGTTGATCGCAGTAGTTTTACTGCAGTTACATCAAGAGTGGGACGTAAGACAAATGAAACCAATCCCGATGATGAGATTCGTAAACTTCAAAAACAACCTTGTAACAAGAAATGTGCTGATTGTTCCGCAAAGGTATGTCACTTATTCACAACCATGTATGGTATGACTGCACGAATTGGTCTTATTTTTAACTTACCAATTCATGTTTCCATTCATCGCACATTTGTACAGCTGCCGCAAGCAGTCAATTTGACGCATGGAAGCTTTGTATGCTTAGTTTGTGCAGGCATACAGTACGTTTCGCTTTTTGAATCCGTTCAAACACTGCAGTTCTTGTTACGATTATGACGCGATATTTGTCTCATGTAAAATTATGCGGTATGCTTTTTCTCTTCCGTACAACTGAATATATCTATATAGTCGAGAGTTTAATCATCGTATCAAAGGCATTGGACACTCGTCCTTCACATGCGATGAAGTAGAGTTTGTCGCCACGCATGGAAATGATCATGTGAATAGTGTATATATGTACAAATATGATGCTTCTTATGACCGCATGCATGCACCAGATGCAACGTATGGAGATGTCGATCCTATTCTCCTTCGAACATGGTTGCGAAGAAAGTATGTTGAAAAGGCATGGTATAAGGTAGACAAATCTATTGACAACAAGGGGAGAACTCATGATCTCAAAGAAACAGACTCTAGCATAGGTAACAAAGCCACAATTGTGAAGCTTCCACCAAAGGCATCGACGGTCCCAACGGTTAATAATTCCAATGACTTTTTTATGGATGACAATAACGTTGGAGGTAAAGCAGTAGTATCTTCGAAGGATAACTCATCTATCGTTGCTACAGTCAACGATTCATGGGATGCATTTGGATCCAGAGGAAACCAGTTTGATGCTACTTTTGGGACTAGTGTTTCTCCCAGCGTTGTTCTATCGAATGCTCATTACCAAATACCCCAAGATACAATCTTTCATGCAGATTTCGATAACATGAATATCCCTACTAACGTGGTAACGACAACGTGTCATCAATCTACTAGTGCCGTGAATATTTCCACAGACTTGGGGAATTCGATGACACATTCAAACTCGATTTATCATGTACAGACTTCTATGCCATCTGACAGCTCAAAATTTTACCAGTCGTCCCATCTACAACCACATGAAAACTCTAGTAAGACTATTGTCAATAATAATCACTCCATTTATGGTGAAGTGAATCATTCACATCCTGTCATCATAGGCGCGTCCTTACAAAATATATTTGGGAACAACCAATCATCCGAAACGACACCTGTTGTTGATCCGATAAGTGCTGCTTTCGATACGTTAGTTAGTAGCCCCGGGACCGGTAGTGTACCAATGACGGAAACGACGTTCAACGGTTCGATGGAAGTTCATGAAATAAACTCATTACTACAGCAATGTACGAAATCACAGCTTCAGAATATCCTACAATACATTCAACAGCTATTGTCTCAGTCGAAAACGTCAGCCAACATGCACACACTTTCTAAGAAAGGGAATCCATTTGATTTCTGATAATTTTACGTCTTTGGTTGTTTTGGATGTAATACAATAGAATTTATATAGATAGCAACTACTTAATAAATATTCCTATATGTTAAATGACAATGTATCTCAGACTCGAACCTGAGCAACAGCGCTAACAGGGTCTCCATCGCAGAAATTGAGGCCTGATCTTTCACAGAAACGACCACTTCCCACTGAATTTCTGGCCAGGACCCGAACGAAATACCTCCTACCTTCTGTCAGATTCGATATCGTGCATGTAAAGGCCATAAACACTCTTCTTCCTCCGTCCATACCAGAGAAATCGGCTCTTTCATTGTATTCAACTTCGTACTCGACGATTCGCTCGCCACCATCACTAATCGGGCCATTCCCGCCTCCATACGGAGATGGACACTCAAGAGGTATATTATATGTTCCAGAGCAAGGTATTCGATGATACGGGATACGGGGACGCTGCCAAACAACAGATATTGACCCCGCGATAGGACCAGATTCAGCATCCAGCATATGAGGAGATCCAGGCAACTGTTTTCTTGGTTTAGCATACAGTGGTGAAGATTGCTGCGGCAGCCCCTTCCCTGCACTGTTTATGGCGAAGACTTGCATAAAGTAAACTTTCGAAGAAGATAACAACTCGATTGTGTAACTAGTGTGTATACTTGCATCGACATCAATATAACCCTTGTGTGGTGGAATTTGTGACGAAGTAAAATTTGGATGGGTGTCCCATTCAATGCGATATTTAGAAATGATATCACCGCCATCGTTCAGTGGTGGTGTCCAACCCACAGTAAGCAAGCTTTCACTCGAATGCTCTAGTTTCACAGACGCAGGTTGTGGAGGCGCCTGATGTGGATTTAGAGACTTGGGTAAAGACGTTTGAGCCGTTCCGCAACCTTGACTATTACAAGCGCGTACTCGGACATAATAGAAGGTTCCCATTTCTAAGTGTTTAATAGTTTTCAAGAAAGGTGCTCCTCCAGCTAGATATTCGATTGTCGTTGAATTGCACTTTTCAAAGAACCTGGATGTGTCCCAGTCGATCACATACTTCGTAATGCTGTCCCCGCCATGGTCAATGGGAGCATAAACTTTGACTCGAAGCTCAGTGGATGAGAGAACAGATAATATTACTGCAGCGGGAGCGCTTGGGACTACCATGGGGGCCTGTGATGTTGATGAGTAAGCAGGGATTGAATACCCTTCAGCATTAATGGCGGATACTCGAACGAAATAGAGAAGTCCTTTAATCAATCCTCCAATCTCAGGCATTACTTTTGGCCCAGTACAAACTCCAAACGACTCCCCATCGACTAATAATTCGACTTCAACTGTAGCGGGCTTAAGACCAACGGTTGACAAGGAGCTTAGCAATGGGATAATTTTATAGTCATTAGTGCCTGGTGGGGATTCGTCCATGAACGTGATGCGCCAAATAAACTCATTTTTTGATGAAGGGCCTTCTCTATCAACAAGTACGCCTTTGGTAACTGCACCTAGTAAATCTTCAATTTTGCTCTGAATACTACCACTTTTGCTCACGATGTTATCTGTACAGTATGAGCCATCTGGTTGACAATGTATCCTTGATGAACTTGGGCTTCCACGGCCTCCATATACTCGTAAAACTTTAGTCTGAATTCCAGAAGTCCCCACATATGGTTCTGCTAGTGTGCAATTTTCTCCAGCAACTTTTAGGATTTCATAATATTTAAATGGCGCCTCTTGCCCGGAAAAGCGTAAACGATCACCTATGAAAACTAATCTACTTAAATCTTTAGCAGGATAAATGCTAATAATATCACTGCCGTTAAATGAAGAGAATCGACCGAAGTTCAACTCATCAAAAATACCAGTTTCGTTTGCCCGAAGGGCCACTGCATCATATGGGATGGACGAGGTTGTATAAACTTGTCCTGCTGTCTCAACTTGAAGGGAAAAACTTCCTCCGATTATTACTCCGCCGTCCGGTATCTTCGTCTGAACTTGCCACGTTGTTTTCCGTGAAAAGGATGGACAATTGACATATTCAACAATCGGGTTACTAAATGTTGAAGTAGGGTCGATTTCAACACGATAACGCATTATCGGAAGTCCTCCGTCGAATAAAGGTGAATTGTAACTAACAATAATGCTGTCCCCGTGGTCCTTGTTCACTGCCAAAGATACATTTTCAGGAGGATCAGGTACCTCAACTGGAAGCCTGATGATACCGGGTGATGCCAATACGCGACGACTTGAAAGGAATTCTTTACGAATACTTGAGACAGCGAAACTGTACAACCTATCAGTATGGAGTCCATGGACGTCAAAAAAGTTTGTTCTTAGTCCGTCGGTGCCAACGTACATGTAATCTGTCGGGGACTCGCCTGGTACAGCCCAGCTGGACATAAATCCAAACGGATTTATACTATTGTCGCCGTCGTGAATTATAACATATGAGTCGTTGTTTGAACTATAAAGAGTGTCATATTGTACAAGTAACGCATCAACATTTTCTAAATGTGATAAAAACGTGATTGCATATTGACAAATCAATGTCCGCTCTAATTTTGAGTCTTCAAAAGTCGTAGTCAGATTAACAAGTTCAACGTTTACTTCACCGATGGTCCGTAGTGTTTCTATAGCTACTTTTATTTCAATGGCTGATGCGTTGGAATTTATATACGGTGAGAAATCAGACCCTCTGAAGCTGAGGCGATAAAAACCAGTGATGGTGCCTGTTCCATAAATTGCAATCATTTGAACTTCGCTACGACCATGAGGTCGGCTTCCATCTCGAGCGGTTATTACACTAATCTGAGATGGAATAAGATCTCCGCGACTTGAAACTCTCCCTTGTAATTGGGCGACATTACCATGATCACCTCCAAACGTTATGGTCCAGACCAAACCATTTGAAAGCGTTGATCTTGTGACGTCAATAGAGTCGAATATCGTTTGATCATTCCATTCATCCCAGCCAATATCCAAAAGTTCTCGTCGAACCAAGCTAGCAGACGCATTCCATGGTAGCATGGAAGTCTCTTTTTTCGAAATAGGATTCGGACTGATGGTCAAAGAAAATGTCGTCAGATGTAAGGCGGATGGAAATTGTAACATTACTACTTGTATCTCCGGCGTGCTCCGGTCTGACCACCACTCAATCTTCAAGCCATGCACATCAACATCCTTCATTTCATAGCTGTTCGGAAATTCCCAGTTAACGCGAAGCATAGGCTCCTCGTTTGTCACAACCGTGCCTACAGCAACATGGATTGGATTTATTGTGTAAATTCCAGATGGGATAAGCTCGAATGGAGGTGATGGGTCACTAGATCCTATGCTATTGACAGCATGCATATGCAGCTGAAAACTCGATTGATGAGCTGAGCTGACAAAGAAATTGTAAACTAGTGTATTCGAGTCAGGTAAGGCAGTTAATGTTCTCGCGTCAATATCGAACGAGTAGTTGGCCGAAATCTTCCCTCCAGTTCTCCAAGACAGTTTATACATAAAAATTGGCTGCCCTCCATCATGTGATGATCGGTCAAATAATATTTGATATCCCATCGTACCTAAATAAAAAGCAGAGATTATAACTGGAGGTTGAGGCACCGTATCTTTTGGTAAGAATTTCACGACTGTTGACCATTTGATCATATCTTCGAACGTCTTTGACAGCTCAAATACCTGATCTTCGTAATTTTGAGCAGCCATTCGAATGAAGTAATTTTTTCCTGACTGAAGAGCGCATATTACAAACGATCTGGACGGCATTCTCAGAACGCAGTTTCCAAAATCACCGCTGAAGCACGATGCAGAGTCAAACTTCGTTTGTCGAAAATCACTAAACTCATCCCATTGCAAGACCAACGATGTCAGAGTACGGTTACTTAACGTCCTTGAGTCACCTGGGTCGTAGTTAATGTTTACACATGCACTAGATAGAATTTCAAGTTTTGTGATCAATGGTGGATCCGGAACCTTCTGTGGGGACGCTTTGACGACGGATGTAAAGTCACTCCAGCCGTAGGAATTCCGAGAACGACCGCGGACGTGGTAGGTCCTCGCTGTAACTAAACCATCAAAATAAACACATCTTTCGCAAGGAAATAGTTCTATGGCGATTGCGGTATCCAGAGGAGCCAATGTTTCTGTATGACCTTTCATTAACTTAACATCCCCTAAAGTTTTATCAAAGGTAACGAGCCATTCATATCCTCCGGCCCAAACGTAAAGATCGGCTCCTTTTACATCGTAACCGTTTCTTCCGATAAAGGCTAGCTTCACATGAGAGTTTTCAGTAGCAGCTAAATCAAAATCGTCCTCGGTTCCACTGAATGAAGACGAGACTCTGTACCAAATCCCATCAACATTTATGAGATCATTTCCTTTCATACCTCTCGACGCAAACTTGCAATTATTTCGACTGCATCGAACCTTTGATGAACCTCTTTGTAAATCAATACATTGATTACAAAAGAGAGATGAGCTGAGTTTTCTCGTTACACTAACAGTAATAATTGGCAGCAGACTTTCCAGAGCGATTCTTAAATCATAAGCAGACGCCGAGACTGAAATCGAATCTGTCACATGAGCGCCATAACTAAGTCGAAACATTCCACTGATAGAAGGAGCTTGGAAGCTATGTCTGAGAAAAGACCCTGACGTAATTTTTATTGCCTGCCTTGAAAAGTCGGGTATGAGCAACATACTCATCACGCTAGTTTCACAAGTTTCGTCACCGTATACTTGTAGTGAGACGCTATTTATCGTGTTCCCGCACGATGGGAGCCTGACGGGTGACTCTGAACATCCTCTGGGGAAGCTGAAGCTAACATAAATTGAATCCCCCAATGCAGACGATCCTTTTACTTGCTCTTTGACAGTCACAGTGGCTCCAACGCCAGTTAGATTCCCGGTAACTGGTCGAATCATCTGTACATCTCCTAGTCCCTTATCGAGGAATGTGATCAAAAATGATTTTCCTCCTTCGGGAGTCGGATCAAGCCAATCCGTTACTTCAACGTCAATTATTCCTCCGAGACTTTCGATCGCCATCTCCAAATCATTAGCCGTCGTATTATAAGGTAGGCTAACAGTTTCGTAGCCGCCCAATTTCAGCGAAAAATATCCGCCTAAACTATTCCCTTTCGTTATCTCCGTTACGGTGATCGATGTGTTTCTACCACGTAATGCACTTTTCAAAATGGGTTCCGGCATGTCACCGAAGTTATTTATATATGTTATAGACCAGCTGTAACATGAGCTATCTACCGCTGATCGAGTTACGACTACTTTATTGATACCTTCAATCTGATCGATTGCTTTTTGCATTTGTTCGGCGGTTGCATCATAGGAAATGAGGTCAGAAGAACCAACGAAGAAGTGACCAGACATAAATCCACCGTCGGTGATGGATATAACATAGCAATCGAAAAACGAGAGACTCATGAACTCATCTGGCTCACAGACGGGAGTAATGACATTTTCATCTCGATAATCGTATATTATTGTATAGGTTACTCCCATGATATTATCTTCGATGTTCTGAGTAATATGGGTAACATTAAGCGTAGGTACGGAACGAGACAACGTTGCTTGAAGCTGCTGCGAAGATAACGAAGTTGCCAGGGCTGATATCGGACTTTTCTCATGATATCTGGAGGACACGAAAACATCAGCCACTGAGCTGAGAATGGTATTTGTACTCATATATCTTTTACACATGGAACCAGATACAATGGCGAAGTTTCGAGGATCGAAGGCTTGCATTCCGTTTCCATCGAACATTATAGTGTACCTATATTTGACGAACTTTCGTATTTTGTATGTACCGGACTTACTCACGAAGTTTGAGTCTATAGTCGCAGAGAAATTATCGACTGACTCGATACGATAAAACTTGTTCGAGTTCACTTGTCCCACGAATTGAATACGATCGCCTATAGCTAGTGTTTCGTTGAGGTTGCCTGTTTTCTCATCAACAGTGATGACGGATGATGAGAAAACAGCCATGACACGAAGATATACTGAAATCTCACTGTATCTGCCATCACCGTAACGATGCACTTGAACGGAGTCAACGTTACGAAGGTTTTCAAGTGATAGCTCGACGTTCAAACTGGTTGCGTTCCAACCAATACACTCTGTAACCTCCGTCTTACCAAGATACGTCAAGGAGTAGGCGAACTCCCACTCTGAAGGTTCGTCGTCTATGTTAACATCGATAATGACATTTGCTGTATCAGTCCCTATAGCTTTTCCCTCATTTATCGTTGATACGCTTAAGAAAGCATCGTTGGAGAGAGTTACAAATTTAGAACAACTGTTACCACCGAAAGCATCTTTCCCTGATAATGAATCGTCGAACTGTAGGAGGGGTAAATTACCAATAACTCGGTGTCCTATGAAACGAATACTGTATGAGTAGCCGTAGTCAGAGGCATATGTCGCATCACCTGTACGCATCACATCAACGGAATCATCAGGTAGTCCATCTTGTAAGGCTCCGCTTTCCATACTCCTCTTGATGAGAGAAGCCGACGCACCGAATTCGATACAGGGTGTCTTCATTGATTTCCAACTAAATGTGCCGTTCCATTTACTCACGGACTCAGTAAGATCGATGTATGATAGTTGAAGGTAGAATGAGCCATTTGTAACAGGGCTACCAGCTGAGAATACCAATACTTGAGTTTCAGGAAATCGGACGGAAAAAGAGCCACCATCGATAGCCCGTCCAGATCGGCTCTCGACTACTATCTCTTGTATCTCGTGAACAGGACTAGCCGTTGCCTTGATAACTTGCACTTCACTAATGTGCCTTGCATTCAAGGATACGGACTGAATCTCAAACTGCCTTAAGGCATGAGCAGCTGAGAATCCTTCCAAAATTGGCGGACGCGATCCTGCGATGCCTTCGATTGTATCGCTATAATGACTGATTCCGATCTCATTTACAGCTGCGACACGAGCAAAGTACGTATTACCAGTAGCCATATTGGCGAATTCCAATTCATCGGGGGCGACACCTCTTACTAGATCATCGTATATGAGTAGTTGCGCGTTGGTGGGAAGAGAACCGTGAATTATTCTAAGAGGATCCATAGCCCCAACTTGCTCCTGGAATCTTATCCTCCATGCTTTTCCATTCTGACGGTACAGTGATAGATGTTCAGAATCGAAACCTATCCAAGGCTTAGAAACATAAGGGTCTTCTAAAGTCGCGAGATGCAAAAAATCGTAATTGATCCCCGGCTCCTGTAGGGTATTACTAAGATAATCTAACTCAACGAATTCTCCATCCATAAATGAAAATTTTTCGCATGTAGAGTCTTCATGGTAGACTTGTAAATTGAATATATTCATTTCTAGCCCATCTCTGACTTTGAAATAAATGGAATATACATAGCCATTCGGCGCCAAGACATTATCAGCTGATCGGGTGACGGTGATGCAATTATTAGAATCGTGGCAAAATCCATCAAGTGCGTTCAACGCTCTTTCAAGCTCTATCTCGTTCACATCATAGTCAATACAGGGTGTATGAGCTGATCCAAAGATTAGACGGAATGACGGTTTCACCTGCGGTCGCCATAATTGGGTAGCATTAACATCCTTTACTATAAGGTGCGCTGTATAGGATCTCTCTGCCAAAACTGTGAACATGGGTGGTATATATAGTACCGATGAAAATCCTGAGAATGGTGTTACGTTGTTCAGTGCATAGGTGCCTACATTCGAGGGGCTGCCCCCATCAATAACTGTCGTAATGTATTGATTCCTACTTTTCCCACTCAAAACAGAGCTAAAGTTACACGGACAAGTTCCAACTCCGAATCGATTTATACTGGTGCTAACATCACCCCATGATGCACCAACAAAATATAGATTGTATGTAAAGTCATCAGATCCCTTGGTTATAGTATCGACCTCTATCCGAGGAACACCGTCACTAATTATGTTCACCACCTTTTGAGATGAATTCGTCCCGATGTACGGCTCAGAGAGTGTGATATTCAACATGTACATAGTTTCAACTGTGTAAATTCTATCGTCTTCATCCATTCGCAGCCTAGATCCTGCTCTGATATTACACATGACATTTGTATCATCAAGTATTACTGTCTTAGTACCATTAGATACTTTCGCGATCAAATTCTCTGCAGTCCTATATTCATAAACATAAGAACAGTCACTAGATGATCCGAGATGGATTGCGAATTCCGGAGCCGCACTTCCCAAGACGCAACTAGGACCTGATGAGTTTCTCGGTCCAGAGCTAGTCACTGTATATTGATAACCAAAGGCCCAGCTTGGACTTCCATCACCACTTCTAGAAACAGATATATGACCCAAGTCATCGCTGTTCATGTCACCATCACAGTTATAATCGAATAGTGTTTCAATTTCAGATTGTAGGAGACTTGCATCGGCGCCATATGGAATACATGACGTATTTTTGGGCACCCCTAAGAAGGTGACCTCAATTCGATACAATCCCATGGCTGGTGATACAGCTGCGCTTGACGATAGAGTAATACGAGTCACTTGAGATTGGCTTGTGATACTCCTTGACCGTCGTTCAATAATACGAAGGTCCATCGCGACTTGTATGTTATCACCAGGAGACCCAAAACAACCCATAACCGCGCTGATGATGAAGGATTTTCCTGTGATGCTAGTCGTCGAGGTTACTTTTCCTGTACATCTGGTTCCGATTCGAGCTTCATCATTGACATTTATGATACCCTCGATGAACCCAGAGGTTCCTATAATATATTTATTATGATCGAAAGGCCATATTGTTACGGATACAAGCTGCAGTGGGGTACTCGAATACATTTCTCGCAAAATATATGATAGACCTAATGAAGGAGTTCCCCAATCGAGACATGGTGTTGTTGTTATTATACCTAAACGACTGTCTTCAATTGATAACTGGAACGAGGGTACGGATTGAGTCACACCACCATCAGAAACTAAAACTAGTTGTTGATGCTCAACATTCCCTCCCTGAACAAGCGTTTTTACCGCAATATAGGGAAAAGGCCCGTGATCGAGACAATGTGAAGGTACAATGTCATCGATATTTTTCCGCAAAGAATATCCTTGGAAATATATTTTGTATATGTGAGCTTGACCGGGTTTACCTGTGCTATATTGAGACCGTGTTACTTTGACTCCTCGTGGACCAATTCCTTCTATCGCCTCCAATGCTTCTTGTATATCCTGAGCTGTTGAATTCCAAGAGAGACAAGTTGACGATTCGACGGTGTCATCTAAGGAAATGTTTAATGAAAAAAAGTAATGATTGTCAACGGACCCAGAATGAATGACAAGTTGTTGAATTTCAACCCCATTTCGTAAGATTTCATAAGTTTGTCCATTGATTCGAATTCCATCACCAACGGAAAGAGAACGGGAGAGCTGATGAGATTCGTCGCGAATTATGGGAGAGTTCGTAGATAACGAGATGGATCCGATGTAAAGTCCTCCATCTCCTGCAGAAAGCTCTGATTGACTTCCATCCCTAGAACTCCCTCCAACTCGCAGAATATCACCCGCTGTGACGAATCTCCTCAAGTCACATCCCTTTTCTATTACGAGCTTGTTACTGTCAGTTTTAGTGGATACAAATGCACAGGGAATAACAGAGAATGTCATAGGGCCCTCTACGACAGAGACTTGTCCCAAGTTGCTCAGATCATTGAGAGCTTGTTCAACATCTCGAGCCCCAGCATCATGAGCAATAGGCGCCGTCGATACCCCATCATACAAGATAGAAAAGGTCCCCGAAAGTGGTATTGAACCATCTTGCAGTGTTTGAATACTCACGGAAGGCTCTGTCCCGTGAAGTTGAGGAAACGAGATTTCTGGTGGGTCGACATTTCCTGAGCCAGGAGGAAAAGTGTGGCCATGAGTCGTGCCAGGATTTCGGACAAAAAAGATATCCCATTGGTAACCCCCTCTCTCGTTACCCACTGCAGGTATCGCTCCCCACCCCGCACTTTTACAATTGGGGAAGCATTTCCGTTCCACATATACCTTCCCTATCGTACTCAATTCCTCAAGTTTCCGTTTGAAACGCTCTTCACTTTCATCGAAGCTGATGTTAGCCCCTCCGACGGGCGAGCTGTAATCAATATTAAACGACCCAGAGAGCCCCTTTGAACCCTTAATGAGCTCATGCACTTGTACGGGATAAACATTCCCTGCGGTATCGGCACTTTGAGTGACAACTAAAATCGAAATATCTCCACACCCGGGAGGAGTCGATGCAGGGTTTCCTGTAAATGTGACTAGCCACAGACACGATCCATATGGGTCAAGAACTCGTCTCTCAACTTTCACAAACCAACCTTGAATCTGTTCCAAATACTGCTGAAAAACGACAGGTGCAGCGTTCCATACTAGCGAGCCATTAATTGGTGCATCATCAACCATGGCCACTGTCAAGTTTCCTCGTTGAACTACACCATCGACGCAACTTTCACACACGATTTGGCCTGTCGAGCCATTCGAAAGACTCTGGACAATCACGTGTTGGTTCGACCTGAATGGACGTGGACAGATGTCATCTTCATTAGAATATATCGGTGATACTGGTGCGAGGTCTCCAGTATCATAAAATGTTATAAAGTAAATGAATCCATTAGGAGCATCATATTCAGACGCTGCTTTCCGTACACGAACAGAGCCTCTACCTGTCCTTGCATAGAGCACTTGCTGAATAGCCTCCTGTAACTCCTCTTCGCTTGAATTATGTTTTAGACACGATGTCAGGTTTCCATCGATGGATAATTTATACTCCACCAGAATATTTTCCACGTTCACCACTGTACCATTTGCCCACCCTAAGTAATCCCGATCTTGGACCATCACCATCTGTCTTTCGACGTTTCCCGGGAGCCGAAAGAAATTGGATAAGTCATGCGCATCACTTACTATTAGCTTTTGACAATTGCCTGGACTCGAGCAAGTGCCAATCAATTTCGTTTCATCACATCGGCTATCAGTTGAAGCAACATCGCAAAGCTTTGGCACATCTCCAGGTGAGTTACAAAGGTTGTGATAATCATCCTTTTGTTGACAAGGTCCATCTGCATCTCTAAGAAATGTTATGGTCCATGTATATCCACCATTCCTTGTGTCGACAAAAGATCTAGTTACAGAAACATCACCTATGTTTCCAAGAGACTCTAATTTTTCTTCCATTGATGACCCATCATTTCCACTTTCTTCTGCTGATGCAACGGCGTTATAATCAATCCAATCTGTGCAATCCAAGATAGGAACACTCATCACTCCGTTAGAATGACTAGCATCTAAGCAAAGTGTGAACTGACCCTTCAGCGGATCGGTGCCTGGTATGAACTCAGATACTTTACATCCATTAACTGGAAATAATCCATTTGTCGTATATAAACCAGTGGCTATGCACTCAATGAGAGGCATGTTTCCTACATTTTTCCCCCAAACTTTCGAAAATCCAGTGTCCCAAGTGTCGAACGCAGTTGATCTTGAACCGAACCAATTTCCCGGTACAAAAGAGACGTTATGATCTACAGAGGGATCTCTCCAATGGTTAGAAGTAAAGGTTATCGACCATATGTACCCACCTACTTGGGTGCTGAATGCTCCCAACCCATCGGCAGGGCCTGTTCTCATCGGTGAAGGTGTTCGTGAAACGAGAACTACGGATGGCGCTATGGACATGAGTTGATTCAATGCATCTTCAACATCGTCGGCTGTGGCATCGTGGGGAAGAGGCCGAGTTGTTTCGCCGTAGAAACGAAGCTGAAAGGTACCTCGAATGGCGTTCCCTTTGGTAGTTTCTTCGATCCACAGAGTAGATTTATATCCTCCTAATAAGGATAGATTATGAGCGCGCAGTGATGGAACATCCTCACCAACGTCTTGATGAACGAAATGAATAGTGTAAGAGAACCCCATAGCTTTGGATGACTCTTTTGATCGAATCACTTGTACGCATTCTTTGCCACCAAATAAATTTACATTCAGCAGTTTTTCTAGTTTCTCCGCAGACATGGCCATATACCTATCAGTATCATTCCCTTGATTTTGCACTGAGAATATTGTGTCAGACGTCACCGCTGGAAGGTACGCATTTCCATTCCATGAAAGAGAGAACCATCCTGAAATCTGATTACCATCCCTCGATACATGGGGATCGTCTCTAGTAAACGACGCATGATTGCGAGTACCTTGGTAAAGGTCATCTCGGCCAGAATCCTCGTCTGAAACCTCTATGGATACATTTGGTCCCATGAGTTGAGGCGATTCGACTAAAACAGCTGGGATGTTACCACCTCGAGACTTGAAAGTGATGGTCCACGTGTAGCCACCTGCCCAACGGTTGTGACCTGTGGGTACATATGGAGTACGGACAACATCCACTTCTCCAAAAACTTTGTCATTCAAATCATTCACAACAGCTTCTAAGGATGCCTTCATTTGATATGAATCGATTCTCCATAGAAGGCTTTCCGATCTGAACTCTGTTGGAATCAGAGTCATGTACTCGTGCGGCCATGTTGTAATAATCTGGAAACTACCACCAATCAACGAGGCGTTTTGCGTGGATATTACCGAACAATTCGTATCACTTGATACGCTGAGGCATATCAAATCGTGAACAAATCCTGGCTGCTTCAAAAAGGTTATATCCCATTGCATACCGATATTAA
>Ga0169931_10008793_pt1 | contig 14676 bp, 10 predicted proteins | sample Kivu_15m_20L_FD_129675 | JGI IMG/M metagenome (GOLD analysis project Ga0169931, IMG submission 129675) | Freshwater microbial communities from Lake Kivu, Western Province, Rwanda to study Microbial Dark Matter (Phase II) - Kivu_15m_20L... | ecosystem: Environmental > Aquatic > Freshwater > Lake...
CAACACGGCAAACAGAACATCAGGACGAATCGGCAACACGGCGGACCACAACGGGCAGACACGACATGGCAGGCGCGACCGCTCCCACTCCATCCGAGTACATCGTCCACCATCTGGCGCACCTGAACACGTCGGGTGAGGCGCAGAAGGACATTATTGATTTTTCGATCATCAATATCGACACGGTGTTTTACTCAGTGTTGATGGCGGTCATCACCGGCTTTCTCATGTATCGCGCGGCCCAGCGCGTGCATGCGGGTGTCCCGGGGCGCTTTGTGGGCGCCATCGAGTCGCTGGTTGAGTTCGTTTATGAGCAGGCCCGCTCGATCGTCAAGGGCGATATCTCTTACATCGCGCCGCTGGCACTGTGCTCGTTCGTCTGGATCGTGATGATGAACACGCTTGACCTGCTGCCGGTCGATCTGCTGCCGCGCATCGGTGAGCTAATGGGGCTGCATTACATGCGGGTTGTTCCCACCGCCGACCTCAACGGCACGCTGTCGCTGGCCATCGTGGTGCTGGTGCTGTCCATTTATTACGGTATCAAGGCCAAGGGTTTGGGCCACTTCCTGCACGAGCTGGTGGCGGCGCCCTTCGGCAGTTCGCGCAACCCCATCTTTGCGATCATCCTTGGCGTCGCCAACCTGGCCATGCAGATCATCGAATACGTTGCCAAAACCGTTTCGCTCGGCATGCGGCTGTTTGGAAACATGTTCGCAGGCGAACTGGTGTTCATGCTGATCGCGCTGCTCGGCGCCACCGCCACCTGGTGGGGTTCGGGTCTCGGCTTTCTCACCGGGCTCGGCTGGGCGATCTTCCACATTCTGATCATCACGCTGCAGGGATTCATCTTCATGATGTTGACGCTGGTCTACATCGGCCAGGCGCACGAAGCGCATTAAGACATCACGCCGAGTAGCCCACTTTTCACCTAACGCAACATAACCGTTTCAACCCCACCGGTCTATTCACTAGGAGTCATCATGACCAACGTTGCTCTCGTCGCGATCGCCTGCGGACTGATCATCGGCCTGGGTGCCCTGGGCGCCTGTATCGGTATCGGCATGATGGGCGGCAAGTACATCGAAGGCGCTGCCCGCCAGCCCGAGCTGATGGACAAGCTGCAAACCAAGATGTTCCTGCTCGCGGGTCTTATCGACGCGGCGTTCCTGATCGGCGTCGGTATCGCGATGATGTTTGCGTTTGCCAACCCGTTCAAGTGATGCTCCCCGGTATCCCGAACACGATCAACCTCATAGCTGAAGGGAGCCCGTCGTGAACATCAACGCGACGCTCATTGTTCAGATCGTGGTCTTTCTGGGCCTGTGGTGGTTCACCGCGCGCTATGTCTGGCCACCGATCACGAAAGCGCTCGACGAGCGCAGCCAGAAAATCGCCGACGGACTGGCCGCCGCTGACAAGGCGCGCGCCGATCTGGCTGCCGGTGAGCGGCGGGTCGAGCAGGAACTGCAGCAGGCCCGGTCGGGCGCGGCTGAAGTTCGCTCGGGCGCCGAGAAGCAGGCTGCTGCGCTGATCGAAAAGGCGCGCGAGGAAGCCTCCGCCATCGTCTCTGCTGCCCGCAAGGCGGCCGAAGACGAGGCGTTGCTTGCCGCACAAAAGGCGCGCGATCAGCTGCGCGAGCAGGTGGCTCAATTAGCGGTTGCAGGTGCCGAACGCATCCTGCGCCGAGAAATTGACGCGGCCCGTCACGCTGAACTGCTCGCCAACCTGAAGAATGAGCTGCGCTGAGCGCAGCAGGGAAGCGCGCCATGGCTGAAATGATCACTATCGCCCGGCCGTATGCCGAAGCCGCATTCAAGGTTGCACGCGACGCTCGGACACTGCCTGCGTGGTCGGAGGCGCTCGCCCGGCTCGCCGCGGTCGCGAGCACCGACGTCGCGCATCGCCTGATCGGCCATCCCGGGGTGCCCGCAGCCACGATCGCGGCTGCGGTCGCCGACACGGCTGGGTCTCTCGACGCAGCGCAGGCGAACTTCGTCCGGCTGCTCGCCGACAACGAGCGGCTTGGCGTGCTGGGCGACATCGCCAGCCTGTTCGAGGCTCTGCGCAATGAGCATGAGGGCGTGCTCGAAGCATCGATCTCATCGGCGTTTCCGATCGACGCTGCCCAGGTTGATTCCATCGTCGCAACCCTTACGCAACGCTACGGTCGCCGTATCAAGGCGAGCGTCAGCGTCGATCCGGAACTGATCGGCGGGGTGTCGATCCGGATCGGTGACGAGGTCATCGACGCATCGGTGCGCGGCAAACTCGCCCAAATGGCGAGTGCGCTCACAGCTTGAAGAATTAGGGGAAGTCCATGCAACTGAATCCGGCTGAGATCAGCGAACTGCTCAAGAGCAAGATCCAGAACCTGAACGTCGCGGCTGATACCCGCAACCAGGGGACGGTCGTGTCGGTCACCGACGGCATCTGCCGCATTCACGGTCTGTCCGACGTGATGCAGGGCGAGATGATCGAGTTTCCCGGCAACACCTTCGGCCTCGCGCTGAACCTCGAGCGCGACTCGGTGGGTGCGGTGGTGCTCGGCAACTACGAGCACATTTCCGAGGGCGATACGGTCAAGGCCACCGGCCGAATCCTCGAGGTGCCCGTAGGCCCCGAGCTGATCGGGCGTGTGGTGAACTCGCTGGGTCAGCCCATCGACGGCAAAGGCCCGGTCAACGCCAAGATGACCGACGTCATCGAGAAGGTTGCGCCAGGCGTGATCGCACGTCGCTCGGTATCGCAGCCGGTGCAAACCGGTCTGAAGGCCATCGACGCCATGGTCCCGGTGGGCCGCGGCCAGCGCGAGCTGATCATCGGCGACCGCCAGACGGGTAAAACCGCCGTCGCGGTCGACACGATCATCAACCAGAAAGGCAAAGACCTGTTCTGCGTGTACGTCGCGGTCGGTCAGAAGGCCTCCACCATTGCCAACGTTGTCCGCAAGCTCGAAGAAACAGGCGCCATGGCCTACACGATCGTCGTGGCGGCCACTGCCTCCGAATCGGCGGCCATGCAGTACATTGCGCCCTACTCGGGCTGCACCATGGGCGAATACTTCCGCGACCGCGGACAAGATGCGCTCATCATCTATGACGACTTGACCAAGCAGGCGTGGGCCTACCGTCAGGTGTCGCTGCTGCTGCGCCGCCCGCCGGGTCGTGAAGCGTATCCGGGCGACGTGTTTTATCTCCACTCACGTCTGCTCGAGCGTGCCGCGCGCGTCAATGAGGAATACGTCGAGAAGTTCACCAACGGTGCGGTCAAAGGCAAAACCGGTTCACTCACCGCGCTGCCCATTATCGAGACCCAGGCAGGTGACGTGTCAGCGTTTGTGCCCACCAACGTCATCTCCATTACCGACGGTCAGATCTTCCTTGAAACCGATCTGTTCAACGCCGGTATCCGTCCCGCTATCAACGCCGGTATCTCGGTGTCGCGAGTCGGTGGCGCAGCGCAAACCGACATCATCAAGAAGCTGGGCGGCGGTGTGCGTCTGGCGCTTGCTCAGTACCGCGAGCTGGCGGCCTTCGCACAGTTTGCCTCCGACCTCGACGAAGCCACCCGCAAGCAGCTCGAGCGCGGCCGCCTGGTCACCGAACTGATGAAGCAGCCTCAGTATCAGCCGCTGGCGGTCTGGGAAATGGCGCTCACGCTGTTCGCTGTCAACAACGGCTACTTCGACGATGTCGACGTCACCAAGGCGCTGGCTGCCGAGAAGTCGCTGCGCGACTTCGCACGCACCAAGTACGCTGCCCTGGTCGAAGAAGTCGAGCGCGACAAAAAGTTCTCGAAAGATGTCGAGGCCAAGCTCCATGAGCTGGTCAAAGACTTCAAAAAGACCGGTTCGTACTGATCGAAGGTTCGCCCACAGCCGCCAGTCTCACAGGGGAATGATCGATGCCGGGCTCAAAAGAGATTCGGACCAAGATCAAGAGCGTTCAGAACACGCGCAAGATCACCAAGGCGATGGAGATGGTCGCCGCATCCAAAATGCGCAAAGCGCAGGAGCGGATGCGGCATGCCCGTCCCTACGGTGACAAGGTCCGCAACATCGCCGCGCATCTTGCGCAGGCCAATCCCGAATACCGCCACCCGTACCTGGTGCCCCATGGTCCGCTGAAAAATGTCGGCCTCATCGTGGTTACCACCGACAAGGGGCTGTGCGGTGGCTTGAACACCAACGTCCTGCGGCAGGTCACCAACCGTCTGCGCGAGCTCGAGCGTACGGGGGTGGGTGTGCAGGCCACAGCCATTGGCAACAAGGGCTTTGGCTTTCTGTCCCGTATCGGCGCCAAGGTGGTGTCGCACGTTGTCCAGCTTGGCGATGCGCCTCGCCTCGAGCGTCTGATCGGTCCGGTCAAGCTTCAGCTTGATGCCTACGAGCGCGGCGAAATTGATGCGGTGTATCTGGCCTACACCCGCTTCATCAATACCATGAAGCAGGAGCCGGTGATCGAGCAGCTGCTGCCGCTTGATCCGTCGCGGCTGCAGGAAGACGCGCGCGATTATTCCTGGGACTACCTCTACGAGCCGGATGCGCAGTCGGTGCTCGACGAATTGCTGGTCCGTTATGTCGAGGCGGTTGTCTACCAGGCCGTTGCTGAGAACATGGCCTCCGAGCAGAGCGCACGGATGGTGGCCATGAAGGCTGCCTCGGATAACGCCAAAAAGGTCATTGGCGATCTGCAACTTTCGTACAACAAGGCGCGTCAGGCGGCCATCACCAAGGAGCTGTCCGAGATCGTCAGCGGCGCCGCGGCGGTCTGACGCTTCGCAATCTTTTCAAACATCTGCCTCACGAATCCCGCAACAGGAAGGCAAACATGGCACAGGGTCAAATCGTTCAGTGCATCGGCGCGGTAGTCGATATTCAATTCCCCCGCGATCACATGCCCAAGCTTTACGACGCGCTCCAGCTTCAGGATTCAGGCTCAAGCCTGGCCGAAGCGGGCCTCACATTCGAAGTGCAGCAACAGCTGGGTGACGGCGTAGTCCGCACGATTGCGCTGGGCTCCTCTGACGGTCTGCGTCGCGGCATGGCGGTCGCCAACACCGGTATACCGATCTCGGTGCCCGTTGGTTCGGCTACGCTGGGCCGCATCATGGATGTGCTGGGTCGTCCCATTGACGACGCCGGCCCCATCGGTACCGATGAGCGTCGCGCCATTCACCAGAAGGCCCCCAGCTTCGAAGATTTGAAGCCTTCGGTTGAGCTGCTGCCCACTGGCATCAAGGTGATTGACCTCATCTGCCCGTTCGCTAAGGGCGGCAAGATTGGCCTGTTCGGTGGCGCCGGCGTAGGCAAAACCGTGAACATGATGGAACTCATCAACAACATCGCCAAGAGCTACGGCGGCTACTCGGTGTTCGCCGGCGTAGGCGAGCGTACCCGCGAGGGCAATGACTTCTATCACGAGATGGAAGAGTCCAAGGTTCTGGACAAGGTCGCGATGGTGTTCGGCCAGATGAACGAGCCCCCGGGCAACCGACTGCGCGTGGCGCTCACCGGCCTCACCATGGCTGAAAAATTCCGTGACGAAGGTCGCGACATCCTGCTGTTCATCGACAACATTTACCGTTACACGCTGGCCGGAACCGAGGTGTCAGCGCTGCTCGGCCGGATGCCTTCGGCGGTGGGTTATCAGCCAACGCTGGCCGAAGAGATGGGTAAGCTGCAGGAGCGCATCACCTCCACCAAAACCGGTTCGATCACGTCGATTCAGGCCGTGTACGTGCCCGCTGACGACTTGACCGACCCGTCGCCCGCCACCACCTTCGGCCACCTCGACGCAACCGTGGTGCTGTCGCGTGATATCGCCGCGCTGGGGATTTACCCGGCGGTTGATCCGCTCGACTCCACCAGCCGGCAGCTCGACCCGCACGTGATCGGCGAAGAGCACTACTCAACCACCCGTCGGGTACAGGCCACACTCCAGCGCTATAAAGAGTTGCGTGACATCATCGCGATTCTGGGCATGGACGAGCTCTCGCCGGAAGACAAGCTGGCCGTGGCCCGCGCGCGCAAGATCCAGCGCTTCCTGTCGCAGCCGTTTAACGTGGCTGAGGTGTTTACCGGCAGCCCGGGCAAGATCGTGGCGCTCAAGGACACCATCCGCGGCTTCCACATGATCGTCAATGGCGAATGCGATCACCTGCCCGAACAGGCCTTCTACATGGTCGGCACCATCGAAGAAGCCTTCGAGAAAGCCAAGACCCTCCAGTAATCCTGCCAAGGACAGCGGCCCATGGCCAACACCATTCAGGTTGACGTTGTCAGCGCCGAGGCCTCGATTTTCGAGGGCCAGGCCGAGTTCGTGGCGCTGCCGGGTGAATCGGGCGAGCTGGGAATCTATCCCCAGCACACGCCCCTGATCACCCGCATCCGTCCTGGCGCGGTGCGCATCAAGGTCGTCGGTCAGGCGGACGAAGAGTTCGTATTCGTCGCCGGCGGCATTCTTGAGGTGCAGCCAAACCGCGTCACTGTGCTCGCCGACACCGCCATCCGCGGACAAGACATCGACGAAGCCAAGGCTGAAGCGGCCAAGAAGGCTGCAGAAGAGGCGCTCGCCAACCGCGCTGGCGAAATTGACTACGCCAAGGCGCAGGCCGAGCTCGCCACCGCCGTGGCTGAACTCGCCGCGTTGCGCAAGTTCCGCAACAAGCGGTAACCGAGCTGCTGGGGCTGGGGCGCACAAGCGCCCCGGCTGTCGGCTACACCGTCTGATTGTCTGACGCCGGTCAGTCCTTGCGACCTGACCTTGCGCGTGCTTGCCGCACGCCCGTGATCGATCGCGCAGACTCGGTTCGACCTTCCAAGGACGACCGATGCCAGACGCGATCGGCTTCGTCGCGAGGTCAGCGAAGCCCGGCGCAATTGGACGCTTGCCGCGTTTCAGTCGTGGCGGCCGCGCGGCACGGGTGCGGGGTCGGGCGCAGCGTCGGCCGGGGGCAGCGGCAGTGCGGCCGGGCTTCAGCGCGACGGATTGATTGCGGCACAGGGGGGCGCTGAGCTGTCGCTGCGTCTGCCCGATCTGCGCTCGACCCTCGGAGCGCATCGCGCCGAAGTGTTTGCGCGAACGCTGTGCTCGCCACGCGAAAATTCGCTCGCCATCAATGAGCGCTCAGTGCAGGGTGGCGTCGGGTTTCGCTGGCAGCCGATCAGCGATTCAGCCTTCAGATTAACCGCCGAGCGACTAATCGCGATCGGCGAAGACGCCCGTAACGACTGGCTGCTGCGGCTTGCCTGGGGGATGATAACGGGCAGCGAGGCCCCTGCGGGACGCGCGGTCTGGCCAAGCGGGCAGGCCTATGTCGAAGCCGGGCGCTTCTTCGGCGACGGCGGCAGCACCGCGTGTTACGGCGAGGCGCGGCTTGGCGTCACAACCTCGCTGGGCGCGCAATGGACCGTGAGCCCGCACGGCGTGATTGCTGCGCGCGAGGTGCGGCCCGACGCGGGTGTCGAATCATGGGCCGAGGCGGGCGCGGGCGTCGCGTTTCGTCGGTCGTTCGGGGGGTCGCAGCATGAAGCGGATCGAGGCCGATTCGAGTGGCTGCTCCAGTATCGGACCCGCCTGTCCGGGTCCGGGCGATCGGGCTGGTTGTTTGCGGGGTCGGTGATCTGGTAGGGCGGCCTGCGGCGCAGGGTCGACGCGCGGTCCGGGCGCCGCGATAATGCCGTGCTGTCTGACGCCAGCCATCGCCGGCTTTCACGACAGGGCGCGTGATGTCGGCATCACGGCCGCAACCAACATCAGGGCGACCGAACCCGTGCAGCGACCGAACTTCATTTTCATTGTTGCCGACGATCTCGGCTTTGCGGACCTGGGCTGCTATGGCGGCCGACCAGCTGCCTTCGGGCCTGTGTCGCCGGTGCTGGACCGGCTGGCGGCGCAGGGCTTGCGTTTTACCCAGGGCTACAGCAACTCGCCGGTTTGCTCGCCTACGCGCTTTGCGCTCATGACCGCGCGCTACCAGTATCGGCTGCGCGGCGGTGCCGACGAACCCATCAACAGCAAAAGCCGCGGCAGCAGCGTGCTGGGGCTGCCGCCCGAGGTGCCCACGCTACCCTCGATGCTGCGCGAGGTTGGCTATCGCACGGCGTTGATCGGCAAATGGCATCTGGGCTATCCCCCGCATTTCGGGCCGCTGCGATCGGGGTATGAAAGCTTCTTCGGGCCGATGGCGGGCGGGGTGGATTACTTCACCCATTGCAGCAATGCCGGCACGCACGATCTGTTCGAAGGCGAAGTCGAACAGCATGAACCGGGCTATCTCACCGATCTGCTGTCGCGCCGCGCGGCGCAATGGGTGCGCGAGCGCGGCACCGAGACCGCTGCCGGCCAGCCGTTTCTGCTCAGCCTTCACTACACCGCGCCGCATTGGCCCTGGGAAACCCGCGACGATGCAGCGCTGTCGGAGTCGGTGCGCTCGAACCTGTTCCATCTCGATGGCGGCAACATTCACACCTATCATCGAATGATTCATCACATGGATGAGGGTATCGGCTGGGTGGTCGAGGCACTGCGCGAGACGGGCCAGCTGCACAACACGCTCATCGTCTTTACCAGCGACAACGGCGGCGAGCGCTTCAGCGACAACTGGCCGCTGGTGGGCGGCAAAATGGACTTGACCGAAGGCGGCATTCGCGTCCCCTGGATTGCGCATTGGCCCGCGGCGATTACGCCCGGTGGCGTGAGCGACCAGCTGTGCATGACGATGGACTGGTCGGCAACCCTGCTTGATCTGGGACAGGCGCGTGCGCCCGACCACCACCGGCTCGACGGCGTGTCGCTTTCGCCGGTGCTGCGCGACCCGCACCGCACGATTGCGCGTGACCTGTATTGGCGCATGAACCATCGGGGCCAGCGGGCCTTGCGGCAGGGTCCCTGGAAATATCTGCGCGTCGATGGCCATGATTACCTGTTTGACCTGTCGCGCGATGAACGCGAGCGCGCCAATCTCGCGCACCGCGAGGCTGAGCGTCTGGCCGCAATGCGCGCCTCCTGGGAGGCGTGGGAGCAGGGCGTGCCCCCGATTCCGCCTGATGCCGTGGTAAGCCTGGGGTATTCAGCGGCGGATATGCCGCAGCGCTGAACCGGATCGGGTGCGCGGCTGACGACAGACGGCGCCTGCTAGCGTCTGCGAGAAGCGCCGGATAGCTCGGTGTCGTGCACCACCGCGCCACTTTCAGTGAACGCAAGCCCGCGCCCATAAATGGTCTGCACCGGCAGCTCGGTATCCAGCGATTCGCGGCAACGGATCCTCAGCCGCCGCACCAGCGTTTCGATGCGGCGGTAATCGAAGCCATCCGAGTTGCCGCCCTGGCTTTCGATCACGCGCTTTTTGCTGAGCACTTCGCCTGCCGGGCTGAGCAGCGCCTGGAGCAGCAGCCGCTCGGAATGCTTCAGCAGCAAGGTCCTGCCGTTGGGCGCGGTCAGCATCCAGGTCTTGGCGTTCAACTGCCAGGTGGCTGGTCTGGACTGCGATCCGGTGCCGGTGACCGCGTGCTCTGAAGCGGGGATGGGACCGGTGTGAAGTCGCGCGAAGAGCTTGCGAACGTGCAGTGACAGCTCTTCGAGTGCGACAGGCTTGACCAGATACGCGTCTGCGCCGGCGCGCAAACCCGTGATGCGCTGGGTGGGTGCACCCCGCGCGGTGAGAACCAGTACGCCGCGCCGATCGAGGGTGGGCAAGGCTTCAAGCCACAGCAACGTCGCCATCCGGCAGACCGAGATCGAGGATCAGGATGTCGAAGTCATGCTGCACGCGACAGGCCTCAGCCTCAGCCAGCGACCCCACCCCGACCGCATCGATCGCTTCGAGACTCCGGAGCGACTAACCCCCGTGCGAATTGGTCGGAATCCGTCGGAATTGGAGGACTGACGAAAGCTGCGAAACACGACACAATTTAGTTACAATGTTTCCAGTGATTTGTCGGAGAGAGTTCGTAAAAAATCCAGCTTGAAGGTCACCAGAACGCGTCAGCATTAAACGGGTGTTCTCAAACGGCATCGGCGCAACAGCCCTTGCCGCTTTTGTGTTTGCCCGCCGCCTGTCGTGTTGATCGAGAGCGGGTCAGTTTACGGCGCTTGTTGACGGTCATTCGGGTCGGTGTTTTGCGGATCCCACAGGGAGAATCCGGTGAGTTCTGGTAGACGATTCAAGCGTTGGTCGCCCAAAGGGCGTCGGCTCGCATGGGCGCGCAGTCGCGCGCAAGTCGAGCGCCTCGAGGACCGGGTGCTGCTGTCGGCCGAGCCGATGGTGCAGCAATCACGCCCCGAGACCGAGGAGCCCATCACCGCCGCCAACGTCACGATCGAGGTTGGCGATCGCACCTCAAGCCTGCCCACCCTCGCCGACATTGCTCAGGGCGCAATCCGCATTGATCTCACCAAGGGTGCCTCCCAGAGCAACCAGCTGCAAAGCGGCGGCGGAAAGATTCTCGAACTCAACAGCGCGCCTGCCAACCTGCTGATCGATCTGGGCGTGGGCGACGATGAGGTGCTGCTCAGTGAGCAGCCCGACGGACGGCTGAAGCTTTCAGCCAGCAGCAATCTCTATGAGCTGATCTTCGCCAAGCCCACCGGTGCGCTGGGAATCCGCGGCCTCGATGGCGTTGACAAGGTCACGCTTGACAGCCTGTCGCTTGATACCGCGGCGCTGCTCGTCGAAAGCGAATCCATCACGCTGCCTGCGGGCAAGACGCTCAAGGTGGGTGGCAATGTGCTGCTCAAAGCCGAGCAACGGCTTGAAGCCGATGAGCTCGACGACGACGCCGTCTCGCTCAGCACCTCGGTCGTTGTTGATGGCACGGTTCGCTCGGGCGGCGCGGTCATGCTCGAATCGGTGGTGGGCGCGAAGGTGGCGCTCGAATCCACCGGTGTCATTGCAAACCTTGATATCGAAGCGAGCACCAGCGCAATTGCCCGAATCGGCCGCGGTGCCGTCATCGAAGCGCGCTCGCTGGAAGTGGTGGCCATCACCGAGAACCTGCTCAGCGTGCAGGGCGAGGGAGGCTTCGGCACGGTCGACATCACGTCCATCCAGACCACGTCTGCCGTGGTGGCGGGCGGCGCCCGGCTGATCATTGATGCGCAGGACGATAGCGAAGGCATTGATGTCCTGATCGAGGCGGTTGATCGCAGTCGCTACGCAGCAATCCTGGATACGGCGGGCAGTCTGGTCAGCGCCTTCACCGGTGGGTTCGATCTGGGCATCAGCCGAATCGAACTGGTCCGCAACACGCAGGCCAGTCTCGGTGATGGCGGGTTCGAGGTGTCGCTAGCGCCGCCCAAAAACGGTAACGCGCCCACCGTACAGGTGGCGGCCGCATCGGTTGACGCAGAGGCCGACGAGGGCGACGAGGAACCCGCCGCCGGCATCGATGGCTCGGTCGAGTCGAATCTGGTGGGCGTTCAAACCGTCAACATCATCGACAACGTACTTGCCATCGTTGCAGGGGCCGACATCGATGCGTCGGCGCTGGGCATCTATGCGCTCACCAGCAGCTCAGCCAGTTCACGCGGCAAGGTCGCCAAGATCAATGCCGAAGGCACCACTGAGGTCAGGCTCTCCGAAGTCACCGTGGCCGCGCCTGGCGCGGTGGCAATGGTGGCGCGCGATGAGTCCGTCTACTCAGCCGAGAGTGCGGGCTTTTCGGCTGAGCTGCCGCTTGTCAAAAGCATCCAGATTGGCGTGGCCGCAGCCAGCGCCACGGTCGATCGGGGCGTGCTGGCGCAGGTCTCCGATGCCCAGGTCGAGGCGGGCGACTTTGCGGTGATCGCCTCAAGCGAAGGCTCGATGAGCGCGGTCACCGAATCCATGGCGGTGGTCGGCGACGAGGAAGAGGCCTCTGAAACCTTCTCGCTGTCGCTTGGCGGCACGGTCGCGTGGACGCAGCTCACCGGCGCGGTCGAGGCCATCGTCCAGTCCAGCGCAATCAATGCCGGCGACGAGGGCAACATCGTTGTCGAAGCCTTGAACGCCACTGAGATTGAAAGCACCACGTCAGCGGGCAGCACGGTCACCAATGCGCCGGGCGCAGCAGGCGGCCTGTCGCTCGCTTTCAATGCCGTGGGCTGGGACATGGGCAACATTGCTCTGGCTGGCCTCAATGCGTTGCTCGGCACCAACCTGCTCACCGATGAACTTCCGCTGGAAACCACCGCGATCGTCATCGGCACCGACCTGTCGGCGGGCGGCGATATCAGCGTCCGCGCGGTCAATTCCATTGCACTCACCGCCGAGGTCAGCAACGAGTCCGAGACCAATGCCGGTGCGGCGGCCGCGCCTGCCGTGGGCGCGTCGGGCATCCTGGCAAGCAACCGGGTTCGCGCGGAAACACGGGCACTGATCCGTGGCCATGATGATGACGATGCGGGCCTGGTCAGTATCGAGGCCGGTGGCTCGATCGCGGTGGAGGCAGAAGACGAATCGGCGATCGAGGCCGATGTCACGATGACGGCCTCTGCCGCATCGGGCGGCGGCAGCGCCACCGCCGTGGGCGGCATCGTCGTTCGCAATGACATTCACGCAGGCGTGCTGGCGTCGGTCGCCGATGCGGCGCTCGATGCGGGGGTCGATCTATCTATCGCGGGGACGTCCGATGCCTCGATCACCGCATCGTTGAGCGGCGAGGTCAGCGCAGCCAGCGAGTCGGAGTTTGAAGGTGAGCCGGCAGCCGAAGGCACTGATGCCGAGGCTGGGGCTGATGGCACTGAAACGGGTGGCGCCGATGCGGGCGGTACCGACGCGGGCGCAGACCCTGGCACTGGGACCGACGCGGAGTCGGAGTCGGGCGCGAGCGACGGTGCGGGCGGCGGCCTGGGCGGTGCCCTGTCTGTCAACGCGCTCATTGCCGCAAACATTGTCCTTAACACGGCCACTGCCGAGCTTGTCGACAGCGAAGTCACGATCCTCGGCAGCCTGGGTGTGGAAGCCGAAAATGTCTCGACCATCGAGGCAAGCAACACGGCCACCACCGAAAGCACGGGCGGCGTGGCTGCCGGTGTCACGCTTGCCTTCAACACCATTGGCTGGGAATCCCAGAACATTCTGTTTGCTGCACTCGATGCGCTGCTTGGTAGCAGCATCGGTGATGAAAGCCCGGCCGAGGTGCGCGCCGAAATCGCCCGCACCTCGCTCGCCGTCGGCGAAGATCTCACCGTGAGCGCGGTGTCCGAGCCACAGATCACCGCTGATGTCGAGAACTCCGTCGCCTCCGAGGGTGGCGCCTCGGCGAGCTTTGTACTCGCGAGCAATATGCTGAGCTCGCGCGCCCTGGCGCTGCTCACCGATCTGCCAGGTGTTGATGCGCACACTGCCGGTAGCCTCACGGTCGAAGCCAGTGATACGGCTGGCGTCGCCTCGCGGATCAGCCTGTCCGCTGACGCAGCGGGTGGTGCATCACTCGGCGGCCTCGCGGCCCGCAACGACTTGCGCAGCATCGTCACCACGCTGGTCGAACAGGCCACTCTTGAAGTCGATGGCGATGTCTCGATTACGGGCGATGGGTCGGCGACGCTTACCGCGCTGATCACCAATGAGCCGCTTGAGGAACAGGAAGCGGACGAAGAAGAGGGCGAAGGTGACGAGGCCGATGCGGCGGACGAGGGGACAGACGAGGAAGCGCCCACCGACGACACCGCGGGTGACGGCACCGACGGCGCAGCCGAAGAAGAGGAACCCACAGGTGGCGGCACCACCGGTGTCGTACAGGAAGAAAAGGAAGACGCAAGCTTCGCTTTCAACGGCATCATCGCCACCAATCTGGTGCTGGCAGAAGTCAACACGTCCGTTCTTGACTCGACCATTACCGCTGCCGGCGACCTCGAGGTTGCCAGCACCAACGCCTCATCGATCGAGGCTGAAAACGCCGCCGCTGCCGAGGCGGGCGGCACCGCCATCGGTGTCACGCTTGCTTTCAACACCATCGGCTGGGAGGCGCAGAACGTTCTGTTTGCCACGGTCGATGCACTGCTGGGCACCGACATTGGTGACGAACAGCCCGCAGGCGTTGTCACCACCATCCGAGGCGCCGACCTGACGGCAGAAGGCGCAATCAGCATCACCGCTGAAACCGAAGAAAGCGTCTCGGCCAATATCGAACGGACAACCGCCTCGAGTGGCGCCAGCACCGCTGCGGGCTTTGTGCTTGCCAGCAACATGATCGCCTCGCGCGCGGCGACGCGCATCAGCCCCGACAGCGCAGCCTCGCCACGCGTGCAGCTGGTCGCCGGTGAAGGCATCGAGGTCAGCGCCGCTGACACCGCGTCCATCCAGGCGCAGGTCTGCATGATCACCGAGAGCGGCGGCGCGGTGGCGGTGGGTGGACTGGTCGCGCGAAACGATCTGCGCAGCAGCGCCGACGCCGAGCTGGACCGCGTCGATGTCGTGTCGGGTGGCGACCTTACCGTGATGGCGCTCGAGGGCGCTTCCATTGAGGCGTGCCTGAGCGGCGAAACCCACAGCGCAGCCGAGGAAGAAGAGGCGCCCGCCGAGGAGGAGGCCGAGCCCGCTGAGGTGCCTGCTGATGCGCCCGCTGATGCGCCCGCTGATGCGCCCGCCGATGCGCCCGCCGATGCGCCCGCCGATGCGCCCGCCGATGCGCCCGCCGATGCGCCCGCCGATGCGCCCGCCGATGCGCCCGCCGATGCGCCCGCTGAGGCG
>Ga0169931_10008795_pt1 | contig 14675 bp, 16 predicted proteins | sample Kivu_15m_20L_FD_129675 | JGI IMG/M metagenome (GOLD analysis project Ga0169931, IMG submission 129675) | Freshwater microbial communities from Lake Kivu, Western Province, Rwanda to study Microbial Dark Matter (Phase II) - Kivu_15m_20L... | ecosystem: Environmental > Aquatic > Freshwater > Lake...
AAAAGGTTTGAAGTTCATAGCTCATACCTCAGGGTCAAAGTAGGGCTCAGAGTCGTAATTCGGTTCTGGCTAAAGATCATGCGGACTGGCAATGCGGCGCCCACCGAAAGGCCCGAGAACAGTGTCGCCGAAAGCCCTGGGCTGACGAGGGTAGTAAAATAGGCAGCTCGATTCTGAGTTTCGGAGCCTGTGGTGGTGATCTGGAGGCTCCCAAATGTTGCTCCCATTCCCATCTGAAAAGTAGGAGTCAGGGTCCAAAAGTAGGGGGCGGATCGAAAACTCAGGCCAAACAAGGCTTCGTACGTTCGAAAACGCAAGGTCTCCGTCTCAGTCACTGAGTAATTCTGAAGGCCGCCACTGATGAAGAGCCGAGATCTCCCGTCAAGGCCTGGCAGGATCAGATCGACTCCCACTGTACCTCCCACCTCAGGTGACAACACCGGAGAAAAAGGGCCCGCAAGAGTAGGGAGTTGACCCGTCAGGTAAAACCCAACAGGGGATGCAGCGGGTGGCTCTGACGCGAGGACGGTCTGAAAAGTGATCAGCGATGGGATAAAAAAGGTGAGAATCGAGCCTAGGGTAGAGTTTCGGAGGCGCAGCTGTCTCAAAGTAGTCTCTCCTAAGAAGTGGGGGGGGGGGCAGCATCAAGGTAGAATGGAGCACCGTTCCTTTCGATTCTGATCATAAATCTCTTTCTTCACAAGAGATTCATTGGTTATCAAAACTGAATCCATCGATAGACAGAGATTTATCCTTTGGTTAAGGATTTGCCGGATGATGATGAACCCCGATCGGCCGTGGTATCAAAAGTCAGAGACTGCGGCTTTGTTAGAACATGGGGCAGCGCTCGAACACGGTATTTCTCAAGATGAGAGTGTTCGACGGAGAGCTGAGTTCGGCCAAAATCTCATGATCGACGCAAAACGTCGGGATGGTTGGACCATTTTTCTGAGGCAGTTCACTGATCTCATGGTTTTGGTTCTGATGGTTGCGGCTGTGATCGCGGGACTCTTGGGTGAGCCACAAGACGCTGTAGCGATTCTTGCCATTATTTTTCTGAATGCGGCTCTCGGCTTCTACCAAGAGTATCGTGCTGAGCGTGCGCTAGAGGCTCTTCAAGCACTAGCCGCTCCGCATGCTCGAGTGAGGAGAAGCGGAGTACTTCAAGTTCTTCCCGCTCACGAGTTGGTTCCGGGAGACATTGTCTTATTGTAGGCGGGCAATCAGGTTCCTGCTGATCTTCGGATCATAGAGGCTTTCGAACTCCAGGTTGACGAATCGATGCTCACAGGGGAGTCGCATGTGGTCGACAAACGGAGTGATCGAATTCACTCTGATCGAGTCCCTGTTGCCGACCAAAAAAACATGGCGTTCAAAGGGACTACAGTGAGAGCGGGGAGAGCCACTGGATTGGTTGTACGCACCGGTATGGCGACGGAGTTGGGTCGAATTGCAAGTCTCTTAAAGCAAGAAGTCGAGGTGAGGACGCCCCTTCAGAATCGGTTGGATCGGTTTGCAAAGGGCCTTGCCTGGATCGTGATCGCTCTTTGCTTGGTGATTTTTTTGGTAGGTATCACCCGGGGTGAGGAGCCTGTTTTAATGTTTCTGACGGCCCTGAGTTTGGCGGTGGCGGGGATACCGGAAGCGCTTCCAGCTGTGGTGACGGTTTCCTTGGCTCTCGGGGCTCGGAGGATGATTCGTCGACGTGCACTGATTCGAAAACTCCCAGCAGTGGAGGCGCTGGGTTCGGTCACGACCATTTGTTCGGATAAAACCGGGACTTTGACCGAAAATCGGATGCAGGTACGGTCCTATGGTGTGGGAGGGCAGTACTATGCTCAGATTCCATCCGATGAGAGAGATCGAGAGCAATGGCAGCGTATCCTACAGATTCTCTCTGTGAGTCATGATGCAGCTTTGAATGAGAAGGGTCAGCATCTAGGAGACCCGACTGAGGTCGCTCTACTCGAGGCTGCACTGGGTTCGGGAGTTTCGATTCATGAGATGAGTCAAGCATTGCCTCGAATCGGAGAAATCGGATTTTCGAGTGAGAGAGCGATGATGAGCACACTTCATCGTTTAGACGGTGGTTATTTACTGCTCGCGAAAGGCGCTCCAGAGAGAATCATTCCTCTGTGTCTGGATGATCCTGATCAGTCCCAGGGCGAGGCTCGAGCGCGACAAGCGGAAGAACTCTCGCGTCAGGGATTTCGAGTGCTAGCGCTCGCTTGTCGAAAATTTTCGCGATCTTTGATGACGGAGTCTCCTCCTAAAAGAGAGCTTGAGAAGGATCTACAGTGGCTGGGGTTGGTGGGCTTAATAGATCCACCCAGGACTCAGGCAAAAGCTGCGATTGAAGAATGCAAAGCAGCGGGAATTCGCGTGGTGATGATGACCGGAGATCATCCCGAAACAGCACGGAGAATTGCTCAAATTTTAGGGATTCTTGATCCGAATCCAACTCCTCATCAGATCATGCTTGGGCGAGAGTTAGACGAGCTATCGGACGCTGATCTCTCTCAACGTATTCACGAAATTTCAGTGTATGCTCGCGTTGCTCCAGAGCAAAAGATTCGAATTGTTCGGGCGCTTCAGGGAGTGGGCGAAGTCGTTGCGATGACGGGTGATGGCGTGAATGATGCTCCAGCGTTAAAGAGTGCTGATGTCGGGGTTTCGATGGGAAAGGGCGGAACCGATGTCGCGCGTGAGGCTTCTCATATTGTTCTGTTAGATGATCACTTTGAAACGATCGTGGCAGCCATTCGTGAAGGGCGACGGATCTATGATAACGTGAGAAAATTTGTCCGTTTCGCTCTTTCTGGAAATTCAGGCGAAATCTGGACTTTGTTTTTAGCTCCTTTTTTGGGTCTTCCTACCCCTCTTCTTCCCATTCAGATTCTGTGGGTCAACTTAGTGACAGATGGCTTGCCGGGGCTCGCTCTCGCCTTGGAGCCTGGAGAGAAAAACCTCATGTCCAGACCGCCTCGAGCGCCTCGGGAAAGTATTTTTTCTCACGGCTTGTGGCAGCATGCGGTTTGGGTGGGCCTCATGACGGCAGGGGAGACGTTAGCAACGCTGGCCTGGGCCTACCATTCGGGACGTTCGAATTGGCAGAGTATGGCTTTCAGTGTGCTTACCTTTACACAAATGGGGCATGTGATGGCGATTCGATCGGAGAGAGAATCCTTGTTTAAACTTGGAATTCGATCGAATTGGGCGTTGCTGTTTTCAGTGATCCTTACTCTCATCCTCCATCTCGCAACTCTCTATGTTCCTGCCGCCAACCGAATCTTTAAAACCCAGCCACTCTCCTGGGAAGAGCTTCTGATTTGTGCCGCGGTTTCAAGCAGTGTGTTCATCGCTGTAGAGCTTGAAAAGTGGTTTAGACGAAAAAAGCCTCAGTCTTTTTATTGATCTTCGTTGTTCGTTACATTTCGTGTGCGAGCAAGAATGGGGAGGATCTCCCTGAGGAGGAACTCAATGTGCTTTTCCTGCCAACTCGAGTCACTCACTGCTCCGACCAAAACCGTATTCCAGTCCGCTACGTAATAGGCCCAAACCCCAGTGGCACCCGAGTGCCCGACTAGGTTGGGTAATCCAACTAGGGCAAAGAAAACTCCGCGGGGGCGGATCCGCCAAACTCCGCGACCCACATCGATTCCGGAGTGCATTGCATTTTCGTTATAGTCGGAATCGAGAGCAGAGAGTGAAACAGGCATTCCCTGTGCTAGACCGCGCATGAATTTGCGTAGGTCAGCGAGAGTTGTGATGAGCCCGCCTCCTGCTTGATCTGCGCTAAGAGACAGGTGGCTCCGAATGTTCTTTTGTTGAACCCAGACGTCAGCGGGAGGATGAAGTCCAGCGGGTGGAGTTTCAAATGCGTGGTACCAAGTTTGGTTCAAACTTAATGGTTCTAGAACAATTTCTCGGACTACTTGATGAAAAGGCTTGCCGGTTACACCTTCCAGAATCATCCCCAGCAAATCGTAGTTGATATCGGAATAGTGGAAGCGCTCACCTGGGCTTCCTACTGGTCGGTAGTGATCTCTTGTATAGTCGAGGAGATCCTCTCTACGCCACCGTCGATTAGGTTCGCTCACGATGCGATCAAAGATTCTGGGTGAGCTGTCAGGAGCTTGATCAGAAAAATAATCCGGAAGACCGCTGCGATGGTTGAGGAGCATAGCAACTGTGATTCGTTGAAGGGCGGGATCTCCCCCGTGGACTGGGAGTCCTGCGAGCTCATGAGGTGCGATGAACTTTGAGGCTTGGCTATCCAGGCTCAGGCGGCCATCTGCGATGAGTTTTTGGATAGCTGCAGCGACAAAAAGCTTTCCAACGCTCGCGGAGAAAAATGGAGTGTCGGTTGTCATTGTGACTTTTTGGGAGGCGTCAGCAAGTCCATGCGCGAATCCTGCTTGGATTCCCTTTTGTGGCGCATCGATCCAAAAAGCGATACCCTTGACCTCTGATTGAGTCACAATTTGGGCTGCAGAATTGAACCGAGAAATCGCGTCCTCAGGTGAGAGACTGCAGCCCATGGCGAAAAAGAGTAACAGGCCACCCAGATACGCGTTCGAGTTTCTGAAGATACGGCGTGGCAGAAAGGGCATTTGGTTACCTCTCCTGTGTCGATTTACTTCATTTTCAAGAGTGGAGCGAATCGCTCACGATAGCTCCAAGCCAAAAAGATTTCGAGTAGGACCAAGAGGATTCCTATCGGTAATCCCGCAGGCTCTAGTACAAGGTGGAAAAAGAAAATATTCACGACAATCGGCGCAAGAAGAATGAGAGCCAGGGGAGTCCAGAGGTGAGTGAGCAAAAGAAGGCCTCCGACGACTTCAACTCCCTTGATCAGTGGAAAAAGATACCCTGCATCGGCCAAAGCAGCCATAAACGCAGCTGCTTTTTCGGGTAGAGGAGGCATCGGTAAAAACTGGAGAAATCCGTTTAAGCCAAATACGAAAAAAATGAGGCCGAGTAATGCGCGACTGATTAAAATAGATTTTTGTTTCATCTCTGATTCCTGGTCTGGTTAAATGAAGGTTCCGATAAGATATGCGTCGAATCAAGACCGATGAACAGGAGTCAATGCATGTACTCGAAGATTAGAATTGAAGCACTCATCAACCGAAACTCGAATTTGGTATGGCAGTGTTGGACGACTCCTGAGCACATTAAAAAATGGAATTTTGCCTCGGAGGATTGGTGCTGCCCCTTTGCGAGCGTCGAGCTGCGAGAGGGTGGTAGGTATTGTGCTCGGATGGAATCCAAGGATGGAAGCATGGACTTCGACTTTGAGGGGGTCTACGAGAAGCTGATCCCAGGGCAAGAAATTGTGTTCTTGATGGGGGATGGCAGGCGGGCGACTACCTCCTTTGAGGCTATCGAAGAAAAAACTCGCGTGATTACAGTTTTTGACGCCGAGAAAGAAAACTCTGAGGAGTTGCAGCAGCAAGGATGGCTGGCGATTTTGAATCAGTTTAACAGGCATGTGGAGAGTCTGTGAGGAGGAAGCTCACGTCCTCAGTACACCTTCAATACATTTCGCGATTTCCGCCTGATGTCAGACGGAAATTGAAACAAATGCGGGCTCTGATTCGCAAGGAAGTGCCTCAGGTAGAAGGGGTGATCGCATACGGGGTGGCTTCTTTCAGAGTGGGAGGGAAGCCGCTGGTTTACATTGCGGGATTCAAAAAGCATGTGAGTTTTTTTCCAACCTCATCCGGCATCCGGGCTTTTCGAGAGGAGCTCACGGGTCTGAAGACTTCGACCGGTACAGTGTAGTTTTCTCTGAATTAGCCTCTTCCTCTGGCCCTTTAAAAAAAAATGGTTCGTTTTCAACTTGGGGAAGTGATGAAGAAAAAGTGGCCAGTGCGTCCAACGTGTGATCCGAAGGTCGTGGAGAAATTCGATTATTCGAGTCTGCATGAGGATTTGAGGGTTTTGCCGAAACCTACTCAACGTGCGTTGATTCAAGCGGGACTTTTGACTCGGGAGCAAATTTTTAAAAAAACCGAAGAGCAGCTTCTCGAATTACAAGGATTTGGACCTTTTTCTCTCCCGATACTTCGATCGATTCTGGAGAGTTGCGCTCTTGATTTTAAGACAAAAAAAACTCGATCAAAGTGAGCCGTATTGTGAACCTCAAGTAGACGAGGGATCGGTTCGGTACTTACTCCGAACCCAGAAGTCTGGCAGGAGATCGCCTAAATGCGCGACCCGGTCTTTGAGGATGATGCGAGTGTCTCCGCTATCGTCAAGCTGATACATGAGCTCTCTGCATCGACCACAGGGGGGGAGAATCTGTCCACGGCTATTGACCGCAACAATGGTGATGATCTTGTTCTGTCCATGAGTGAGCATCGCTCCGATCGCGTTATGCTCGGCACAAAAGCCTAGGCTACACTTGGCGTCGATATTGATTCCTGTGAAGATCGTACCTTGATCAGTGATCAAAGCTGCCGCGACGCTACCGACATCCACTTGGGGAGAGATTTGGCGGAATTGAATCGTGGTTTTTGCCTTTTCAATCAGAATTTCGTCGCTCACGCTGCCTCCCCGTCGTGCTCGCTTTTGTGCAGATCCTGGCTTCTTTTTTGATCGTATCATCGGAGACGATCAAGTCACTACTGGGATTGATTTTTTCCTAAACGCGGTGAGTGCTGTCGGGTTTTTGTCGTGGTAGAGGCCAGACCAAACTGATGGCATCTTGCTTGCTTAGCCCTTCTCGCTCGGACTGGGTTCTTGGGTAAGCCCCCAGATCAGCTGGATTGAAGGGAGTATAAGATGAATAAGTTTTTTACAGTTGCTCGTTTGGTGTTCGCAGTAGGAATCATGATGAATGGGCTTGGATGTCAGCCCGTATCCGACAGTGAGAGTGAAACCGTACCTTATGGTTCTTCGGGGGGTTCAACGAGATCAGGCACTGTACAGCCGAAGAACTCTGCCGACTCATCGGGTAATTGCACGAGTGAATTCACCAACGACTATAATGATATGCTTGCGACTTGTCGTGGGGTTGAGTCGGATGTCGAATATGCGACCTGTAGGTCACAAGCCGAATACCTCTATACCAAATACCCAACGATCAAATGCGAGGGCAAACTCCACCAGAGTTCTTGGGGCGATGTTCACTCGTCAGGAACTTATGGATCGAGTTCGGTCATCGAAGTTACGCGGCTCTACATTCAAGAGCTCGTCAAGAGCGTAGACCCAAGACGGCATATTGGGGGGGCCTGCGGTTTTTTGGTCATTCAAGATATTCAAGAGCTGGGGGTGTCTTTCCAGAATGCTCGATCGAGGAGCGAGTTAGTTCACTGTAAGGAACTCGTCTTGGCTTTTATTGCAAACTATGAAGGTATTTCTTGTACCGCTGAGAGCCGGAATTCGACGGGTAGAATCGAACCCGTTACCATTGATGAGCAGTTTATGAATGATATCCTAGGCGAGGTGAGGAGATCATTGGGTGAGATTTGAATACCGCTTATATAAAGGTCCCGTTAAAATCCTATTTCTGTGTGTGGCAAACTCCGCTCGGAGTCAGCTCGCAGAGGGGGTAGCACGGCACTTGTTTGGTACTCGCGTTGAGGTTCAGAGCGCTGGGTCTCAACCCTCTCAATTAAATCCCTTTGCTGTTGGCGTTCTTGCCGAAGTGGGAGTGGATATCTCAAGTCAGTTCTCCAAGTCGGTTGATCAAGTAGCTCCAGGGTTTTTGGAGGATTTGGATTTTGTGATCACACTTTGTGCAGAAGAGGTGTGTCCAGTATTCCTCTCCCGAGCACAGAAGCTTCATTGGCCTCTTCCAGATCCCGCGGGCAAGTCGGGGTCGGACGAGGAGCAGCTCGAGCGTTTCAGAAGGACTCGTGAGGAGATCAAAAAGCGGCTCGAACTTTTTGGATCAGACCATCATTTGATGGATGTTTGAGCTGCTTCAGAGACTGTTAGGGCACTCCTTCGGCCTTCTCGGTAGACCCCGCTTCACCTGGGGATCGTTTTTGATTGAGCTGAGGTCGAAGCGCTGATGCGCTGAGGTCTGCCCCCCTTCATCGAGTAGGCTTAGAGCGAAAAAATGCACCCTAAAAAGTACTTTCGGTACCTCTGAAGACCGATTAACCCTTTTCGGCGCGCCCCAGTGGATGCGAACTCCTACCCGCAAAAAAACATCAGCCAATATTCAGGCCGAATGCGGTACCGTGGTCGGTGCTTTTGCTTTGTGCCTGCTTTTGGTTTTCCGCAGCCTGTTCGGCTGGCTCTGAGGTTGGCACAGTTTGGGAACACTCTTGAGAGGATCGGGAAGTTGCTGAGCCTGATTGAGAGGAGTGCTAGATGAAAGTCCAATTTACTTATTTGAAGTGGCGCAATCCACGGGGTCTTTCCTATTGGGTTTGGGTTTTGTTGACTTTTGCCTCTGGGGTGAGTTCCTCCGCACGCGCTGATATTCTGTTTCTGGATCTCAATGCTGCACTTCCGGAAATCAAGGCTGCCCAAAGAGCGGCAGACGAGCGAGGTGAAAAGCTTTGGGTTTTGCCAGACGTGGCGCTGAGGCATCGCGAAGAGATTGCCACTCTTGATCGCAAAGCGCACTCCCTCGAAAAATCGATTAAACCTCTCACTGAGCAACTCAACAAAAGTAAGCATCCTCACCAAAAAGATTCATTAAAGACGCGCATTCAGAAGCTCAAGGAGCAGCTCTCTCAGGTCAGGAGGAAGGTGGAGGTTTTGACTCAGCCTCATCGGGTCACGTTTGAGCAATTGAAGCAGTCGATTCAGTCGATTCAAGACCAAGGGCATCGTATTGAGTCCGTGGTTTTCTCGGGGCATTCCAATGGTCGCGACTTTTCGGGAAGCTTTGGGGGCTTGAACGGATCGGAGGTGCAGACGTTGATTGCAAACGATCCACGTCTTCAGGAGTCGGTAAAGGGAGTTTATCTCTGGGGCTGCTACACAGGTACGAAGGCTGCAACCCTAGAGTGGAAGGGCAAACTTCAGAATGTGGATGTCGTGATGGGGTTTCATAAGCAGGCTCCAACTGATCTTACCCAAGCTTCGCCGTCTCTGTTGGAGTCCTCTCTGAAGAAACAAGAGCAGTTTTCACGGAGCGAGTCGATCGATTCGGCCAAGAAGATGCTTCAATCGATCGAGCATGCCTCCGGTTTCCCAATTGCGGGCTTGATTCACGATTGTTACGTGGGGACTAAAGTCGCTTCGGTTCAATTTACGGAAGGGGATGTCCAGTGTGCCGCTGCAGATCAACGGGTTCTGAATAATTACATTAGAGTGTTTTATGTCTCACTGATGGGAGAGTCTCCTAATGGAGAGTTAGACACGGGGCCTACCTCAGCACTCAGAAGGTTTTATGCAGACTATCAGGCAGCTCAGCACTGCCCTCAAACGCGAGCATTGAAGGTTTCCGCCCAGAAAATCGTCTCGCTCCTTCATTACAAGGAGGTCGCCGCAAATGCGGTGGAGCTTTACTCGAAGGAGTTGATGCAGTTACGAGATCAGATTCGAATGAATCCGGAACCAAAATATCAAGACGCTGCGACCTTTTTGGATCAACTGATCGCTGGTAAAATCACTCGTCGTGACACTTTTTGGTTAGATTGGAATCTCAGTAGAATCGCCTCGGAAGAGGACACGAAAATACGAGCCCGCGCGAAGTTCCTTGAACTTAACTCCCTCCTCGGGGGGGCCGATTCCGAGATGGTGAGGCCCTACCTGGATCAGGGGGGGCTTGCGACCATCGATCGCTTCCGAAAGCATGTCTATGAGCTTGATTGTGTTCCTCTTTCCTGGGTGGCGGCGCCGATTCCTGGGGTCACCCCGGAAAAGCCCACCTGCGAGGGGAGTGGGAGGTAGTCTCAAATCTTTGACCCACCGCCACATTTTCGTTTCATTTTGAGCGCCGTTCCCGCATGAAGCGGGCATGATTACGGTTGCCGATCTGAGCTTGGGTTTTGGAAGTGCGAAGCTTTTTGATGATGTAAATATCAAGTTCGTTCCAGGAAACTGCTACGGCCTGATCGGAGCCAACGGCGCTGGAAAGTCCACATTTCTGAAGATCCTTTCGGGCGAGATCACATCCTACAAAGGAAGCGTGAATGTGACTCCGGGGGAGCGAATTTCTTTCCTGCGCCAGGATCATTTCAGCTTTGAGGACATGCCTGTTCTAAAAACGGTAATCGAGGGGCAGCCAGAGTTGAGTCGGGTGATTGCAGAAAAAGAGGCGCTCTATTCCAAGACCGATTTCTCCGAGGCAGATGGAGTTCGAGCGGCGGAACTAGAAGGGGTATTTGCTGAACTTCGGGGCTGGGAAGCCGATAGTGATGCGGCCACTTTGCTTGCGGGTCTCGGAATCGGGACTGACCTTCATGACAAGCTCATGCGTGAGTTGAAAGACACTCAGAAGGTTAAGGTCCTGCTTGCGCGTGCGCTTTTTGGGAATCCGGACATTTTGCTTTTGGATGAACCGACCAACCACTTGGACATTGATGCGATCCACTGGCTTGAAGAGTTTTTGGCCGAGTATGATAAGACCGTGATTGTCGTCTCTCACGACCGGCACTTTCTCAATCAGGTCTGCACCCACATGGCAGATATCGATTTCGGGCGTATTCAGCTTTATACCGGAAACTATGACTTTTGGTACGAGGCGAGTCAGCTTGCGCTCAGGCAGAGTCAGGACAAACTCAAAAAGAACACCGAGAAAGCAGAAGAACTCAAAGCGTTTATTGCGCGATTTAGTGCGAACGCTTCAAAATCTCGACAGGCCACCTCTCGAAAAAAACAACTTCAAAAGTTATCACTCGAGGAGATTAAGCCCTCGACCAGAAAGTATCCGTTTGTGGGCTTTAAGGCAGAGCGAGAGGCAGGAGATCAGCTCCTTCGGGTCGAGAATCTGTCCAAGCGAGTGGATGGGAACTTGGTTCTGGATCGAGTGAGTTTCACTCTAAAAAAAGGAGATAAAGCTGTTTTTATTGGCGACACTGATCTTGCTGTCACGACCCTGTTTAGCATTCTGATGGGGGAGAGCGAGCCTGACTCAGGGACGTTTAATTGGGGCGTAACGACGACGCGTTCTTACTTTCCAAAGGACAACGCGGAGTACTTCAGCCGCAACGATCTGAATCTCATTGATTGGTTGAGGCAATACTCCCCTGACCAGAACGAAAACTATGTTCGTGGATTCTTGGGAAGGATGCTGTTTTCGGGGGACGACGCTACCAAGAAGACCAAGGTCTTGTCGGGGGGGGAGCGGGTGCGATGCATGCTCGCTCGCATGATGATGACCGATGCAAACGTCCTGATCCTGGATGGTCCAACCAACCACTTGGACTTGGAGTCGATCACTTCCGTGAATACGGGGATCATGAAGTTCGCAGGGACTGTCTTATTTTCAAGTCATGATCAGCAGTTCATTCAGACAGTTGCGAATCGAGTGATCGAAGTGGGTTCGGAGGGAGTCGCTGACTTTGATCGTCCCTACGATGAGTACCTTCAGATCACAAAAGAGTCCGCTCGCGTCCATTGAGGTGGAGCTCAGGAGCATCCGGTTTGAGTCTGGAAGAGTGTGATCTTTTCTTCCAAATGAACCGATCTGAGAAGATGTGAGGGGAGCGGAAAAATTTATCCGTCGCCCTGGTGCCAGTACCTTCTTGAACCCCGATGTCTCGGGCCGCTACGGGCCCGGTCATGAATACTCGAAGTTTTAGAGTGCTAGCAGGGCTAGGGGTAATCATTTGGTTTGGGGTTCAATCTTCCCTGGCGCGAGCGTCCGCAGGCTGGACGGATGGTCACATCGGGAACGGGGGTTACATCGAAATTGGTCCTTCCCCGACGGTCGGTGGCGGAGTCTATCTCTCTGGAGAAACGGCGAGCTGGAATGCGGTCCAACTGGGAAGTAGTAGCGAGCACATCGTCATCGGGGATGCTCGGGTTATGGCGTCCCTGATCTTGGGACGGCAACAAGGAGATGAGGGAGAATCAGCCAATCTCTTTGCTTTGAGGCTGGAGGGGAATGCTGCATTTGGGCTCCAAGCTTACAAAGTGATTCCGCTCAACGTCTCGCTTGAAGATGGAAGTTATATGAGGACCCATCCTGATACGCGTGGCACCGCTCTACTCGGAACGACGGTTTACCTCCCCATTCAAGTAGGGCAGTCGACTGACGAATCACCCGTCCTCTTCTTGGCTCTGACTGCAGGGGCTCGGTGGAACACTGAACTTCACTCGGGTGCGGTGTTCGGAGTGCAGCCCAAAGTCCGTTGGATGTCAGAGGATTTCTCGGCGGAGCTTCGCTACCTCATGACTGTAGGGAATCCTGCAGGTGAAAAGAAAGTGGCAGCTTACTTGGCTCGCCGGAACATCTTTCGTGATGGGGATGAAATCGGGATCTCGTTTTCAAAATCCTGGTCAAACTTGCCTGAGAATGAGTGGAACCGCGGACCTGAAGTCTTCGTGTTTTACGGTATCAATCAGTGAGTTCGGGCTCGTTTGAAAAAGGAATTTTTTATGAAGCATTCAAATTTTAGATCAGTCCTCTCGTTCGCATTGCAGCTCGTTTCAGTATTCTTTTCGGCCTCATCCCTAGTTCATGCTGGATCTCGCGGTGATTACAATGTGGGCGCGGGTACGGTGACCTCGATCGAAATTGGTGGAGCGTCCACCGTGAGTGGGGGCGTCTTTGCAAACGGTGAGTTCGTCAGTTTGGATCGTGATTCCGGTGAGTTTGCGATTAAAGATGTGGTGTTTTTTGATGCACGCCTCACTTCTTTTATCGGTGGAGGAGTCAGTGTAAACGAAAGGAATGTGCAAGGAATTTTTCGTCTCAAGCTGATGGGCTCGATCAATGGTGGCCTCATGGTTTACCAAATCCTGCCCGTCAATATCGGGCTCGAAGATGCGAGCTTAGAGATTCGTGGCAACCAAGTTCTCGGGAGTGCGTTGGTGGGATCGACGGTCGTTCTTCCGGTGAGTTTGCTTGCAGGGATGGAAGGGACTGAACTCTATGTTTCCGTGACTGCGGGAATGAGGCTGAATTCTGAGCTCGAGGGTCCTGCAGCTGGGATTCAACCGAAGATTCGTGTCGTCACGGATCGCATGAGTCTTGAGGCAAGAGCGTTGTTCACGTTTGGTTCAACCGAAAGCGAACGCAAAGTGAACCTCATGGGTGGGGTAAACTCCGTTTTCACGAAGAACGATCAGATCGGACTCATGGCCTCCTGGGATGAGCTCACACGGTCTACAGGTATGGTGACTTCGGGTGTGGGGATCATGATTTACTACGGGAGAAATCTTTAAGTTTGTAGTGTTATGCAGCGATTGTCGCAACCGGTTCGGGAAATGAAGGCGCAACTGCAACCAGGGTGGTGCCCACAAAAGTGGGCCCAAGCCCTGATGGGCTGGCAAGTGCATCTGCCGCTTGAACCATGAAGGGGGCTGCTCCCCAGTAGGTCGCCTACTGCTCAGTCGGTTTGATTCAGCCAGACCGCATTCATGTTAACGACGGGGTCGGGCAATGACGTGGCACCGGCAAGTAGTATGCTTCCCACTCAGGCTCGCCCTCATCCAGTGGAGCTGGATATTCGGTCCGCGGACTGAGTGAGGAGAATTCCGGCCCCTATAATTGCGAGCGACGCGAGAGCAAACTGAATCAGAGTGTTGAACATCTTTTGTTGGAAGGGTTTTATTCCAGAAATCCCATCAATGACTGTGGGACTGTCTTAAGTGGCGATCGGATTGGATGAATCGAGCAACTGCCCCGTTCAGGTGAATCGACATGATCATGCTGATTTTTTGAACGAGGCCTCCGGCTCATCGAGATGGAGGACGAAATGTTCCCAGCCGTAGACGAGACCCACCATGTAGACGGATGCGATCACTAGTAGGATCGAGATTCCATTCATCAAAAAGGGATGGCCGCTCGTAGAGTACGCAGCAAGGGCGAGCACGAGAGTCAAGATCAGGAGTGCATTTGCAGTGAGAAAGAGTGCAGGACCTCTGGACCAGCCTCGAATCATGGCTATACCTGAGATCGTCAGGGTCAGGGATGAAGCGAGTTCGGTCAGTACGTGAACGGATAATTGAGCCGCTTGGGTCCAAAATGACTCCCAGCCATTCACCATGAAATAGATCCACGAAATAGACAAGACGCTACCCAGTGCTATTGCGAAGGCGCCCGAGAGTTTTCGTGGGAGCCCTACTCGTGTTGGCCTCTTGCCCTCAGAAAAACTCACCAGGAGATAACTCACAAAGATCACAGAAAGTAAGCCTGCGAGCAGAATTCCAGTAATCTGAAGAGCGACTTGAGAACTCATATGTAATTTCAGAGCAACAACTGTACCTGTAAAGGTGCGGACTCGGATAACTGAGGTAGGGATGAGTCAATCATCCTGGTCGCTTCAAGCGGTTGCCTCATTCGGATCTGCGAGTACTTTTAGCTCGCTCACTTCGCCCATTGATGTCGAGATGCCGTCGGCTTTTAATCCGTGCGCGAGGCCTGACTCGTCGGTGCAATGATAGGGCGATGGACTTGATTGTTTTGGTGGCCACAGCCACGAAATAGTTGGGTGCCACTCTTATGCTCACATGAATTCTGTGACTCATCTCGAGGGGAGCCCGCTCATCCCCTCAGTCAGCGGACTCATTATGTCGGTAAGGAGTGACAAGTGTGA
>Ga0169931_10008796_pt1 | contig 14673 bp, 12 predicted proteins | sample Kivu_15m_20L_FD_129675 | JGI IMG/M metagenome (GOLD analysis project Ga0169931, IMG submission 129675) | Freshwater microbial communities from Lake Kivu, Western Province, Rwanda to study Microbial Dark Matter (Phase II) - Kivu_15m_20L... | ecosystem: Environmental > Aquatic > Freshwater > Lake...
GAGCAGTTTTACTATCGGATTTAAAAAAATCTAAGCCAGTTTCACCGATCGCTACTACCCGTTGATCGCTAATTGCTAAAGACTTAATGCGATCGCCAATTTCAGGATTCCAACCTAATGTATTTAAGTTTTTATCTAATGGATGTAACCCAACCGCAAAACTCACTTCAGGAAATTGATCAGAGATCGCCTGAATTTGATGAAACTCATCGGGACTCACACAAGAATGCACTAACCTCGCTACACCATTACCCAGCCAGCGATCGCGAACTGCCTCAAGATCAGATTGAAAATCTTTGAAGTTGATGTGTACATGCGTATCTACTAGTTGCATAGAAAAAAGCTCTAAAAATCAAAATCATACCGATAGCCAGACTGTATAAAAACAGCGAGAAAATCAAACACTTCCTCACAAAGCTGTATTAATCTTCTCGCTCAAGTTTACTGACCAAACAATCTCCATAGTTAAGATACAAAACTCATCGCCAAGAATCAAAATTCTGACGATTAACTTTTAATTTTGACCTTATCTAACAGAGATTTAATATGTGCTTTGGCTTAATCTTCAGGGTCTTCTGATTGATCATTACTCAACTGGATCAGATGAATATGCTTGTAGCCAAGCTTAATTTCAAACTCATCTCCTTCATTCAAACCCATTGATCTTGTATAGGTAGAACCAATTACGATCTGTCCATTTTTATGAACACTAACTCGAAACGTAGGTTCGCGACCACGACCGTCTTTATTTTGTTCAGGATTAATTGCAAACCCTCTTGCAGCAAGCACTGCTTCATAAAATTCTGTTAAATTAACACGATCTACCCCATCTTTTCCACGAGTGAAATACCCGCATTTTTTAGCTTGCTCACGCTTTGGTAAGTTATTTAGCTCTTTTGCTTTTTGAAGAAGCGCCTTTCCTGTTAAAGGAGAAGTTACAGTGTCTGTCATAAGATTATCAGAAATTTCAAGATTTCAAAATTGAAAACTTCTTTCTAAGAATAAAAGAAATTTTACAAATCTTGGTTTTTTTAAACCACATAGAATTGTTATCTCATTGTCGTACATTTTTAAACATATTGGACAAAATATTAAACGAATTTGAAAAATATTTTTGAGATTTTCTATAGGATTAAAAAAAATACGCTCAATAATGTCATATTGCTTTAGTAGATATATGGAAACATAAGAGAAATATACATATAATTTGACTTGATATTTCAGGCTGGATACTTCAATAGGAGTTAATGTATCTAAATTTAGATTAACTTATACCTAAAACCAACTAGACATTACAACACTTTGCACTAAATTAAAACCCAGAAAAACTTTTGAAAGTGTTACAAAGCAACGCTTTCAAAAGTTTTTCTATACTACTTAAAGCCTCAACAGGCTGTATTCTATGTAGGATTTGAGTATCGACATTATTGCAATTACTATTGTAAATTTCTGGGATGGCTGTCCTAAATCATTAGTATATTTTGGGGTTTGTAGAAGAGCATCCCAAAGCGATGTGCTTCTACAAAGCATTGAAGACTGCTATATGTACAATGAAATATTAATGTTAATCATTCCTTTACTTAAAACCTCACACTATTTAAAGCTATATTTCTTCACCCACATAGGTGATTCATCTATTTTGCAATTTAGACTCTTCCGATTATTCATTTTGATCTCTGTTGCAAAATATAGCTAAACCACACAAGAGATTAGTAAATTCAAAATATACATCTAATATTTCTATACCAGAAATCGTTGTGGCAAATCAAAACCCAAATATATGAAGCTATTAGCCACAGCCACATTCATTTATTTTGGGGTTACATTTTAAGAAAAACTTACTAAGTTAATCGAAATAGACACAATGTCTATTTCGATTAACTTAGGATGAAAGGATAAAGATCATCACCCAGTTTAATGTAAAGCATTAATTTAACCCCAGTACGACTACAGAGGAGAATGGTAATAATCACTTAGCAATTATTATCATTCTCCTTTATTTATGTTGTGCTTCGCATGACACAAATGGCTATACCGAACTCACGTTAATTTATAACAAAGAAAAAATGGCGTAGCCATTTTTTGCTTTCAAAACCCTTACAGGGTTTGTTTTTTAATTCACAGAAGTATAGCCACACTTTTGTGAATTGGTATTTAGACATTAATTTTGGATATTAGTAGGGGTTCGGTCTTGGCTTATGCTAAGTTGTTACCCCAAACGCGAAAAGCATTTTAATTTTTTTGATGGAGTAAGGGTATGAGCGCACAGGATCGAGTCTCCGTAGGTATTATTGGCGCATCGGGTTATGGTGGTATCCAATTGGTCAGACTGCTGCTGGAGCATCCATTGGTAGATCTTACTTACATGGGTGGCAGTGGTTCCGTAGGACAAAATTTTGCTGACTTGTACCCACATATTGCTCATGCAGTGAACTTGCCCATCGAAAATCTCGAGCCTGAAGCGATCGCTGATCGCTGCAAAATTGTCTTCTTGTCATTACCCAATGGCTTAGCTAGCAAAATTGCACCTCGATTATTGGCTAAAGGCTGTAAAGTTCTCGATTTATCCGCAGATTATCGCTTCACCGATCTGCAAATTTATGAATCTTGGTACAAAGAGGTGCGTACTGATGCTGAGGTGAATGCTAAAGCTGTGTATGGACTACCCGAAATCTATCGCGATCGCATTGCTACTGCGGACTTAGTAGGCTGTGCGGGTTGTTATCCTACGGCTAGTTTATTAGCTTTACAACCTTTGCTCAAGCAGGGCTTAGTTGATCCGAATACGATTATTATTGATGCGAAGTCAGGTACATCTGGCGGTGGTCGTCAACCGAAAACCAATCTATTACTAGCGGAGGCTGATGGTTCTCTGGCTGCTTATGGTATTGCGAGTCATCGCCATACCCCTGAAATTGAACAGATCTGTAGTGATATGTCAGGTCAAGAGGTACTAGTTCAATTCACCCCTCATCTTATTCCAATGATTCGCGGTATCCTGTCTACGGTATACGCCAAGCTGCGCGATCCTGGGCTGGTAAAGGAAGATGTGCTGACTATTTATAAGTCTTTTTACCGCAATTCGGAATGGGTTCAGGTATTACCTAAGAATACTTTCCCGCAAACGAAATGGGCTTTGGGTACAAATCTCTGTTATCTAGGAGTCGAAGTCGATGAGCGGACAGGACGAGTAATCGTGGTTTCAGCGATCGATAACTTGATGAAAGGTCAAGCTGCCCAAGCAGTGCAGTGCATGAATATCATGATGGGTTGGGAAGAGTCGATGGCTTTACCTAAGCTTACTTTCTATCCTTAAGAGTAAGTAGGGTGGGCATTGCCCACCCTACTTACTACCTTTAAATTTTATGAGGTTTATTAACTTTGCCTACTTCTGAACAAGGCATTATATGCGTCATATTGTGTCAATCTTTAACAAGCACTTTCACTCCCATCTTTTTAATACGTTTAGATGAACGCACAGGCAACGTATTCATATTAGCTGGGGATAATATAGAGATAGAAATTTATCATAATGGTCTTTGGAGGTTTTTGTGATCAAACTTGATTTCAACACAATGACTAAGAAAGAGCTACGCGCTTATGTTATTGCTCATCCCAGTGACAAAGATGCATTTCGTATACTTGTCGATCGCTTTACAGTAAATGCATCGCCAGAAACCTTTGCTATGCCTCAGTCAGTAGCTGATCTTCAAGAGATTGAGAGTTTAATTAAGCAAAAAGTGGAGCAGTCTTCTTAAGAAGATATTGGTTCAATCAATGCGTATACTCCGTTAAAACCCAATAATTAGTGGTGCGACGCTTTGCGCCGCACCACTAATTATTGGGTTTTTAGCTGGGAAGGGAGTACATGACAGAAACAGTCAAAAGTTTAGGTGAACAAGGATTGCTGAAAATTTTTCGGCAATATTGTAGCGAGGTAGTTGGAGATGATGGGGCGATCATGGGGGAAACTTTAGCCGATCGCCAGATGGTTGTGACTACAGATATGTTGGTGGATGGTGTACATTTTAGCGATCGCACCACTAGTCCCGAAGATGTAGGTTGGCGGGCGGCGGCAGTGAACTTATCGGATTTAGCTGCAATGGGAGCGAAGCCTTGGGGCTTGGTTATGTCCGTAGGATTGCCACCTGATACAGAGATTGCTTGGATAGAAGGCGTATATCGTGGCTTTAGCGAATGTTTACGTACCTATGGCACGGAATTAGTTGGCGGTGATACGGTGCGATCACCTGTTCGCACTTTATCAGTAACTGCTTTTGGGCAAGTACCTCAAAACCAAGTTATTCAAAGGCATACGGCGCGGGTTGGTGATGCGATCGTGATGACAGGTCTGCATGGACTCTCTAAGGCAGGTTTAGAACTTCTATTAAATGAAAAATTACAAGAGAAGTTATTAGCGCCGATGCAAATAGGCGATCGCAACCTAGCAGGACAAGAGCTAGTAGAAGCAATCTGTCGCTACCATCAGCGACCAATTCCACGCTTTGATGCAATTCATCTTTTGCATAAAATCTTTAAACAGGAAAAACACTTACGCGATTTTTCTGTCTCAGGAATGGATAGCAGCGACGGATTAGCGGATGCGATCGCCCAAATTTGTCGTGCTAGTAATGTCGGTGCAAAGATCTATTGGGATGCGTTACCAATTCCTGAAGTGGTGCAGATCTTGGCAGGCGATCGCGCTTTGGATTGGGTCTTGTATGGGGGTGAAGATTTTGAACTAGTTCTATGTATGTCTTTAGAATTGGCAGAGAAGTTCGTAAATTGCTTAGCTAGTGCTGTAATTATTGGCGAGATTGTTGAAGGCAATCAACTGGATGGGTTAGATATGCGATCGGCTTTTCAACATTACGAATAAAGGTTTCGATACTTTTGCTTCGCAAAAGTATCAAAACCTTATTTGGCCAAAGTCTTTTCATGTTGTCCTCGTAGCTGACCACAAGCTGCATCTGCCTCCAGCCCTCTTGTGCGGCGTACACTTACAGCAATTTTGTAACCTTCCAAAATCTGCACAAAAGTCTGAATCGCACTTTCACTTGGGCGTTTGTAATCAGCATCGCTGACAGGATTGTAAGGAATCAAATTAACGTGACTTTGGAAACCACGAATCAAGTAGGCGAGTTCTTCAGCCTGTTCAGGAGCATCATTGACACCCGCTAGTAAAGTGTATTCAAAACTAATTCTTCTACCCGTGATTTCTACATACTCGCGGCAGTCATCCATTAACGAGATCAGTGGATAGCGTTCGGCTGATGGAATCACTTGGGCGCGAACTTCTTGCGTTGGTGCATGGAGACTGACCGCTAGAGTTACTTGCAAATGTTCTTGGGCAAAGCGAGGAATTTGATTGGGAATACCGACAGTAGAAACGGTGATATTACGCTGACCGATACCAATATCTTTGTTAATAACGTTGATTGCTCCAACCAGATTTTCATAATTAAGTAATGGCTCACCCATGCCCATAAATACGATATGGCTGACACGTTGCTGCATGACCTCCTGCACCGTCAGAACTTGATCGATAATTTCATGCTTTGCCAAGTTCCGCCGAAATCCACCCTTGCCTGTAGCGCAAAAATCACACGCCATTGGGCAACCAACTTGAGTTGAGACGCATACGGTTAAGCGCTTACTAGTCGGGATACCAACGGTTTCGACAATTTCGCCATCAGCGAGTTTCAGCAGAAATTTCTCTGTACCATCGCGAGTTTGTTTGTGCAGATGAATCTGCGATCGCCCAATTTCCGCAGTCGGATTCAGGGCAAATTGCTCGCGCCAAGCTTTGGGAAATACTGTAATGTCTTCTAAACTATGAGCGCCTTTGCTGTACAGCCATTCATAGAGTTGTTTACCCCGATAGCGCGGCTGTCCTTGTGATTCTACCCATTCGGTCAGTTCCGACAGCGATCGCCCCAATAGCGGTAGGGATTTGGAAGCGGTATTTGAGAGCTTGTTGGCAATCATGGCAGATAACAAATGGGATAAGTAACGTGATGTGCAACTCAGAAAGAGCAAAAAAATTCACAGCCGAGAGTGTTAGAAAATAGGAATAACACTATTAGCGGTGATCATCATGTTTTCTATGGAATATTTTATCATTGCCGTCTTTTGCAAAATCGATGAACTACTCAAAGAAATAACCGCAACCTAACGAGTCAGATTCAAAGGATTTGCACCAGCCATAAGTGATACAAAAGCGCAAAATGGCTACACCATTTTGCGCTTTCAAAACCCTTACAGAGTTTGTTTTTTGATTCACAGAAGTGTTGCCACGCTTTTGTGAATTGGTATAAAAGAGAGTGAGGCGGCGCAAAGCGCCGCCTCACTCTCTTTGGGGTTCGATTTGTGCCACTGGAGGAATACCTACCACGTAACATCAGTTAATAATTACTAGCAGTCTTCCGATGATGAATTGCCGTTAAACCGTTAGCTTGCAACAGCTTGCCATTCTCCACGATCGCATAGACAATCCAATGATCGCCACATTCCATTCTTTGGGCAACACGACATTCTAAATAAGCCAATCCGTCAGGCAAAAACAGACCACCTTCTGTTGGCTCCACCTCTACATCTTTAAACCGATCTTCCCCAGGTGCAAATTTTTTCATGAAGTGTTTGCGAAGTTGCTTGCCTTGCTCAAGAATATTTAAGACAAAACGATCGCCTTCGTATAAGTAGGACTCGATCGCCCGATCTTTCGCAACCGCGATCGTCAGCCCTGGGGGATTAAAAGTTGCTTGCGACACCCAAGAAGCGAGCATCGCTGTGGAGATTTCGCCACGCTTCACAGTTAACACACACAAGGAACCAACAATCCGCCCCACTGCTTGCTCAACTGTGCTTCCAGGATTGAGGGTAGTCCGCACTTTCTTAGCTTTTTTCATGTTTTGAGCAAAATCAGTTCCCGTCTCTTCACAGATTTGTAATGTCGCCTCAGTGGGGGTAAATTTAATCCGAATTGGCTCAAAGGCAAGAATATAGCCAGCATCCTTTAATTTGCCAGCAATAATATCTACGGCTTCACCGCTCCAACCATAGGAACCAAACACACCTGCCTGATAACTTTTTGTCGCGGTAGATAAAACTATGCCCAGAGCCGTTTGCACCTGTGTTGGTAAGTGACCACCCAGAGTTGGCGAACCAATCAAGAAGCCAGAAGATTTCTCGATCGCCGCCTTGATTTCCTCTGGTTCCGCGTTTTCACAATTGATTAGCTCAACTGCAACCCCTGCCTTGGTGATACCTCTAGCTAGGGCATTAGCGATCGTGGTGGTGTTGCCATATGCCGAGGCAAATAGCAATGCTACAGAAATATTTTGCTGCTTCTGGGCTTCACTCCATTGACGATAGAGATTTACCAATTCATGCAAGCCATTTTTCAACATTGGGCCATGTCCGGGGGCATAGAAAACCGCAGGAAAATCGCTTAATTTATCAAGGGCTGCCTCAACTTGGCGGACTTGGTTTGCCATCGTACTATCGAAATAGTAGCGGCGATCGTCCAATAGATAACTCCAACCCTCATCAAATACTTGATCGCCGCAAATATGCGCCCCAAAGAATTTATCGGTATATAAAACCTGAGTTTTTGAGTCGTAAGTACAAAGCTCGTCAGGATGGCGTGGGGTAGAGGTAGGAATGAACTTGAGAATATGACCTTTGCCCAGATCGAGGGTTTCTTCACCCCGCACGACCTGAATTTTCAGATCTTTACCAAATGTCTCTTCGAGACTTTGACGTAAAGCGATCGCCCCCGGATTGGTACAAATAAAAGTAATGCGACGATTTATTTCGAGTAAAGCCTTGAGCGTATCAATACGGTTTTGGTTGACATGTCCAAGAACAACGTAACTAATATCACCAACATTTATGCGTTGACGTAGCTCGTTTAAATAAATCTCTGTAAATGTCCCACCAGGAGGATCAATCAGAGCTAGTAAAGTCCCTTGAATTAAGAAAGAGTTAGCTGTTGTGCCTTTTTCAAGAGCATATTCAATTTCAAAGCGTAAGCGATTCCAACTGCGCGATCGCAAGGCAAAGGTTTCTGCGGCAATATAAATCGCTTGTACATCGCGGGGTTTATTTCTAGGCACGATCGCTGTCTCCAAACTATTAAGCTGACGAATTTGCTATAGGACTATGAGCAAGTTTCGTTATCTCAATCATAGCGAGCAAGTGATTGTAGGTGTTGAATTATTTAATTCGCGATGCTTATCAACTAGATGAGAAATATTTAATTAAAGCGCTCTTCAATCAAGTAAAGTACGGGTTGGTTCCCCTCCGAAGACTAAGACGAGCATCGATATAAAGTAGCCATGCGCTCTAAATTTTTATTTGGATCACGTAGTAAAAATGGTAGGTGTCCAACGGGCGGTGACTTGAAATTGGGTTGGCGACCTTCTATATACTGCCAACGCGCAGTTTGGCGATCGTAGGCTGGATCGATCGCCAGTTCACCATATGGACTTAGCCAACCAATATTTTCGTATGTTCTGCGAATATCTCTAGCAAAATCTTCGTAAATCTTTTTCTGAGCAGTTAATCCCAGCTTGCCATTACTTGCCTGAGTCCATAGTTGATCGATTAAAACCAGATCTGCACAACTAATTCGATTAAACTCATCGGGGTGAAAGGTTCCGTCACGATCTGATTGACTTCCTGCTGCTTTGAGAAGTAGTAGATAAGTTTCTTGATCGGCTGCTTTCCAGTTTTTGGCTTGGAGATAGAGGGTCAATTGCTCATAGCTGGTTTTGCGATCGCTAACAGGTGTGACGGAAGGCTGAACTAAAACAGAAGGTGAAGGAGCAATTATAGGTGTGGAGGTAGGAGTACTGGCAGAAAGATTAGGAATGCTATTAGATGGAATACTGCTTTTGAAAGGATTCCATCCTGTACTCAACAAATATGCTCCGCCAGCTAATCCTAGTAAGGCGATCGCTGATGGCAGTAACCAAAGATTGGGCTTAACCTCTCTATCGTCTGTAATTCTGGGCGAAGCAGTACTTAATTTCGGGAGTTTTGCCATATCCCGAAGTACTTCATCAACTGTCTGATAGCGATCGCGCGGATTGCATCGGGTCATCCGATCTAAAACTACGGCAAACTCACGGCTGACTTTAGCATAGCTCCTCCAGTTAATTTCATTATCGCGATCTCTTGGAAATTGACTGGGATGTTTGCCTGTCAAAGCTTGTAGAGCGACCATTCCCAAAGAATAGATATCACTACAGGATACCGATTGACCCCGCTCTTGTTCGTAGGACATATATCCAGGTGTGCCAATGGGCAAGGTTACTCTTGCTTTGTGGTGGGCGCTAGCAACCTCCAGTTGGACTTGTTTGACAGTGCCAAAATCAATTAGTACTAGCTTGCCATCACTATGACGACGGATCAAGTTGCTAGGTTTAATATCTCGATGAATGACATTGTATTTATGGACAAATTGCAGAATTTCTAGAACCTCTTTGACGATTTGAGCAACCCTCGCCTCAGCCATTTGACTACCTGGAGACATTTCTTTGCTGAGTGGATGTCCTGCAATAAACTCTTGAACGAGATAGAATTCTTTATTCTCTTGGAAATATGCGTAAAGTTGCGGAATTAGATCGTGCTTTCCCAATTCCTGCAAGGTTTCTGCTTCAGCTTTAAATAGTTCTAGAGCCTTCTGAGTAAAAACTGGATCGTCAATGGTGGGGTTGAGATGTTTGACGACGCATTGGGGATTTTTAGGCAAGCGTGTATCTTCTGCAAGATAGGTTTGCGAAAAACCTCCTTCAGCGAGTTCTTTGACAATGCGATAGCGGCGATCGAGTAGCTTGCCTAACATATTGGCATTATAACTGATGTTACGTAGAACTCAGATGATGAACCTTTTGCTACTAGCATATCAGGGCAACCACGGGGGGATTTCCCCTACCTGCAAATTTCAGATCTCGTAGGGGCTGCGCCCCCGTGCCAGCCCTAGAATTGAAGCAGTTCTCTCAATGTTGGGATTCTTTGTGGAATGTGTTGCTCTCTTCGCTTTCATCGATTTCCCTCCCTTTAGACAAGTATTCAGAACTGCCTCATTACATTAACTAATTGGCGTTGGTTAATATTGTTAGCCTGTCCACCGATCTTGATTGGTTTGGAGGAACTGCGTAAGTTGTTCCTGCGTGCTAGAAGGCGGAAACATTCGCGATCGCGATGATTTTTGGGTAAAGAGTGCGATCGCCTTAATCTTATTGACAAGGCGATCGCCACAGACATTACTTTTGACCACAAATTTTGAGGATTTCTACCTTTTAGAATAAGATTTCGGTTTATAGTTATTTTTAGCAAATTATTCTTGGAGCTTTTGCGGTGAGCGAGTCCTTAGTTGAAGTTACTTTTGCGCTAGATGATCCCAGTTTAGATGACTACGAACGCCAAGAGTTTACTAAGAAATTATTGAAGCAACTCCGAGAACAGGGTGACGCAGAAAGCCTAGAGCGCACTGATGACCTTGGCTCGGAAGTTGTTAGTAAAAGCGGTATCGATAAACTAGTTGGAGCCTTGACGGCTGAGGTTAAGTTTGACAAAGTGATCAGCTTTTTTGGTTTTGTCGGTGAGAAATTTGCGGAAAAGCCGATTGAAGTCCATGTGAAAATTGGCGATCGCGAAGTGACGATAAAAGGCACTGGTGAAAAGGCGATCGCTCAAGCGAAACAGGCGGCTATTGATATACAATCGGCTCTGCGTGGAGATGCTGCCAATGGCTAAGAAGGCTCTACTGATTGGCGTAAGTCAGTATGAGGCGGGTTTGCCACCCCTTGCGGCTGCGCCCAAGGATGTGGCGGCGATGGAGCGCGTGTTGCAAAGTCCTGAGCTTGGGGCTTTTGATGAGGTCAAAACGCTGATCGATCCCGATTTAGAAAAAATGCAAACAGCGATCGATTTGTTATTTCAAAGCTGTCAAAAGGGTGATTTGGGTTTGCTCTATTTTTCGGGGCATGGGATTACGGATGATAGCGATCGCCTATATCTTGCCACACGCCGCACGGGTAAGGACACGTTTCGCTCTACGGCGGTATCGGCGAGTTTTATTCAGGGCATCATGCGCGATCGCGGTTATCAACGTCAGCATGTTTTGATTTTGGACTGTTGCTATAGTGGGGCGTTTGCGGAGGGTTGGCTGGCGAAGAGTGCAGATATTAATTTGAAGCCACAACTTGAGGTGGAGGGGAGTGTGGTGTTGACTTCTTCGACTTCGACGCAAAAATCCTATGAGGATAAGGAGGGGGAACTGTCGCTCTATACAAATTACATCGTGCAGGGGATTGAGTCGGGGGCGGCGGAGTCTGATGGGGATGGGATGATCTCGGCGGATGAGTTGCATGAGTATGCTAAACGGCATGTGCAGTCGGCTAAGCCTGCGATGAAGCCAGAGATTTATGGGATTAGACAGGGGATTAAGATTCGTCTTGCTAAGGCAAGGGTTGACGCGAAGTTGGAGTATCGCCGTCTAGTGGAGAGATATGCGGAGAATGGCGAGATCTCTTTTGTGGGGCAGGATATTTTGGAGGTTCAGCGCGAAAGGTGGGGTTTGTCGGATGAGGTTGCTATTGCGATCGAGAATGAGGTTTTAGAGCCAGTTCGTAAGCGCTTGAAAAATTTAGAACGCTATGAAAAGTCTTTAGATAGAGCTTGCAAACATCAGTTTCCTCTGACTGAGAGAATTGTCGGTCAGCTTGAAGATTTGCAGGAAGTTTTGGGTTTGAGAGATGAAGATGTTCTGGCTATTCGGGAGCGAGTTACTGCACCTTACGCAAAACTGCTCAAGCAGCAAGAACTAGAGGCGGAGAATCAGAAGAAACAGACTGCATTAGAGCAACAAAGACAAGCAGAGCGAAAAAAGCAACAAGAGCTAGATTTGGAACAGCAAAGGCTTGTTGATTTAGAACAACAAAGACTGCGGGATGCTGAGCAAGAAAAGCTAAAGGCTGAAGCTAAACGCCAATCTGTGCGTGAAGCAGAGCAACAAAGACAAGAACGACAAAGGCTTGTGGATTTCGAGGAACAAAGACTTCGGGATGCTGAGCAAGAAAGCCTAAAAGCTGAAGTCAAACGTCAATTGGAACATGAAGCAAAGCAACGAAGACAAGAACAACAAAATTTACAATCAAAGATAGAAAATACCAATTCGATTGAACAGCCTAAATTACCTTTTCGTTTATCCAGACGTAACTTTATGCTGGTTGCAGGCTTTTCTGGAGTGAGTGTAGTGACTTTTGCTGCTATTCGCGGTAGTCAAACACCTACAAATAATTCCACAAATACCTCTACACCAATAACAGTTAATACAAGTCAACCTAAGCCTTTTACAGTTGAGACTGGGAAGCCCTTTAAAATTGAATTTGAAAACGGCGTAAATCTGGATATGGTCTATATCGTTAGTGGCAAATTTACGATGGGTTCGCCCCCTGAAGAAAAAGGGTTTGATGATGAGCGTCCACAGATTAAAGATGTGAATGTTTCAGCTTTTTATATGGGCAAATACGAAGTAACACAAGCCCAGTGGCAAGCGATTATGGGGAATAATCCTTCTTTTTTTAAAGACAATTTACAAAATCCTGTGGAAAAAGTTTCTTGGGATGAAGCTCAGGAATTTTGTAAGAAGCTATCGCAGCAGACAGGTCGAGAGTTTAGATTGCCTAGCGAGGCAGAATAGGAATATGCCTGTCGCGCAGGAACAGCCACAGCTTACTCCTTTGGGGATAACGCTTCATTGTTAGGGGAGTATGCTTGGTATACAGAGAATGCTGACTCAAAGACTCATCCTGTCGGACAGAAGAAACCAAATCCTTGGGGTTTATATGATATGCACGGCAATGTCTGGGAATGGTGTCAGGACAGCTACGAAAAATATGGCGGTGAAAGTGACTTGATTCGGAAAACTGGTAAAGCGATCACAAAAGAGAATGATAATCGTTCTCGCCTGCTGCGCGGTGGTTCGTGGTACTTCATTGCTAGGTATTGTCGGTCTGCGTTTCGCTACAACCTCATTGCGGGTGTTCAGGGCAACTACTTCGGTTTTCGAGTTGTCTGCTCTCTGCGGTGAGGACTCCCTTCTCTGTTCTTTTGCCTCAGCCCTTTGCACTTCTTCTCTTTCTTAGCCCTTCTTTATCCCCCCCTCGCCGTCAGGCGATCAAATTTTTTTGAGATAAACGCTTTTCAAGGAAAAAGGAAAAAGGAAAAAGGAAAAAAATTTTATTTGTATAGGACTTACGCAGAATTTTCTAAGACCCTCTCCCCTAGCCCCTCTCCCAAAAACTACCGTGTACACATAAGTTATCAGATAGATCGAGAGTTACTAAAGATCCCCCTCAATCCCCCTTAAAAAGGGGGAAGAAGAAAATTCTCCCCCCTTTTCAAGGGGGGCTGGGGGGATCTAAACCTTAAAACGAAAACGTAGCCAGAGAGACTTGTGTGTACACCGTAGCTCCCAAAAAGGGAGAGGGGAACAAGAAAAAACTCTTACTCCCCTTCTCCCGCTTTGGGAGAAGGGGTTGGGGGATGAGGGCAATTTAGGCTCTGCGTAAGTCCTATTGTATATCTTTTTCCTTTTTAACCTTTCCTTTTTCCTTGAGAGCGTGTTTGAGAAGTTAATGCATATAAGTTTTTCGGCTAAAGCAAAACTTCTCAAACACGCTCTGACACTCATTCCCAAATTGAGAGGATCTGAGAATTCATAAATTCCTGCGGGAATGCTATATCCCTTCCACATTTGGTGTTTGTGACAAAATAGGCGATCGCAGTTTGATTTGAGATGCGATCATGGCTAAAATAGCTAAAATAGTTATAATAGCTAACAAGATCGTTCAGAGCAGAAAAGATGAAAACATTAGGCGCATCGGAAGCTAAAAACCGCTTTGGAGAACTATTAGACCTAGCTCGTAGAGAGCCAGTACAAATAGCTAAAAAAGGACGTAGTGTCGCAATTATGATGTCAATCGAAGAATTTGAAAGATTTTTGGATTTAGAGAATCAATTTTTGGCTCTAAAAGCAGAGCAAGCCAGACAAGAAGGTTTTATCGGTATTACAGAAAGTGAGGCTTTATTATCAGAGATTTTAAATGCTTAAGATTAACCTGTCGCGACAAGCAGTCAAACGCCTAAAAAAGCTACCAGACAAACACGCCAAACAAGTCGCTACCAAAATCACCGAACTGACTTCCAATCCTTATCCCCAAGATTCTCTCAAGTTAAAAGGATATCCATATCATAGAGCAGATATTGGCGAATATCGAATAGTTTATTGTGTTGAAGAACAAACCCTAGAAATCTTACTAATTGACAAAAGGAACGATGATGAAGTCTATAAACAACTCAAAAGGATAATGTGATGTAGACGCTATGGGAACCCAAAATACACTAATGAGAGTGCGATCTCTGTTTGAATTGCGATCGTTGGTTTGTGAGATGAGGGGGCGATCGCTTTAAGCATTTAGTGTGTCTGAGGAAATAGGCGATCGCTGTTTAATTTGAGATGAGTTGCGATCGCCGTTACTGCGACTCAAAGCAAAAATGATAAGATATCAAAGTATAAACTTCAAGATACAAGCGACTTATACAGAGAAATTAGGAGTTAACTTATGCGGACAATCACCCTACAAATTGATGATAGCGTTA
>Ga0169931_10008797_pt1 | contig 14672 bp, 6 predicted proteins | sample Kivu_15m_20L_FD_129675 | JGI IMG/M metagenome (GOLD analysis project Ga0169931, IMG submission 129675) | Freshwater microbial communities from Lake Kivu, Western Province, Rwanda to study Microbial Dark Matter (Phase II) - Kivu_15m_20L... | ecosystem: Environmental > Aquatic > Freshwater > Lake ...
TTTAAAACACTGTGAAGTGATTTGTCCGAAGTCAAGTTAATAGTGTGGTACACTTGATCGGAAAACTTTGTGTCTTTTTCGATTTTGATCTACATCTAGGCTCTCTATTTCTATATCCTAGCAAACTGTTTTTGAAAAACATCAAAATGCTTTTGCATTTATGCTTTCAAATCAATATACTATTATTTCGCGTACTATTTTTTTTCGGGCAATTCCACTTTAATATTGTCCATATGTATTCGCTTTTCTATTTTGCAGCATTAAATCTTTTTGAAGAAAAACGTCTTGCCATCGTCATTCGTGATGAAATGAAAAAGAGCTTCTTAAACTCTGAGATTAGCGATATCCTACAAATATATCAGCAGCTTGTAAAGTTGGTAGCGCAATTGCATCTCTTCATCTTGTGCCTTGAGTCCTTCAGCTTGAGCAATTTACTAATATACTTTTTCCTAAAGCTTTTAAAGGCTTTAGTTGCGGTACTTCCAAGTATTCATATAGCTTTCAGCAAGTTTATAACTTTTGCTCAGATATATTTATTTTCGAAAGTATTTGATAGATTTTATATATGAATGCTATTACTAACGAGCCATGACTGGGTGGACTTGAATGTATTCTATGTCTTTCAAGTAGTAGGTTTGATTTTTATTTTTGTCAAAAAGATCGTAAAACTAACTTTTAGACATGAGTATTTCCTGCCTTAGGCCTTTGATTTTAACCACTGCCATTCTGTTCTAAAGCCCAGAAATTTTGTAGCGGATGTTGTTTTCAAACTATTTAATTCTCTTCTCACTCTAGTGTTCAAAGGCCGCGAAGGCAAATCCAGGGTTATCCCTCTAAAACTTTCTCTTCTGGTAGTCCAAGTCTAACTGCTCTTTTCGATTTGTCAACCATTGCTTGATATTTGGTTGCTCTACTGTCCTCGCTTTTCCATCCTAAAAATAAACTGCATAAGATGGCCTGTCATCCTTCATAACAATCGTGTCTAAAAATTTGAATCGAGGGAAGCCCTGTAGTGAATTTTTAAGACTATTGAGAAAGAAAATGTGATCACAGGGCAGTGCCTAATCTTTTATGTTAAGCTCAAGTTTCTGTAGACCCGCATCGAGTCTTATTTCAGGATTAAGAGGTGTTTGACTGTTAAGACAGCGAGAACAGTCGCAAAAAGGCTTACAGCTGAGAAAATGATCAGGCTTAAGCTAGGGTTGCTCGCCAAAAAAAGGTCGAAACAGGCTTTAATTTTATTTCATTAATATTATGTAGACCATATCAAACCTTTAAGAATATGAAAAATATTTTTAAACCGATTTTATAATATTTTTCAAATCTGACTCGCAAATTGAGATATTAGCTAAATTCATTAGAAAAGCTGTTTAAGATAATTATAATATTTATTAACGAATATCTGAATGAGTTCTGAAGACGTGGCTACATACATATGTGAGCTTGGAGCTGTCTAGCGTAGAATGGATTACGCAAGGCAAATTCTCGCCTAAAATCCCTCTTTCACTCCTACTTTCATATTCAATCATAATTCCACCGTGCATAAAACCAGCCTTAACAAACAGGAATTCATAGATGTCTTAAAGTCCCTGGAACTGGCCTGCAACTAGTACTAACTCGAGCTCATTTTTGGATATTTCCAGACCGAAGGCAAAACCTACATAAACTTGGATGATTTTTCATAAGGAATGCTACCTCAATCTGATGAAACTGTCAAAAAAATAGCTCTTAAAAGAAGTGTGGAGCATAAAGATATAGATTATTCGCTCAAGTATGCTCTTCATAAATTATTCTTTCAAATTATTTAAGGACAGGTTAAACTGGAATCCCTCTGCAGGTTTGCCTTCCAACTCAAAGAAAGAATCAAACCAAAAAGACTAGAAATCGACAGTCTCACTTAATTTTTAGCCTATCACTACAAATATCCTAATCCTTCCACTTCTCAGCTTATCCTAAAAAGTCTTGCTAGAGGTCAACTCAAACGTCATCAGCATATCGTTGACTATATTCTTGAATTTAACGATCAAAATAAAATCGGGGGCAGTCTTCCCAAAGTGATCAGTCGCGAACCTGCTACCTTCGCTCAGCCACGCTCCGAGTTCATTTTGACTGCAAACAAATAAAATAGCAAAAATACATCGAATATCGTCAAACCTATTTCCAAACTAGAATTGAGCTACAATACTTTGATAAATCCCCTACTTTCTCAGTAAGTTTTGCTTGAAAGTGTGGGACCTAAAACTAATCCACGACCTAGATATAACCCTTTGTAAGGAGTCAACGAAGTTTAAGAAAAAATAAAGCAGTTGATGTCAAAAATAAACTTATAGACTGCTTCAATCATCAGATAATAGAGCAAGTAAATCAAAGCAACTCCTCAAAGCAAATTCGATCTCTCTATTTCTTCGATTCCAAGTCTGACTGCCCGATAAATTAAGGAGGAAAGCAGTAAGGATAAAACTTAAAGAAGGAACAACAAGCAGCTTTTCAAAAAGAACACTTACTCGTCAGCAAAAGACCAGTAGTCAAGCCCCAAAAAAGCGGTCAACGCCTCATCAGAACTAATTATAAATCCCAAAGGCCGCTCAATCACTGGCAAAAACCCTGTAGAGAAAACCGGACATGAAAACAATAAAGAGGACGAAAGTAAACGACGCGTGTAATATCTCAAAAGGCTGGTTTCTGAAAAAAATCAACCTGTAAAGGTCTGATTCAAATAATATTATTTTAAAAAGATTAATAGTGATATTTTGAGGAATCATGCTTCCTTTCCCATGCATAGAAGTCGCAATTTTTTGTGTTTTTTCTTGCGCTTAGGGTCTGGCTTATTCCTAAAAGCTTCAGGATTGCGATTCCTTTACTAATTCCACTGATGATAATCAAAATAGTATCCCATCTGTCTGACTGCTTTGGCATCTGGAGCCTGATCCTTTATTGGAATCTTAGCCAAACCAGTGGCCACATCAAACTTAACGTAATTTCCGTTAAGTATGTGCTTATTGGAGTCAGTTATCTTTACGTATTTGTAGCTTTTTATACCCTGATAGTAGTCACTTGTCAGAGGTCGTTTTTCGCTTTCAACTGCTTAAATTTGTGCGCGGGCCCACTATCCGTCTTAGCCTATCTATTCGCTCTACTACTCCTATTCTTGTTACTCAGGCTCTTCGGGCTAAGGAGGCGGAGGTGGTTTAGCACCCACTTGAACATAGTTAGATGGAAAAAAGCCTTTGATAGTTGGTTAAGAGAGACAATGACCATACCACCAGCCAGTTTAATAAGCCTGTTAAACTAAAATCTTATCGCCTTTATCAAAAGATAAATAAGTGATTTCTTACTAATTTTTTTCGCTGTTCTCTTATTGTTTTTGAAGCTACTCTTAACGTTTGAATTATTTTTCATGTGAAGGCGATCTTTGACGTTTAAAACTCTTAATAGCATTTTCTTAAGCTTCGTCTTGTTTCTATTTGATTTCTAGTTAATTTTATTTAGCTTTTTTAGTTTATGAGGCAGGATTGATGACTTCTTTCGAGAAGGGGTAGAGTGCTTCTACTACAAACATCCTCTTATAATATATTATGCAATTAAAGTTTATTTAAATAAGACTGAGTGAGTCTATCAATTGGTGTCAATCATAGAAAGTAGAGCGTGTTGGCCATTTTGTCTTCGATTGGTATCATAGCATTTGTAGCGAGCGAAAATTCCATAAGTTCGTGGGCATACTAGAGATATGCTGGCTAACTTGAAGCTCCTTTTCGGTCTATAAAGTTGAAACATTGCAGATAGGTGAACTGTATGAGATGCTATACAGGCATTCTTCCAATATCTACCACCTTGAATAAAGTAGGAAGACATGTTCTTGTCAGGCTTTCTTGGGTAGTTAACAAAAAAGTACAGCCTTTTTCTTGTTTTGAAGAGATGATAGGTGCACAGCCAGAGCTACAGTTGTATAGATTAGTTTCTCCTTTTTCGTTGGGTAGTTTAGAATAGAGTTGGAAGCAGTTGTTAGTCGAAACAGTGATGTATAGTATTACGGGACTATAATTGACAGTTTTTGTTTTCTCCCCCACTTTCTTGAATATCGATTGCAAACACTCGTACTCCCTTTCAATTCTAGAACTATCCTGAGGCTCGCATTCGTTTCGATACAAAAGCACTATTTCAGGTGGACTTTTAGCTTGTACTACGAATGATTTAGCCCAAGCCATGATAGCAGTTTCGTAATTTTTAGTAAATTCTGATTCTTCGATACTATTTCGATAGTAGCAATATGCAGGCAATATCTAGCTAGTCGTGCCACCCACCAGAGAGATACTGTATGAATTGTTTGTGTTAAAGATAGCCAGTCCACCTTGCATAACCTTATATTGACTTAAAAACTCATTTTTTTGGTTAGCTTGCCATGGAATTCCTCCTATCTTCACCTGTATCTTCATCATTAGATCTGAACAAATCTCAAATGGATTTTTGCTACTTTCCAGGGTCTTTAAAAACATCACATGAAAGGGAAATTTCAGTTGCATGGTTACGTATCTTTTTAGTTCATTTGCTAAATCTTCTTCATTTTCTCTCAACAAAGCGATCAGGACTTGAGGTGCTCCAAATTTTTTGTAGTCACTTTCGATTGCGGCTTTCCATTTATCGATGCCTGGAGAAGTCACAATGAAACCAGGTTCGCTGTGAATTTTTATCCCCATTTGACCACTTACCGTTTGAATGTATGAATACAGCTTTAAAGCTGATTTTTTGGTCACTTCTTCACAGCAAACTATGCCCCAATTTTTCAGCTAAATGCTTTTATAAATAGAGTTTCTGAAAGAAAACACACCTTTCTGAACTGGAACTTGAGTTGTTCCTAGTTGAATTGAGACTTCCTTTAATTTTAGTGCAGAAAACAGATGAGCTGATCTTTTAATAACTTTTTGATCAGCCAGCTATTTGATCAACGGTTCAGCATAATTTTCAATTTAATGAGGCAAAAGCTGGGTAAACTTATGGATGTTTCTGAGCAAATTTTCGTTTTGTGGGCTTATGCAGTTGTAAAGAGAAAGTAGCTCAGGAACTAAGTATTGTTCCTATGGAGCCAAATGCTAATTAATCTTAGCTCCACTTTTCTTGACCAAAATCAAGGGTTGTGAAAAATCTTTGATTCGAATACCTTTTTGGACATTGTAGTATTCTGAATAAGGTATCTAGTTTTCGACAGAACTCTTTATAGTAGTGTTAGGGTTAACCTCAAAATCTACATTAACAACCTAAAACACGAGTTGATTGCCATAGTTTTGAATGACTTGACGACCAACAAGTAATCTGTTGACATCCTGATTGTTTTTGTTGAGCAAAAGGGGCAATAGCGAGTCTACTAGTTTGAATGCTAAGCTGACAATCACGGCCACGTACCATTGATCCTGTACGTATGTTAATTGGCAAAGGAAGCTAGGAAACACTACTATTTCTGTCTAACCCACTTTGTATTTTTTAGAGTTTTGCTTAATCTGTTCTTTGATAGTGGGATCAAGCATCTCCTGAAGTCGCTTATTCACAATTTGTTCAAAAACAGAAAGTTTTTAGATCTACTTAGGCAAGTATGTTTTGACAAGCGAAATAGAAACCTGTTGATCAGAACTAATCTGTATGGATATATCTTTAATGAGGATTGTTCCTAGCCATGCTCCTTAGTGAATTGCAACAAAACCTATCTCTTGGTAGAACTTTTGCTTTTCAGATGACTACTCGAGGGACTTAAAGTGCTCAGGGGAGGAAGGCCGGTACTCGTAGATACTTTGAAAAAGTAGACCGAGCTCGAGCTGGTAAAGATTCGTCTGCAAGTTCAGGTTTTTAAGCTGGAGATTTTCTTTCATTTATCATAAATAAGAAATGGTCAACTCACACTTAAATGCTCGAAATCAATTCTATATATAACTTATTTCAACAATTTTTATCATCATTGTATACTCAAAAAGTCATTTAATAAAAGAATTTCACATAAAAAGTTGAAAATATATATTTTGACCATTCATATAATCTTATTTAATCATAAGCGAGAACACTGCACTATAAATTAATTGATAGTTTTAAAGTAGTCTTAACCTGCTTGCATCCAGGTATCGTTATGTGTCCCTTCCTTAACTTCATAGCTATAATTTTCAATATTATTTTAGTTTGCAATACTTTGCAATTTGTCCATTAGTTTTTTTGGCACTAGTTAGTCTTTGCAACCTTTGATGAAGAGTATAGGCACTTTTAACTTAGATATCCTAGAGTCAGAAGGAAAACTATCTTTCGTGATGATCCAAAGCAGCGGTGACAGCATTTTAAAGGGAGGAAGGCTTGAAGCAACATCATAAATATTAGTGAATGTATTTTAAAGAATAAGTCCTTTGACAATTGGCTGATGCTCGGCTAAAGCAGCTATACCCGCAGCTCCACCAAGACTTCTTCCAAACACAAACAGCTTTAGTTGCTCATTTTATGCTATTTACATAGCTTTTTTTAAGATGGCCTTAGAATCAGTGATTATTTCTTTTTAATTTGGTGTCTATTTGCCATCGCTATCAGAGAAGCCCCTGTAGGCAACGATCATGACATTCGCTTTAGTTTTTGCTGTTATTTCTTATATAAAGGGTATTCTGCCTCCAATATCTTTGTATAGATAGCCTTACTTCCAGCGTTTTAGTGAAAATAAAGCAACAGAGCTTCAGGTTTTGGCTGACGTACATACCACCCTCTAAGCGTAATATTATCATGAGTTTTTATTTAAAGATCCTCCGAATTAAGTCCACGATTTCCAGGATGCTGGTATCCGAATGGATTTTAGTGATTGTGTCTTCCACCTACATCTAAATTAGTAAAAGTTTACTGGGAAAAACAATAAAGTTGTGCTGTATTTTACGTAGTATCAGTAATGTTGCGGAGACTGTTCCAAGAGCTAAGGTGGTTTTAGGGTGCGATCGAATCAAACCAATGATTTTGCTGTTTTGTAAAAAATCACTAAACATTTATTATATTTTTCAAACCAGGAAGTCATTAATAAAAAAATCAACTTTTCTTCTATTTTTGAGTATTTTATTAAATTTTAAGTTTTGTTAAAAATAAGCTAAGGGGAAATCCCATTTGATTAGTCTGCTGTTGTTATTAAGTTCTGTTAGAGATGAAAAAGCTAAGTGTCAGTAGCCATGATCTTCCCACATATTCTATTGGATTGTCTCACAAGAGTAAAGGCATGAGCTAAAGTGATCGTATAATTATCGAGAGTTAGATTCGTTACTTGACAGCTAACGAATTTTATTCCTAGAATTACAAGAAAAAGAACATTTTCAGCATCTTCTATTATCTATAAAATATAATTAGAATTCTTAATCTTTTTAAACTACACAAATATTAAATGATCAAAAAAACTTTCCTTAAAAATTTTATTTACTAAGGTAATACGCAGTCAATTATTGAGTTTTTTGAGTGCGTTCAATTATTTATAATTTGCCATAAAAATTATAATTTTGAGGAGAATGGACTTCTATGTACCTTCTTTAGGTGCGCGTAAAAAGGGCCTTGGACAAATATACGTAACAATACTTCTTGTTTGCATAATTATGGCTCTAGGAGTGGTATCGCACCCTTTACATCTGCGTTAATTTGCAAACTGTTTATTGTTTACATTCCATCTGCTAGTATAGAACTTAATCAGTTTGATGCTTTAGGTGATTTCATTTTTGACCTAAATCGTGATGTGTTTTTCATGAATTTCTTAAAAAAATCTTTAAATAATATTGCATATTTTCTGATCTTTTTCGTAAAAATTAAGTTTGAAATATTAGTTCATACTATCGATAAACCATGATATAACTCTATATGTGAATAAATTTAAGGTAAATGAGTAGAGTCAGATAATTATCGAGTTTTAAGAATACAGTACGTACACTTGAAAACCCGCTAAACTCTGAATCTTCAGCGAAGTAAGTAGATGCTAAAATGCTTCGATTCGACATCAACACCCTTCTGAGTTTATTCAACGAAATGGAGAATAGTAATTCTGGAGAAGTAAACAAAAAAGGGGCAACAAAAATCATGGAAGCAATAGGACTCTACTATCATAGTCATCTCTTGACGCAGTAGTTCTATACTTTTGACCACTTCTTATCGATTCTAGGAGAAATAGAGGTGCCAACATAGTCATCCATCTATGTCTTATCATTCGTAAAAATACTGGCCCGCTATAGGGACAAGTGTTTACTAAAAGGAGACTAGGGATTGCAAGAAGCCAGGGAAGTGCAGGGAAGACTATAAAATATTTGTAAAAAAGAAATGTAGAGGCAAAAACTTAGAATCAGATCATAGCACAGCAAAATATATGACTAAATGCAAAAAAGTCAGGATAAACAGTTTCGAAGTTTCTAGGAAGAGTGGAACAACTATTTACAAGAATTCAGAGTATAGACTTCTCGACGTCTTAAAGACACCAAATAGCAAAAAAAGTAGCAGCTTATGGAGTAGGAAAACAAATTTGTTTAGAAAATGCGAAAAACCAGTGTGAATATGTCCCCTCGTCTGAGGGAACTGATGCAAAGAAAACGATGGCTGATTCACGAAAGATAGTTCGATAAAGCAATCGAGGTAGCCAAAAGTATCAACGAAGAAAGGTACAAATTACAACAGAATCGATAAACTGCCAACTAACATATTCTACATAAAAAACTATAGAAATTAGCCTCAAATACTAACAGATATCTTGGCACTGTTGAGCACAATCTTCAGGTCAATATGAACAGGCTTATAGGTAAAAAGCGCTAGGGCGAAAGTATCATGCGAATACGTATGAAAAAATTAAGATAATAGGCCCATCGCAAACTAGATGACCATTTCAGAAGTGAAATCAACCGACTACGCAGCTCTTTTTACATGGCTGCTAATTCATGATACATTTAATACTTTTTGATTCATGAATCACTATATAAATCTATTGGCGTGATCATCTATATATGTTTAAATGCAACCATATCAAACACCCTATTGGCAGCCTCAGCAAAATTATCAACAACCTACCGGAATATACGCCATGTATCAGCAAAGTCAACCCTATGAAAGCTAAGATTTTTTACTTAATACCTTTCAAGGAAGAATGTAGTACATCAAAGTATTTCTAAGTCTGCCACATGAAGATAAAATAAAACTGTTTTTGCTTATTGAAGAACAAAAGTTGTATGGTCAGATGAAAGATCAGCTTGCTTATCAAACGATTCTCAAAACTATAGCATCAAAAGTTGCTGAAATGCAGACTCCGCTTCGCCCTATGCCCACTGAAAACACGGCTTAGAAGAAAAAGAAATAAATTGAAAATAAAATAGACCTAATAGTAGAAAATACTTTCCAAAAACTAAAATTAAATGACCAGATTCATGACTCTGGGAAATTATATCATCATTCAAATTATACTCAGTACTATAACCAGCAAAGCAATACTGAACATCTTGCTCCTAAGCAAGCAGTCCAGCAGATGAAGATGAGCTAATAAGATGAAGAATGGGTCGAATCATAAGCAATTGAGCAAGAAGTCACTAAACATCAATAAAACATTTAATTTAATAGCATGAAATAAATCATTTGGAATCAAAGAAACACTTAGGCTAAAGTGTAGAGTAGCAGTGCCCTGGGGATGTTTTCTTTTGACTAAAACATGGAGAAGGCGATGACTCAACAGATAGGCCTAGTTGATTCTAGCAAAATCGATAAAATAAGTATTTGGGAAATGTAAATGGAAGCATCGAGCTATCAGACCAATTAGCCTAGTCTTAAATAAATATTCAAAACGAATAGTTCTTCACAAGCTACTTTGCCTCAAAAAGCTACAAACATTCATTAATAAAAGTCTTTGTCTCACACGATAGAACAATATCAAATGCCTTTCATATCTTAGTCTTCTCAGTTTACAGCCTTTACTAACTTTCAAAATCAGCCGTAAATGACAGCCTCCTTACCTTACAATAAACAAATTTATTCCATAGTATAACCTGAGACTTTTTCTTCTCTAAAATAGTAGCAAAATCGAGTTTAAGTCCCTATTTAATCCAATTTTTTGCCATAAATAAGCTAGAAACCTCATCATCAACACCTTGAAGTATAAAATTTCACATATAAAACATAATATTAAAACAGTAATTATATATTAGGTCAGCAAAACGACATATCTTCAATTTTTAACAACTAATATATAGTAAATCAACCTTCAGTAGTAATATAACCTGCTATGTCAAACAAACAAGTATCTTACCCTTAGAATCAACTGTTTGATTTTAATTTTTTGTAGCAAAAAACTTAAAACAAACAAAGCTAATCTATCAGTAATGATTAAAGCTTACAAAGCTCAATAAAACCACAAGATTCAGTGCAGTCTGCAATTAGTTATGATTTTGCTATTAAAGACATATTTTTTGTAAACTCATCAGTAACGAAGCCATAATAATCTTAAAAAATATATGAAGCCTAAAAACAGCAAAACCATTTTGAAATAGCTTCTTAACAAATGAGTACTTCAAAGAATACGATTCCTAATTAATTTTTATAATAAAAATTTAATAATCTACAGTAAAGCAGACATTCTTCAGGTGCCATATAAGAAAAAATATAATAAAAAAATAGTGGTCCTATATTTTTGGCCAACTCACAAACCAGTTCACTTAATCATGCTAATTCTTCTATAATTCCTCCTCATAAGGATATTCAGCAGCTTTAGTTTGCATCTTTAAGTTTTTCCTAGACATTTCCTCAAAAAAATGCATTTTAACAACCTAGTATGTTTAATCTATAATCTAATTAAGATCAGTCATCGCAACATAACAATAGTTCATTATTTTTAGATTAAAATCGACTAAAATATGCCATGATTTCGCATCTTAAGCATTTTCTTGAATAATAAGATAAAAAATATTTGCTTCGGCATCTCAAAAAGAATTTTTTTGCATGCGACATTAAATTCTTTACGATTATAATTTAGCACCTATCAAAGCTGTCGCTGTAGCATACAGAACATTATAGCTATCTTTCCTAAATGCTTGTGACTATAAAATAGATAAAAAATTTAACTTAGCTCTATGCTGGTGCAGTTTAATAAGACGATTAAGAAAAGCTATTAGCGGCCCTCAAAAAAAGCAAATAGCTTTGTAGATAAATATAAGCCAAAAGTCAGAAAACAGAAGCTATAGTCACCAATATAATAAATTCTGAAGAATACGGACTTCTTTATAAATTAGGTAAAGCTCTCATAGATCTTGGAATTTCTCCAGATTTAGTATCTAAAAATGCTAATCAAGAAACAGAAAAAAAGGTATTTACTTCTCTTTGCTTACTTTATATGATCTAAAAGTTATCTACTTTGAGTCAATTAAACCAAAACTCTGATAATATTATAGAACACTTAAACAGCTAATATTAAAGCTATCGCAGCCTTGATTCTTAAAACTTAGCTTAAATTGAAAAAAATATTGAGCAGTACCCCAAATACTTGCTTTACTTAAAAGGTCTCGTAAAAGTTGCTGATTTATGCTTGATGATGGTGAGTCTGCTCAAAAATAGTGGCCTTAAATCCCAACATAATCTCACCAAAACCATTAAAAATTGCAAATAAATCAAAAGCAAATACGGAAAATACTTGCAATAATCAAACTAATTACACTTATAAGTGTACGGGTAGGAACTAAGGAGAAATGTTGCATACAATAAGAGCATCTACGATCTACATAATGCTTTTCAGTAAACGTTCTAGAAGTATCCATCGTGTAGAGTTTGCTTCAGAGAGGTCAAAAAAGGCTAAGGAGCCTTAGACGAAAAGGGTCTGGTGCACTATAGCTGCCATAATTTGCTTTTGAAACTTGCAAAAAGTGATATCTGATGTATAAAATTATCTAATAATAATATAACTACTTAATTTATTGTCATGTACAGGTATAAGAATTAATCGGTTGGGAGAGTAAAGAGTCAGCAATAAATTGAAAAAGTAAATAAATAATAAGTAAGATCTAGCTTGAGTCTATCGATCGCATCAAAGTCTTATATCAATAGATAACAACCCTAACATCACAAATCCATGATTATACATCCTAAATAGACACTCACGAAGCGAGCCCTATAAAAATAAGCAGACCTTTTAATAGCAGTCCTACTTCACATACCTATTAACTTATGGCTCTACCCATATTCAACACGAAAACTCCCCTAAATAGCAAACACAAAGGGAATTAAAAAAATATGAAAAATATTCAAGATAATAGAAATTACAAAAAACAGTCTGAAGTTCATTTTACCCACTACATGAAGTCCACTGGTAACATCAGTCTTAAAGTTAAAAAACAAATCTAAGATTAAATCAAGTAGAAGGCAGCTGAAGCTGATAAGAGCCATGCTCGAATCTAGTAAATCAAATTTTTGTCAAGTAAAAAAATAAAAATTCAGATAAAAAATTTAAACACGTAGGGACAAAATTCCAAGATTATAAACAAACTTCGGCCCGCAAATAATAAGCGATTGCATAAGTGATTCACTAGAAACAGCGAAAATAAATGTAAGGAGTTACATTTAGTCCACAACTGAATGAAAGCAGGAATAAAATCAAAGAACCTTTTGAAAGTAGACTTAAACTTAACAAAATTCAGAAGTAGTTTAAATAGGCCAAGATAATCAAAGAAAGCATAAAAAATGAAACATTTAGACCCAAATTAAATAACAGTCTTGCAGAATCGAAGATCAAGAGTATATGGAAAAAACAGTCTCACTAGTCGCCCAGAAGCAGCCGTTCTATTCACGAAGATTAAATAATTAAAATAAACGGCAATTAGGCTATAAGTATTTTCACAGAAGATTAAAAATTATTTAAAAACTGAAGTTAATGATAACTAGTATTTATAGATTTTTTTATTGTCAGCAGATGATCAGATTTTAGTTGGGAGCGTTTGGGTGTGGCATCACTATACTGACTTCGTAGTCGAGTGGGTATCCCTGACTACAGCGAATTTGAACTCTTACTTATTGCATTTCCTTGAGGGCAAACATAGTCGACAGCTATTCTTTTTTGAACTCCAGTTTAACGTACCTTCTGTTATTAAAATCTCCATCATATTTAACAACCCTCAGTCCTGATATTTGATTAAAACTAATCGATGTTATAAAATCGTATTGAGGTACGCACACCTTTAATCCCCAAGTATGCACTTAAGTCAGCACTGCAGAACAAAACAAAGGTTTTTCTCGTAAATACATACATAAGAGTATCTGAATTTTTAAATTTCTACCTTTTAGCAAGAGTTTTGCAAATAGCTCGAGACAAGCTTAGCCCTATTACAAAGCTCAAGTGTTTTAGCTATCGATGGTTGACTAAGTTGATTTTGACCTTCTAGTAAAGATACAATTTGTCTTTGAACCAAGATTTCGGCGTAACTGCTTATAGGGTTGAAGCAATTAACGAACAGAGGAGATCCTATTGTGTAATTTTACCACTGCAGCGGGTCTCCGTCGATTGGAAGCAAATAGCTTGAACTTTCGAAAAGTCTAATTGTCTCGTACTTTATCATATCTCGTACACACTGCTTTATTTCTGGTTTCATAACTGTTTGATTAATATTTTTTTGAATCTGCCGAGAACCAGGCAAAACTTGTCCTGCTTTCTTGAGCTATTATCGAAAATAAATGAGACTTTTAGTTCGAGGAAATCTTTGTCTGTAAAGAATTGTTTTGTCTTTCAAATTTTTAAAGAGATATTCTGCAAGTTTTATGCCAGCTACTACAACACACTACTCGAAAGTGAAGTGTACTTGGTTACGGTTGGAAAGCTTAAATTCAACTGGTTTTCGCTAATTGTTGAGAGTAAATTATTTCGTAGGAGATTAAAAGACTAGAGCTCCATTACCTCGGTTTACTCTCAGTTATCTACTTTTTAGAATCAAAGATGACAGTATGCGCATATCGTTGCTTATCTATTTGAATTCTGAGTCTAGCTGACACCCGCAATTCCATTTTTTCCACTCCTGAACACTAATTTATTTCTGATTTAAAATGGTTTCTATCTGACTGCTTTTAAACACACTCGAAGGTTTTATGATCGATTGAGTGACCTTGAAGGAATCAAGTATATTACCCTACTAGTCTACATGGTAAGCAATTGATAAGCAAAGCGTTTGTTGATTCAGATTAAACCTGCAAAGTTTTTACAATTAGTACGGTAAAAGTCCTATCTGTTTGTGAATCAAGTTATAGCTGACTAATCTTCTAGATATCTATTGGTCAAGTTGTGAATCTGAAGACACAAAAAAGGCAACATCTGATATGTGAACATTGACTTAATAGATCTGCTTTTGCAAAAAGTTTTTACCTTTGGGGTTTGTAAGAAGACGAACGGAGTAAGCAGCATCATAGGCACCATCTGATACTACTATGGTTCGCCACTTTCGAAAATCTCTTCTTTTTTTGCGTGGTTCTTCCGGGAGTTAATAAAAACCTGAATTCATGTGAGGTCTGAAAGACTAAAGATATTTTTCTACTTGTCCAGCCGTATACTAAGATTCGTCTACAGCATAGTTTGTGCAAAGAGCATTTGTTTAAGCTAGCAGGTCTCCTAAAAGACCAGCTTGATTGAGAATATGGCAACGAGGGTACTATTGCTATTATTTCCATTAAGAAAATTGGCCCTAAAA
>Ga0169931_10008799_pt1 | contig 14669 bp, 12 predicted proteins | sample Kivu_15m_20L_FD_129675 | JGI IMG/M metagenome (GOLD analysis project Ga0169931, IMG submission 129675) | Freshwater microbial communities from Lake Kivu, Western Province, Rwanda to study Microbial Dark Matter (Phase II) - Kivu_15m_20L... | ecosystem: Environmental > Aquatic > Freshwater > Lake...
AATAAATTAAATATTAATTAATTTTTTAAATTTTATTAATATCGTTATTAATTTTTAATAAAATTTTTCAAATTTAATTGAAAATTATTTAATTTAATTAAAATTATATGTAAAATATTAATTTAATTTAATATTTTTTAAAATTTGCGACGATAATGATAAAATTTATAACGATATTTATAAAATTTAAAAAATTAATTAGTATATAATTTATTTATTTATTTAAAATGTTTAATTTATAATAAACATTTTGGGGATTGTATTAAATAATTATTTTCTGAATTTTTCTTAAATTTATTAAAAATCAAATATTAAAAATTTCGACCTTATTTTTTAAATTATTTCTAAAATCTTCATTACTTTCGAATATAAAATCAATAGTATTAAAGACAATTTGTTTCAATTCTTCTTTTCTAATATCGAAATTCAAAGCAACTTCAAAATATTCCTGGGAGAGGTCTGTATTGAAAAGCATGGTATCATCTGTATTAATACAGAACAAATTGTATTCAAATTCTTCTCCGTCTTTCCCAACAATTTTCTTTTTATGATAGTTATTGAATGGAATATCCATATAGCTATATAGGTTTTTAATATTATAGCTTCCTGTAGGGCAAATCTCTATAGGGATTTTATTTTTCATAATTTCTTCACATTCATTTTCCTTGAAAAAGTATGTGTGTGAAACTCTTTCTGGTTTAAAAGTAGAGAAATCTAAGGGTTGGTAGATTCTGGACTCCCCCATGTGTAAGGTTACCTTAAGACCTAGTTCTTTAAATTGATTAAAAATAGGGATGACATCTTCATACTTATGCAGTTCTTCCTCTTCAAAACCAGAATAATCTATGCCTACAATCAACGGCCTTAATTTTTCATCTCTGAAATTTTTAAAAATTTCTAAAGTTTCTACGTAATCAGATATTGGAAGGCATCTATTTAAGGATATTATCAACCTGGTCTGCATCTCATGTTTGTTATTCCCCGTAAGAATTTCTTCAAGAACAGTTCTTAAATATTTCTCCTTCCCCAAGCCTTCGAGTGATTTCAAGGAAGTTCTGATTTCGAGATAAATACAATTCGTTTTAGCCCAGTCCTCTATCATTTCTCTTGTTATTCTTCTCAAAACTTCAAGAGATTTTAAAATTTTAGAAGAGATGCTGAAAACTTTGAAGGCATTACTGAAACTCATTTGATTCTCGAATAATTTCGATATCTCTTCTCTGTCAGTTTCTGAGAGTAATTCATAAAGTGTTGATTTACGTATGCTACCATTTAGATGTGCATGAAGATCAATTTTAGGGAGTGAGAAGCAGAATTTCATAAGATCCGTATAATATGACGCATTATGTTCCATTTTTAAATAGCAGAATGAATAAATTATTAAAACCTTTGTAAATATATTCCAATAATACAAAAGTAAGATTATTTATAAAATTTTAGATGAATTTTAATTCAAGAGTATATAAGTCTATTTCTTCTTTACCTTTTAAATTATTTAATAAAAAAATTTTATTATCTTACATGGAACAATCTCAACCAAATGATAATTCTTTAGCAATAACAGTCACTAATAAATTAATACTAGCTCCTATGGTAAGAATAGGAACAACTCCTTTCCGACTTCTCTGCTTAAAATACGGCGCTGATATTGTATTCACTGAAGAAATTATTGCAAAAAAATTAATGAATTGCATCAAAGTATATAACAAGGACTTAAACGTTAATGAATACATTTCAATTAAGGACTCATCTATGGTATTAAGAGTCCATCCAGAAGAAAAAGGAAAATTAATTCTCCAAATCGGAGCGAGTGACCCGGACGATGCAGTAAAAGCTGCATTAGTTGTAAAAGATGACATAACAGGAGTAGATTTAAACATGGGGTGCCCTAAGCATTTCTCAACACATGGAAACATGGGTAGTGCCTTGTTAAATAGACCAGATTTGACGAAGGAGGTATTTAAAATACAGTAAAATACAGATATTAGAAAGCTTGGTAAATAAAACTGGACTACCAGTCTCATGCAAAATTAGGCTACTCGAAGATAAAGAAAAATTTGAAAATCTCCTAGAAACAATACAGAAAACGGGAATTAAATTCTTTACAATTCATCTAAGACTTAAGGACCAATCATCAAAATTTAAAGCTAACTGGAAGGCTCTCTTAGAAATAGTAAGAATCATAAATATTATACAGTAATTATCCAATTATGATTAATTTTATTCTTAACTCTAATAATTCTAACCCTGATTTTTTTAGAAAAAATTAGCTAAAATTCCTTTCAACTCAAACGGCGATATTTTATCTCCTTATGATATATTCTATTTAAATAAACATAAAGTGTGTGATGGGTTTATGCTTGCAAGAGGGGCTATTCACAATCCCAAAATATTTCATGAATATAAAAATATGACTTCTGACAATTATCTTATAAATTCTGAAGATACTGATGTATTTGATAATGATTACGAGGAAATACAAGATGAAGAAGAAAATACTAATTCCAATAAGTGTGATATTCAACCTCAAAGGAATCAATTGAAACATGTTAAGAATAACGAAGAAGATTTAAGAATTTCCAACAGATTATCGAAAATTTTTGAAAAGAAATATACCAAAAATGTGATAGATATCGTCCCTATATTAAGAGACTTTGTAGAATTGTGTTTAGAAACCGGAAATGCTTTTAATAATTCGAAGTACAATGTGTTATATATTCTCAAAACACATAAGAAGCAATTAGAATTATTCGAGAAGATACAAAATTCAAAAAACTATGAGGAAATGTGTTCTATTCTTGAAATTAAAGAGAAGTATGAGTTTTATCTGAAATCGTGTGAAAACATGTCCAAATTTTATAATAATTCCTATTATAGAGAACTTTTTAAAAAGAACATTCAAAAATAACTATAAGATAATTTATATATAATTTCATTTAAGAGACATTCATTGAAAACATTAATTTAAATTCAAAAATTCAATTCCAAAATATTGTAAAAATGATCATTACGTAATTTTATATAAATACCATTTAGTATTATTAAATTAGGAAGAATATTTTTTCGTTTATATTTTAAACAATAAAAGTTTTTAAAAATATAAAACAATTAAAATATATTAAATAATAAAATAATCCCTAAGTAAAAATTATCCATCCCTTCTTTCAAATTATTTTCTATCTTTCAAACTCACAGGCTTTTCACTGTCATATTGTTTCGCTCTAATTACAGGGGAATAAAAGTCTTTCCTATTATTTTCTAAATATGTTAATTAAAATGAAATACCTGTCTTGTAGATGTCTTCATTTTTATTTTTGGGTGATAACACGATTTTCTTTTTTACTTCAAAACTCAGTACTTTATTTAATTTATTTAAAGTATTTTTTGTACTGTTATTAGTATTATTGCTGGTATAATTTATATTTGTAGCTCCTGGCCAATTATTTAATTTAGCTTTTGAATTAGTTGAAGCCTGAGTGGGGGAAAGATATTTTAACTTAAATTTATTTTCGGGAGGGGGTTCATTCAAATTTTTTCTACTTCCTGCGGTTTTCACATTTTTAGAACTAACTGATGCATTCTTATTTTTATTTGGATAAACAATTATAGCAGGCTCTGATGTATGATTAGAAGTAGAATCCTGAAGAATTGGGTTTTCTTTGTTTTCAATCACATTATATAAATAAAATGAAGATTTGGGTGAGTAGGTTTCAGTTCTTTTTGCTGATTTTACCAGAGTTTCATTAAACACCTTCTCGAAATTTTGGAATGCTATCAAAGCGATTGTGACGTTATCTAATGTTCTCCTTACGAGTGAAGATTTCATAATCATGTCAGCTCCAAGAGCACATTGGGTATTTATATTGTTTGTTCTTGTAGTTTCACTCATAGTCATCCAAACACAATCAAGAATTTCTATGTTTGAAATTTGATCAAATATTCCGTCGCATCCTAATACAAGAAAGTCACTATCGTCTGTAATTTTAAAAGATCTGATATCTGGAGTTGCTATGATAACTCCAGGGATACCCCCGTATTTAGGAATTTTAGCTTCGACGTCACCGAAGGTTCTGCTTACTGATAATCTGCCAGGGAATACTCTGTAAGGTCCGACTAGGACTTGATTTGAATTATTTCCGTTTGTAATCATATTTGGAATATTAAGAAGTTTTGCTGGAGTTTGTGTCTGATACACCTTACCTCCGTTTTCGATTATTCTCTTATTTTCTCCCTCTTCATTAGGCTTGTGATCGTTTGAAAGAACTTCCATTTTTTTCCCACCTTTCAAAGAAAGAACAGCCCGAGAATCTCCAACGTTAGCAACATAACAATCATCCTCAACAATTAAGGCTACAATGGCACATGAACCTGATTTATCTACAACTTCTTTATTTTTATTTAGTGCAAAGTTATTTACGAAATCCCTTTCTGCCTCCTCAAATCCGCGAATCAATGCAGCAATTGGATCTTTAGGGAAGTTGCTATCTCTAATAACATAGGAATGAAGCTGATCTCTAAGAAAGTCCGAACATAGGCAACCGCCGTGTCCATCGTAAATTCCGAAAAAGGAACATTTCGGCCAGGTACCATGAAAATTTTGAGGCTTCGCTATGTTAAGAATTATCGAAACGCGATCTTCATTATAGTTACGAATAATTCCTTGATAAGTATTCACTCCATAGGCTGAAATATTTCCGATTGGACGACTCGAACATTTCGTTGTATCGTAATTTGGAAAAAAAACAGACAAATTAGAAAGCTCAATAGGAATATTCTGATTATTCATTAAAGAGGTAACACTAATTGCTTCTTGGGTAAAGGTGTTTGGGTTATTTTCATTCGTATTTGTAATCTTCACTGGTTCTTGTATTGAATTCGAGAGATACTCTGACTGCAAACTGTTGTTCTTATTGAAATGAGAAGGGGTGGGGGAATTATATATAAATTCATTTTTAGGAATACTTGGATTAGCGATTGATTTTTCATTTATGTTAGAATTAAAATTACTAGGATTAGAATTAATTTCTTTCAATTCTTTTTCAATATTTTTTACTTTTGCTGAGGATTCCGACTGTACAATATTGCCCCCATTCCTATTTTCTTTAACCATAGATATCAAATTACTTGCCAACTTTTTAGTTTTGTTAGCCTGATTTGTAGGAGACACAAGGCTATTTACCAAAGCAGAATTTTCATTATTCTTTCCTGTTCTTACTATCGTCTTTTCTACTTTATTCACAAGTGGAGATATAAGTCCTAGTTTAAAATTAAATAGTATAAAAATTAGAAAAGAATACTAGTTTTGCTAAGAATTGAGTTTGAGATTTTAGGACTAAGAGTGTCAACGAAGCTACCATAATTATTTGAAATAGGAATATTCTTTTCACCGTTGCTAGTGTACTCGTTTTTACTTTCTATAAATGATTTTCTATTTTCTGAAGTCTCGTTGTTGTAGTTATTGTTCCTCTTACTGAATTCTGTCACCTTTTTCAATTTCGATGTCTGAACTGTCGAAAAATTTTTTTGAATAGGCGAAAATAAGCCACTTTGATTAGAATTTGTATTAACAGCATTTGAAAATCTTCCTAACTTAACAGATTGATTGTTCGTGGTGTCGGCGGTTCCCTGGGCACCCCCCTGATTTTTGTTTGTCGTCATTTGATCTGGTGTATCAGTATTAATTTTCAACTGATTTATTTTTAATTTTTTCATTTTTAATATTATAAAATCAAATTCACAAAATATATATGGAAGTAATTTTCCATAATAATAAATTTTTAATTTTTCTCAAAAACTCATTTATATAGAATGTCGTAATTTATTTTAAATATTTTTATAAACTAAATTAAATTAAATTTTACATATAATTAAAATCTCCCTATTTCCTCATAATTCAAATTAGAAAATATTTACCCAAGTAAATATTTTCATTTTGTAATTTTGTAAAGAAAGAAAAATATCACAAACATAAAAATAATCAAATAACAGAAATAGCTGGAATTCGCAGATAACACATCAGTTAATTTCTTCACCGTTTCAGATAAAAGCGAATTCGATTCTGAATACTTTTTATTCATTTCCTCTAAGGTTGAATTGGATTGTTTGATAGAATTTTGAATTTCTATTGAATGTGACAGTTAATATTCATTAAGAAAATAATTTTACGTAAAGAAAAATTTTTGACATTTCTTATGTTAGTAATCAAGGAATTTACCAAATGATCATTTTCTAGAATTTGAACATGAAGTAAATTGTGACAATTTAAAAATTTTATTTACCTTCACGTCTTGTATTTTCTAACTGTTTCTCGTAGTCAAAATTTTTTTCGTCTGAGCCATTCGTATTTCTGTCCCTCATATTCATTATAAATAAATTAAATTATAAGGTGGTACTAGCCTTTAAATTAACGATCAGAATTTATAAAGAATTAAGGAATAATCACATGTAACATTAAAATAATAGAATAGAAATTACATCTCATTCCTTGTTCTAATTATTATATTTGTAAACAGTATATCATAGTGTATTTTATTTTTCATGAGTATTAGTTAAAATATTAGATAATGTATAGATTCAAATTATAAGCTCAAAAATTTATATAAATATATATGTATACTTCATATTCTTAGTATCTACTTTATCAATTAAATATTTACCTCTAGCCGATTGCCAAACTACACATTCGTAATTAAATTGTGCTCTGAATGCCTAAATTTTCTTTTTACACTTATTGAAATTTTATTTTTTCCGGTATTACTATTCATATTCTCCTTCTCATTCTCATAAGACTCTATTTTGTAACTTTGATTGAACCCCATGGAAGGTTCTATGTAACTCATTTTATCTACATTAGAATTCTCATTGAAATCATTCGAATTTCTTATAAACTTCGATTTATTATTCTTTTTCATTTTTTTCACTAGAACATACGAGAAAACATTGAAGGTATTTACATGTTTTATATGAAAATGGGACACATCGTCAAGCGGTACATAGATCACATTCAAATTATCTGCATATCCCTTTAATTCTTCATCGCAATTCGTTTTAAGCGTGTTTAGATTTATTAGAAAGAAGGAATTAGATACTGAATTGTTTAAAATGTTTTCATGCAACTGTGATATGTAATCTAAGGACTCCTTTTTACTCCAGTCGATGACATATATAAACGAGTCACAAAGTTTGTAATAGATCTTCGAAGTGTCCTTGAGATGGAAATTTGCATCTGTGTCGTAAAATTCAATCCTGACATTTTTGTTAAGAATTTTCGCAATTTTTTTCTTAATCTCAAGACCTGAAGAAGGTTCATACTTGTTCCTCCTCATTTCGAGAAAATTGTTAATTAGAAGAGTTTTCCCGATTTGTGTGCTGCCTATCATCATTATCTTTAACACCTCTTCTTCGTATTCTAGATTCTGAGCAAATAATTCATTGCTAAGTTGAGTCGACCAGGAATTCGAGGAATTACTCGAGTGATTGGAAAAGTTTGAGGGGGCTGAATTCTTTTTTTCGGATTCTATTGTTGAGGTCTCAGACAAAGTTAGTTTATCTGAATATAGGAATTTGTCACGGCTATTGCTTGGCTTAGATGCGTCGTTTAAATTCTTTAATTCGTTTTCTTCCTCTTTCTTGTTGAAATTTACAATACATTCTAAAATTTCTTTCACGCTGATCTCTGTGATGGAGTTATTTGACATCGACCTCGGAAATTTCTTATTAGACTGATGAATCACCAGATTAGGATCTTTGAATGATTTGCTGCTCCTGATATTTTCTTTGAAATAGGAACACAACAAGCTCAATCCGTCGTCCACACTAAAATCCTTCTTTTCCTTACCTCTGATTCGTATTTCTTTTTTCTTAATTGATTTGTAAAGATTATTAATGCTTTCGAGTTGGTCGTATAACTCCTTCTCTTCTTCTTCGGCTGTTTTCATGTCTACTTTAGCTTTTTCAGTATCCTTGAAATCTAGATCATCGTAATATTCGGAGTCATTTCCTGATTTTAACCCACCCATTCCATCATATTCATCGTCATCAATTATAAATGTTTTTTGTGGGATATTTTCTTCTACCATAGTCTCCATGTATTCTTCCTTAGTCTTTGCGTAAATTGAAACAGATCTCCTTCTCATTTATGATAATATATTTAAATACTGAGATTATATTCAAATATAAATATTATTAAGAAACAAAAATTAAAAAAAAACAATTTTATGAGTAAAAAGCCAAGATAATAATTCTTAGAATTATAAATTTGCGAACAGTTATTAAATATAAATTCTTTTTAAGGAGTAAGTAGGTTATTTAATATTTAGTAATTTCTAATTATCACTTTATTATATTATTCATGTATAGTTAAATCCACTAGTGAGGAATGAATTTGTCCAAGTAAAGTAGAATTTTGTTTTATTATGATTTTTTCTATATTATATATATGCTATAATAAAATATTCTGAAAAATATTATTTACTATTTATAATATTCGTATTCTTTATTTTTATATAAATTACAATGGAATTTCGATTCAATGATGATTTCAAAATAACCACAATCAGTAAGGGCTTCATTTATTAACCTTCTAGAAAGATTCGATGAACTTAGAAAAGAACTACTCCTACAAAACGCGAGTGTCTTCAACGAGAAAAATATCAACTCCTACAATTGTATAGAATTGATGATTAATTTCATTTACTTACTGAATCAGGGAGAGAAATTCACAAATCAAGAAAAAGAATTTTTGTTCTTCAGTGTGTCAAAATTATTCCCCTCAAACGACTTGGAACTTAGAAGGATAGTCTTCCTTTTCTTGAAGCAACTAAGTTACTACGAAAATTCCTTCATGCTGAACGGCGCTTTAGTGAATGAAATCAACAAAAGCGATTCTTTTTTAAAAGGAAGCAGTTTCCGATTCTTAGGAAGGATCGTGGATAACTCCGGAGTGGCCCCGATTGAAAGACTGTTAAAGAACGCAATCTCTTCAAATTCAGCTGATGTTAGCTCGAGCGCCATTCTCTGCACATTATACATGACAGTCAGAGGATTCAACATAGCAAGGCCCTGGATAAGCGAGATCACTGACAAACTTAACTCCTCCATAACACAAAGCAATCTACTCACATTCCACACATTACTCCTGCTGAGGGAAATCAAAGACAATGATAAATTGTATCTACTTAAGATATATCTTAACCTATCTCAATCCGGAATGAGAAGTCAATTCGCAAGCTGTCAGTTGATCAGATACATCGTCGAATTCATAGATAAGGGACAAGTTGATGACTCGAAGACTCTTTCTTCTCTCATGTCTTATTTAGAATCTTGCATGTTCAAAACTCAACAAGAGGCTGTGTCAATCGAAGCTGCTAGGGGTATTTTGGAATTGGAAAATGTTAAGGCCTCCTTATTGACATCAACATTCGAAACCCTCAAATCTCACTTAAACAACGGAAAACGAGTAGTGAAGTATTCTGCACTAAAGACACTTGACAGAGCGGCAAATAAATACGCAAAGCAACTAAGTCTTGACATCTTCTTAGACTTGGAAAAGATAATTGATGACAACAACAACAATGCAAGCATAAAGGCTATCGCTTTGAGTATTTTTCTTAAGATTTCTAAAGGACTATCTGATTATAGATTAGAGAAGATGTTCAAGACCTTTACAGATCAATACACAACATTCAAGGAAGAGTTCAAAAGAGATATCGTAATGATCTCAAGAGGAATTGCGAGAGAAGATCCAGGAAAGAACAAACTTTACTTTAATTTCTTCTCTAGTTTGTTGAAACTTGAAGCCGCTTTAACAACAAAGATTGAAATTCTCGATGCGATTATTTGGTTTATATACAATGATCAAAATATAAAACGAAACGCTTTGCTTTGCCTTGCTGAATTTATAGAAGATTGTCAATTCGATAACCTAAAGACGAGAATCCTATCTGTCTTAGGGAAGGAAGGAATCTCAGCCAATTCTCCATCCCAACTAGTGAGATACATTTACAATAGAATAATCTTAGAAAACCCAGTTGTGAGAGCTGCTGCTGTATCTGCCTTGGGAGAAATCGCATTCAAAAACGAAAATTTAAGGAAGAACATAATCAACCTCATAAAAAACAGTCTGCATGACATCGACAATGAAGTGAGAGAAAGAGCTTACTTTTATGTAAAGGCTTTAAATGAAATAGATCAAAACACATCTAACACAGGACTTAAGAATTATGTCTTTGGTGAGAAAAAATATGACATCGACCTCATCCAGAATTTGTTGAAGGTCCAGAAAGATCAACTGCTTAATAGTGACAACATTGCTAAAGAATTGTCTAGTACCTTGAACGATCCAGAGAAGATCAAGAAAGTAATTAACTCAGCACCAGTAGTTAAAGAAAAGGCAGCAAAGGTCAGAGAATCTTCGAAATTGACTTACAAACCAGAACCTAAAGAGGAACAAATCTACCCAGGTGGAGAGGAGTTCAAGAAAACTGTGTTCTATAAGGTCCTCGGACATCCGAAGAAAGTTTCTAAACAGATAGTAAGTTATATTTCCTTATTATTTTACTCACTTAATATAGAAATTAACTGATCAATATGCTGAATATCCAACTTCCTATAGAAAAGTAATATATGAGAATGCTGTTGTTTTAGATTTCGAAGTAAAAAACACTCTTGAAGAAAATGTAAAAACTATCTTAATTTAATATCATCTTCACTGGTAGCTTTTAAAAAATGTTACGATCGAATTAACAGAAATTTCTCCTAATCCAGGATTTGTTCTTAATCAATGTGAAATCATAGAAATCGATCAATTGAAATACAACGAAGAGAGACATATATTTCTAAAGCTTTCTAAATCGGAAGAGGAAACGTACGGTTCATGCACCTTCAGTATCTTCTTGAAATTCGATGTTCAAGAACTTGATTCAAAAGGCAATCCTCATGGAAGTTCTTACAAGGACCAATACAAGATGGATAACAGAATTGATATCAAATATTCTGACTACTTTATGAACAATCTTAAGGTCAATTTGAACAACTTCGAAGAATTCTGGGCTAAATGCGAAAAAAGCAATTTCTTAGAATTCAAGGAAAGGTTACAATTACCCTACAGTAATATGAAGCTAGTAGGCAAGAATTTTTCTAATGTTATTGGATTTGAGCCTTTAAATGAAACAGATAAAGTCGATCAGAACGCAAAGAAATATGAATTCATATATGCCGTGATGAATATATATGGCGCCATGGTTTTCATAAGACTACAAGCTATCTTCAATCAGTCTAATCAGTGTTTGGCACAGATTACTATTAGAAGTCAAGACGAAACTATTGATAAACTAATTTTAGAGGAAATCTACAAGGGATAAATATTTAAAACAGAAAATTAATATACTTTTATAAAGCAATATTATGCATAATTAGGTTTAAACTGATTATTATCATTCTTAGATTACGAATTGTTTATTAAACTCTGAAATCATGTGAGTGTGTAATTGTAACTTACTAATATAAGCAAATAAATTATTTAATTTATAACTATAATTAATCTAAATAAATATGTCAAGCTCATCAGGCTTTATGTCAACACAATCTAAAAAGAACATCGAAGAAATTGCAACAGCTATAAACAACGATGCCAAAAAGATGGAAAATTCTCAAAGATTTGGATACTTTTCAATTCCCTATTCATCTTACGTTGGGGATAGATATTATTCACAAGAGAAGAAAAAAATTTATCGAACAAGCGAGAGGAAAGTAATTACTGAGCCAAGAGGAATTTATACAACAATATTAAAAAAGGGAAAATTTTCTGATGCATTTTTTTCAAATATGGTCAAGGAAGACAAGCAAATCCAGGCACACATTTCTCAAATGGCAGAAAAAGAAAGAGAGGACTACATGGCAGAAGTTAAAAAACGCCTTCAGAAAGGTGGACAAAACTTTAAAGAATCCTTTTTACCTGCTGGGCCTCAAGAATATAAGGATTTATATTCACAAAACCCAGTGACATATAAAATTCCAATTGACGCAGTAATTGACAAAACCAAAAAAATTGATAAAGAGAAAAAATCAGTTTTTACAGAAAAAAGAGGAATTTTTACCAACCCCCCACACCAGGGTACGAGTACTACCCCCGGTATTCTTTTCTCGGCATATAGAGAAGATAAAAATATGCTTAATATGAAACCAAAGAAAATTATTCCGGAACACAAAAACATAAGTGACTATGAGTTCAAACCCGCATCCTTAAATAAAAACGAGCCTTTCCAAAAAGATAAAGAGGTATACGGGATAGAAGATAAGCAGATTAAGGAATTATTAAAAGAAACAAAAGAGGTATTCATATTATTTATGTTTATATAAAAGCAAAAAAGACAGGGACGCCCAAAATATCAAGAAGTAATACCAGAAGGAAGTTTAAATCATGTTTACCCTTTTAAACCTGCCTCTTTGGTTAAAACTGTATGTATTATATATTTGTAATAATTTCTAAGGGAAAACAAACTCTCTTCAGCCCTGTCTATGGAGTTCCTTATATAGGGCACGAAAAAGGAGAAATTATAAAAAAGAATAGAAATGCCATGAAGGAAGATGCTGAAAGGCCATTTACGTAATATATTTTATCTAATCTTCCTATCCTAGTTATAATCGCTTGGTTGACTCTACTAAATTCTCCCCTCCAATTACTTCTTTCCATTCAAATCTCAAGAAAAGTTTTCCCTCAGTGTTTTTCAAGTAAATAAATAAAAATTGCTTTTATTTTATCAAACTATTTTAAAATACTAGTAATACCCGATCGCCTAAATTACTATAAAATTTTTCTTATAACATTTAATATATTAAATATTCAATTAAATATTTTACTATTTATTTAAAATTTAAAATTTTCCAAATATATTTTAGTATAATTAATGGACAGATCAAGTGATTTTGGAATTGGAAGAAAAAGAAAAGCAGAGTATGCTTTAAGAGACGAAGATGACGATGATGCATCTAAAAACGAACAAAAACCTCCTGAAAGTTATATTGCATCAGAAGAGGAGCTTAAAAAGCGAAGAATAGTAAAAGTCGTCAGAGGGAGTGCTCAAGGTGAGAGTGAAAGTGGACCTAAAGGAAGATTCTCATTTTTGAACCCGGCTACAACTGCCACAGTTAATCAAAGTCAAGAATTAAAGTCATCAGAATCTAATGCAGTAGAAAATTCTAATAAGAAAATAACCATCACCACTATCCTGTTGAACAGCAGTAAGCCAGAATCTGAGCCTAAAAGTGAAAATAATATTCTTTCTCAAAAAGAAAAGGAAAATGCGCAAGAAGCCAACAATGATACAAAAAAAGAGGAAATTAAGGAAGAAAAATCAGTCTCAGTTAATACTTCTAACTTATTAAAGGATAACGAGCCAAAGAAAACATTACCTGCAAGTGAAAAAAAATCATCGGAAGAAGAAAAAATTAATAAAGAGAAAAAGCCTGAGGATGCCACTACAAGTACAAATTTAAATATAGAAAAAAAATTCAATTTCAGCGATAGAGGATCAATCAGTTCAGTGAGTCCCGCCCCAGGGATACAAGAAAATAAAACAAATAAACCTTTTCCCTTTGGAAATGTTTCAGCTACCACAAGTTTTAGTTCAAGCAATATACTTAACTCTAATCCATTTACGGCGGTACCAAAAAATCCTTTTATTAATACAGGCTCCATCATTGACAGAAATCCTTTTGCCCCGACGTTTAAAGGCAACTCGTTCGCTCAGTCGGGGATATCCTCAGGTGTTTTCAAATCAAATTTCAACTTCAACTTAGCGACCGCACCTTCCAACCCCAATTGGAATTCAGACGAGGAGGACAATGGGGAAGACATAAATCCAGAGGAAGAAGTCAAAATTTCCGGAGATAAAAAAGATTCAACATCTTTAAAGCCAGTAGAGACATTTACCAACCCGAATCTTGTTAAATTTACTAAAATTCAACTGGAGGAGTTGTTTGAATACAATTTTGATCAGAAGAAATATTTGTCAAAAGGAAAAGGAGATCTCAGCATTGAATTGACAAGGACAAACAACGATCAAGTGGCAGGAGTGGTTGTCTATAGAAACAATGCTTTGAAGATTCTATTCCAATCAAATATAATGAAGAATGTGACTAATATCGTCGCAAGTAATAAAAATTTTAAACACATTATCTCAATTCAAAAAATGTTTAACATAAATACATCTACTAATAAACCTGAGCCAAATGCTGCTAAACTAGTTTTTCAATCAGAAAATGATTTTGAACTTTTCAAAGAAAAATTTGGGAAGGTGTTGGAGATCCTTGAGAAAAATGATTTGAGTGTGTTTCCTCCTAAAAGTGAAGGAGGAGCTGAAATAGCTACTAGCAAAACTGATGGAACTGCAAGTAAAAAAAAGGAGGGAAAATAAAGAAATGTCTTTCACAAATGAGTGTTTTGGATTAAAATCAAAATTTCCTCCCTGCCTTAAATTAATTACTCTTAATTATATAAATACAATTATAACTTACTTTGATTTGTTTAAAAATTATATTTTATTTAAAAATATTTTTGTTATTGCAGTTTATATTTATCTATTCATTGGGGATTGGGGATTGGGGATTGGGGATTGGGGATTGGCCCAATCCCCAATCCCCAATCCCCAATCCCCAATCCCCAATCGAAG
>Ga0169931_10008800_pt1 | contig 14669 bp, 16 predicted proteins | sample Kivu_15m_20L_FD_129675 | JGI IMG/M metagenome (GOLD analysis project Ga0169931, IMG submission 129675) | Freshwater microbial communities from Lake Kivu, Western Province, Rwanda to study Microbial Dark Matter (Phase II) - Kivu_15m_20L... | ecosystem: Environmental > Aquatic > Freshwater > Lake...
AAAAAAAGAAGTGAAAGTGGCTATAGATAGTTTGGGTTATGAACTGATTGCGCTCATTGATAAATCTCGACTTTCTATTTTAGATAATGTCTTATAAGCAAACTATACTTATTACCGGCGGTGCGGGTTTTATTGGCTCGCATGTGGTACGTCGTTTTGTAAACAACTATCCGGACACCCGCATGGTGAATCTGGATGCGCTTACCTATGCCGGCAACCTCGAGAACCTACGAGACATAGAAGCAAAGCCAAACTATGTTTTTGAAAAGGTCAATATTCTGGACACCGAGGCACTCGATCAAATTTTTGTAAACTACCAACCGAGTGGAGTTATTCATCTTGCTGCCGAGAGTCATGTGGATCGTTCCATTGATTCTCCGTTGGACTTTGTCTACACTAATGTGATTGGTACGGTGAACTTACTCAATGCCGCTAAAAAACATTGGGCGGGAGTATTGGAGGGCAAGCGTTTCTATCATGTGTCTACGGATGAAGTATACGGTGCTTTAGGAGAGACCGGTTTTTTTACCGAGCAAACCAAATATGATCCACATTCACCTTATAGTGCGTCTAAAGCCTCGAGCGATCATTTTGTAAGAGCCTATCATGATACCTATGGTTTACCCATTGTGATTACTAATTGCTCTAACAATTACGGTCCTAATCATTTTCCTGAAAAACTAATTCCACTTTTTATTCATAACATCATCAATAAAAAACCGTTGCCCGTCTATGGTGACGGACAATATACCCGCGACTGGTTATTTGTAAAAGACCATGCGAGCGCGATTGATCTAGTGTATCACCAAGGAAAAAATGGGGACACCTATAACATCGGGGGCTTCAATGAATGGAAAAATATTGACCTGGTAAAACTGCTTTGTGAGCAGATGGACAAAAAGCTCGGCAATGCGCCCGGCACCAGTAATGAGTTGATTACTTATGTGAAAGATCGTCCCGGGCATGACCGACGCTACGCCATCGATGCGACTAAGATCAATCAAGAATTAGGCTGGAAACCCTCCGTTACTTTTGAAGAAGGACTTCAACAAACCATCGACTGGTATTTTGAGAATGAAGAATGGCTGAAGCATGTAACCTCCGGGGCTTATCAGCATTATTACCAACAAATGTATGCTGACCGATAAGACAACATTAACCCAGCATCAACCACCCGCATTGTAAAACCATGAAAGGCATTATCCTGGCCGGGGGATCCGGCACCCGCTTGTATCCTATTACCAAGGCCATCAGTAAACAGCTGATGCCGATCTATGATAAGCCGATGATCTATTATCCGCTGAGTACCCTCATGTTGGCGGGTATCAAAGAGATCTTGATCATCACCACTCCGGAAGATAATCTGCAGTTCAAACGCTTATTGGGAGATGGCTCCCAAGTGGGTTGCCGTTTTGAGTATGCGATACAAGCGATCCCCAATGGGTTGGCACAAGCTTTTGTGATTGGAGAAAAATTTATTGGTAACGATAAAGTGGCGTTGGTGTTAGGCGATAATATTTTTTACGGATATGGTTTGGGAAGACAACTCAAAACATTGAGTGAGGTGGAGGGTGGCTATGTATTTGCCTACCAGGTATCTGATCCGGAGCGTTATGGGGTGGTGGAGTTTGATGCCAATAATACGGCGATCAGCATTGAAGAAAAACCCGCGAACCCAAAATCGAATTACGCAGTGCCCGGGTTGTACTTTTACGACAATAACGTAGTAAAAATCGCCAAGGAATTACAACCTTCCGCTAGAGGCGAATATGAGATTACCGATGTAAACAAAGTATACCTGGAAAAAGGTAAGCTCCAGGTAGCCGTACTCGACAGCGGTACCGCCTGGCTCGATACCGGAACCTTTGATTCCTTGAGTGATGCAACTGAATTTGTACGCGTAATCGAGAAAAGACAGGGTACTAAGATCGGATGTATTGAAGAGATCGCTTGTCGGAATGGATTTATTACCAAAGAGCAATTACTCCAACAAGCAGAGAATCTTAAAAAAAGTGGCTACGGAATCTATCTCAAAAAAGTAGCTGAAGAAACACGCTAAATGAAAATAGCAGTTGTTGGTACGGGATATGTAGGCTTAGTGACCGGAACCTGTTTTGCAGAGACCGGAAACAAGGTGGTGTGCGTGGATATTGATCAATCAAAAGTGGAGAAGCTTAGTAGCGGCCAGATCACGATTTATGAACCCGGCTTAGAAAAACTTTTCTTACGCAATATCAAAGAAGAAAGACTTCGATTCACGACCAGCCTCGTTTCTGTAGTGGATGAGGTGGAGATGATCTTTTTAGCATTGCCTACACCGCCCGGCGCCGATGGGGCTGCGGATCTCAAATATGTATTGGGCGTTGCCCAAGAGTTAGGAAAGCTACTCAAGAATTATAAGGTAATCGTGAATAAGAGCACGGTACCCGTAGGCACTGCCGATAAAGTAAGAGCAGCCATCACCAAAAATTACAAAGGGGAGTTTGATGTGGTGAGTAATCCTGAGTTTTTACGTGAAGGAGTAGCGGTAGAAGATTTTATGAAGCCTGATCGGGTGGTGATCGGCACCACTTCTGAGCGGGCAAAAAAATTAATGAGTGAGCTCTATGCGCCCTATGTGCGTCAGGGGAACCCGATCATCTTTATGGATGAACGCTCCTCTGAGCTCACTAAATATGCTGCCAATAGTTTTCTAGCGATGAAGATCTCCTTTATGAATGAGATTGCACAGCTGTGCGAGCGGATGGGAGCAGATGTGGATACGGTACGCAGGGGTATCGGCTCGGATGAACGAATTGGGAAACGATTCTTATTCTCGGGCATTGGTTATGGCGGATCTTGTTTTCCGAAAGATGTGCAAGCGTTGATCCAATCTGCAACTGAATATAGTTACGACTTTAAAATTTTAAAGGCTGTTGAACAAGTAAATGCTAAACAAAAAGTTCATCTGGTGGAAAAAATAAAATCCTTCTACCAAGGCAACTTACAAGGCAAACATTTTGCCCTCTGGGGTTTAGCTTTTAAGCCTAACACTGATGATATCCGAGAGGCGTCAGCCTTATCTATGGTCAAAGCACTTTTACAAGCAGGTGCCACTATTACGGCTTATGATCCGGAAGCGATGTCAAATGCACAACAAGAGCTCGGTAATACCATCAATTTTGCGCAAAGTCAGTACCAGGCTTTGGATGGCGCTGATGCTTTATTAATTGCTACGGAGTGGAGCGAGTTCAGGACACCTGATTTTGAAAGAATCGGACATTTGCTGCCCTCTAAAGTAATTTTTGACGGCCGTAATCTTTTTGAAGTGGCTAAGCTTCAACTATTAGGTTATCAGTATATCAGTATTGGAAGACCGCAATAATTCGAATTATGAAAATTAACCATGCCTAAGCAACGCGTACTTATTACCGGTGCTGCCGGATTTTTAGGCTCTCATTTGTGCGATCGTTTTATCCAGGAAGGGTATGAGGTAATTGGCATGGATAATCTGCTCACCGGTAGTTTATCAAATATTGAGCATTTATTCCCCTTACAAGAATTTAGCTTTTATCATCACGATGTAAGCAAGTTCATTCATGTACCCGGACCGCTGGATTATATTTTACATTTTGCTTCTCCTGCCAGCCCCATTGATTATTTAAAAATGCCCATTCAAACCCTGAAAGTGGGTTCGCTGGGTACGCATAATTGTTTGGGACTGGCCAAGGCTAAAAAGGCTAGGATACTAGTAGCTAGTACTAGTGAGGTGTACGGTGATCCATTAGTACACCCCCAGCCCGAAGAATATTGGGGCAATGTAAACCCCGTAGGCCCCAGAGGGGTGTATGATGAGGCCAAGCGATTCCAGGAAGCCATTACTATGGCCTATCATAATTTTCATGGGCTGGAAACTCGTATTGTAAGAATCTTTAATACTTATGGCCCTCGCATGCGACTCGATGATGGGCGAGCATTACCCGTTTTTATAAGTCAGGCCCTGCGTGGGGAGGATTTAACGGTTTTCGGGGAGGGCACCCAGACAAGAAGTTTTTGTTATGTATCTGATATGATTGAAGGTATCTATCGATTGCTATTATTCGATGACCATCGACCCGTTAATATCGGTAACCCCTATGAAATCAGTTTATTAGAATTCGCGAAAGAGATCATTGAGCTAAGCGGCTCAACATCAAAAATTATCTTTAAGCCCCTTCCTCAGGACGACCCTAAGCAGCGCCAACCGGATATTAGCCGCGCTAAACAGGTGCTGGGTTGGGAGCCGAAAATTACCCGGGAGCAAGGGCTTGCGCTGACCTATGAATATTTTAAGAAACAATTGGCTGACTCCAATTTATGAGTATATTCGCTACTCATTATTGAGTCAGTACCCTGCTTTACTTTGTGACTGACCGTGGCTTTGCCGTCTATACATAATTCTTCTCCCTTGATCGATCAGTTATTTTCCGGAAAAATCCGTTTAAAACTACTTGCTAGGTTGTTATTAAACCCGTCGAGTCAGGTGTATTTACGCCAATTAGAGCGGGATTTAAACGTAAGTTCCAATACTGTGCGCTTAGAACTCAATAAGCTCTCTGAAATGAAGCTGATTAGTACTTTGGAAGCAGAAGAAAGTAAAATCAAAAAATATATTGCCAATACTTTCCATCCGCTCTATTCTAATTTACGGTCTATTATTCTAAAATATGTGGGGGTAGATCAATTACTAGAAGAGGTGTTTTACAAGTTAGGTGATGTGGCCGAAGTATACCTGACCGGAGAGATGGCCGATGGTAAGGAAACACCCTTTATTGATCTTGTGGTAGTGGGAGATATTGATAAGGAGTATTTTGAACGGCTTGCCACCCGCGCCGAAAGGCTACTCAATAAGAAAATTAGAACAGCGATTTATTCTAAAAGTGAATTTTCTAACTCGCACCTAAGGGATATGCCCCATGTGTGTGTTTATAAAGGGGAGTTGGGTAAATTATAAAGCATGAAATTAGAAAATTCAAAAATTGGAATTATTGGACTTGGGTATGTAGGCTTGCCTTTAGCAGTTGCTTTTGCCGAAAAATATCCAGTAGTTGGTTTTGATATCAATCAAAATAGAGTAAATGAGCTACTAGAAGGAGTTGATAATACCCTTGAGATTGAGAGTAACAATTTAAAATTAGTTTTGAAAACCACACTAACTAATGATAATGGGTTTTTGCCAACAACTAATTTAGCAGACTTGGCAAACTGTAATATCTATATCGTTACGGTACCTACGCCTACCGATCGCCACAATCGCCCTGTCCTGACGCCAATGATTAAGGCGAGCCAAAGTATTGGAGCCGTCTTGAAATCGGGGGATGTGGTGATTTACGAATCCACCGTGTATCCCGGGGTTACCGAGGAGGAAATGGTGCCGGTCCTGGAGCAGGCATCGGGATTGCGTTATAATAAGGATTTTTTTTGCGGGTATTCCCCGGAACGAATCAACCCGGGGGACAAGGAACACACGGTCACCAAAATTCTCAAGGTGACCAGCGGATCCACCCCGGAGGTGGCGGACTTTGTGGATGCCTTGTACCGTTTGGTGATCGTGGCGGGGACCCATCGGGCCTCCTCCATACGGGTAGCGGAGGCGGCCAAGGTCATCGAAAATTCCCAGAGGGACATCAACATTGCCTTTGTGAATGAGCTCTCCAAAATCTTTAACCGCATGGGGATTGATACCCAGGAGGTTCTGGAGGCCGCCGGCACTAAATGGAATTTTCTGAAATTCAAGCCTGGCCTGGTTGGGGGTCATTGCATTGGGGTGGACCCGTATTACCTGGCCCAGAAGGCACAGGAAGTGGGGTACCATCCGGAGATTATCCTGGCCGGCCGTCGTCTGAACGATAGCATGGGGGCCTATGTGGCCGAGGAATTGGTCAAGGGGATGCTCAAGGCGGGATTGGGGGTCAAGGATTCTCGCTGTTTGGTCCTGGGCTTTACGTTCAAAGAAAACTGTCCCGATGTTCGCAATACACGGGTTATTGATATTATTCGGGAGCTAGAGTTGTACGGCATGCAGGTTATCACCCACGATCCTTGGGTTCAATCCGAGGAAGTGGCGCATGAATACGAGGGTTTGGTTGTGCATTCGGCCTTACCCCAAGGGACTTATGATGCGGTGGTTTTGGCGGTAGCGCATCGTGAATTTGAAGACCTGGACCTAAGGGCCCTGACCCCTCGGGGCTTGGTTTATGATGTCAAGGGTTTGCTCCCCAAAGGAGCCTCGGATTGGCGATTGTAAAGAAGTACAACAAAAAATATTTTGATTTGATGTTCAATCCTGATCTCTATTTGGAGCCCTACCACCGGGTTGATTTGTCCAAGTACCGAATTTTAGTGACCGGTGGGGCTGGATTTATTGGTTCCAATTTGGTGGAGTATTTGCTCAAGTACGGCGTGGGTCAGGTCCGGGTTTTGGATAATTTCTCCAACGGCTATTGGGAGAATATTCAGGAGTTTGCAACATTGCCCAATTTTGAATTTGTGGAGGGGGATATTCGGAACTTGGAAACTTGCAAGGAGTCGGTTGCGGGTATGGATTTGGTGGCACATTTGGCAGCCTTGGGTTCGGTTCCCAGGAGCGTGGCGGATCCCATCACTACCAATGAGGTCAATATTGGGGGATTCTTGAATATGTTGGTGGCCTGCAGGGATGAAGCCGGCTGTCAGCGCATGATTTATGCCGCCTCGTCCAGCACCTACGGGGATAGTACCGAACTCCCCAAGGTTGAGGGCCGGGAAGGCAAGCCTTTGAGCCCCTATGCGGTTACCAAGGCGGTGAATGAAATGTATGCCGATGTTTTTAGCAGGGTTTACGGTATGCATACCATAGGGCTGCGGTTTTTCAATGTATTTGGACCCAAACAAAACCCGAACAATCCGTATGCTGCGGTGATTCCCTTGTTTTGTAAACATTTCTTGGATGGTACAAGGCCCACGATCTTTGGTGATGGGGAAACCAGCAGGGATTTCACCTTTGTTGAGAATGCCGTGCAGGCCAATGTATTGGCATTGTTTCATGGTTTGGACAAAACAGACCACAATCAGCTAAAGTCCCACGAGGTTTACAATGTCGCCTGTGGGGACCAAACCACCCTGAACCAAATGGTACAGATCCTGAAAAAAATTACCGGGAAATCTATGGAACCTCTGTATGGCCCCGAACGAGCAGGCGATGTTAGGCACTCCAAGGCATCAATTAGCAAAATAACCGAACAATTAAAATATCAACCCAGGCAACGGTTCGAGGAGGGTCTTGGTTTGGCTTTGGGATACTATCAAAAAAAGCTAACCCAAACAACAACCGCGTAATAATTGATATCAAATAAAGCAAATTGAAAATTATTGCTGAAATAGCTCAAGCTCATGATGGAAGTCTTGGTATCGCACATTCATATATTGATGCTTTGGCAGCGTGTGGGGTTGATGCGGTCAAGTTTCAAACGCATATTGCTGAAGCGGAAAGCAGTGAATTTGAGAGTTTTAGAGTGAAGTTTAGCTATGAGGATGAAACCCGATTTGATTATTGGAAACGGATGGAGTTTACCCTTGAGCAATGGAAAGGACTCAAAAAACATTGTGATGAAATGGGCGTAGAATTTATTTCCTCACCTTTTAGTTGTGCCGCAGTAGATTTATTAGAAGTGGTAGGTGTTCAACGGTATAAAATAGGTTCTGGGGAAATGACCAATTACCTGATGCTTGAAAAAATTGCAAGAACTGGCAAACCCATTATACTTTCCTCTGGGATGAGCGATTATAAGGAGTTGGAAGAATGTATGGCGTTTTTAAAACCCTTTGGGAATGAGTTAAGCCTATTGCAATGCACAACCGCCTATCCAACGCAACCCGAACAATGGGGATTAACAGAAATACCTAAACTAAGAGATCGCTTTAATATACCTATTGGCTATTCAGATCACTCTTCTGACATCACGGCGTGTATTGCTGCAACGGCATTAGGAGCGGCAATTTTAGAGTTTCATGCGGTGTTTGATAAAAACATGTTTGGTCCAGATGCAAAAGCTTCTTTAGACTTAGTTGAAATTAAACAATTGGTTCAATCGGTTAGAAAATTAGAAAGATCATTTCATTACAGGCTGGACAAAACAGACATTTCCTCTTACAAAGAGCTTAAAGTATTATTTGGGAAGTCATTATCTGTAAATAAGGATTTATACGAAGGACATATCCTTACCATGGAAGATTTAGAGTCAAAAAAACCGGGTAATAGGGGAATATCTGCAAAAGACCTCAGGGCAGTTTTAGGTAAAAAACTGAATAAACCATTGACTAAATGGGATTTTATTAAGGCGGAAGATTTAGAACAATTCACAGGTTATGAGTAGAAGAAAAATTTGTGTGGTTGTAACGGCAAGACCGAGTTATAGTAGGATCAAAACGGCTCTCAAAGCCATACAAGAACATCCTAGTTTAGAACTTCAATTAGTTGTAGCCGCATCTGCATTACTTGATAGATACGGTTCTGCCGTTGATTACATCAAAAAAGATGGATTTGAAATAGCAGCTAAAGTGTTTAATGTATTAGAAGGAGAGAATCTCACAGCTGCGGCAAAAACAACAGGAATTGGAATTCTTGAATTATCAACTGTTTTTGAAAATTTGAAACCTGATATGGTGGTCACCATTGCAGATCGTTTTGAAACGATGGCCACAGCTATTGCGGCTTCTTACATGAATATTCCTTTGGCACATGTTCAGGGTGGCGAAGTGACAGGTAATATTGACGAAAAAGTACGTCATGCGATAACTAAGCTTTCCGATTATCATTTTGTGGCTTCAGAGGATGCCCAGCAACGAGTGATTCGATTAGGTGAAAATCCGGATATGGTTTTCAATACAGGATGTCCTAGTATAGATTTGGCAAAGGAGGTACTTCATCAGCCCAATATGGATTTTAATCTGTTTGAAAAATATGGAGGATCAGGAAAGAAATTAGATTTAAGCAATGGTTATTTAGTTGTCATGCAACATCCGGTAACTACTGAATACGATCATTCGCGACAGCATATTGAAATTACCTTGCAGGCTATCCATGAATTGAACAAACCGGTTCTATGGTTTTGGCCCAATGTGGATGCAGGCGCAGATGGAACTTCAAAAGGAATCAGAGTATTTAGAGAAACGACTGATAGTTCTAACTTTCATTTTTTCAAAAATATGGAACCGCAGGATTTTTTACGATTACTGAAAAATTCGCGATGTCTGATAGGTAATTCTAGTGTAGGTATTCGTGAGTGTGCATTTTTAGGAGTGCCAATTGTGAATATAGGAAGTAGGCAATCAGGAAGAGCGAGAGGCAAAAATGTGATTGATGTGGAGTACAACAAAGAAGAAATCAAAGAGGCTATCCAAAAACAAGTACAACTAGGGCACTATTCAGTTGATTCGATATATGGTGACGGATTTGCAGGAGATAAAATAGCCACATTACTTGAAAACTTACCATTACAGTTTGATAAAAAATTGATGTATTAAATGTTAAAGGTTTCCTACGATACCGTAAGATATGTTAGGTTGCTATCTTCTTCTGTAAGTCGTGATGTGACCAACTCATTGAAAGAAAACTTTGATTACATATTTATTGTAAGTTACGACGAACTAATTGATGACGACTCATTTGAGCTACTCAATAAAAATGCCTGTTTGTTTGATGCAAGCCATTCTGAAGATGAATTGGTTCAGAAGTTAAATGCGACTGGACGTAATGAATATAGAAGAACATACAGAACCGAAGGATTGGAATTTCATTTTGGTATTACAGACATTGATACTTATTACAGCTTTTATACTTCCTGTGAACAGGCAAGAGCATGGTATCCTATGCCCAAAGTAGAGTTGCAAAGTTGCTTGATATTTACGGCATCATATAATGGAGAATTTATATCAGGGATGTCATGTTATACAGGTAGGGATACGATAAGAGTCAGTAGAATCTATTCGAATAAAAGGATTAATACAACTCCCCAAATCACTGGTACTATGTATGGAGGAGCAGCGAAAAGATTAGTCATAGAAATCTGTAAGTATGCCAAAAATCATGGAATTAAATGGGTAGATTTAGGAGGGGTAGATTTGTCGTCAAATGAAAAATCCGGCATATCCGAGTTTAAAAAATCCTTAGGTGGCCAAATTATTCCGGTTAAGATAGGAAGATATATGTCACCGACATTCTTACAAAAACAAAAAGAATATTTGGAAAAAGGAATCGATATAACCTAATGTAGTTATGATACAGCTCCTAGGACATAATGAAATAGTAGTAAATCTTAGCAAGACATTACGAGAAAATGCTATTCCATTTAAGGTGTATAGCAACAAGGATATCTCTGAAATAGGAGAAGAGTATACTAAAGTCGAAACACTAGCTCATTTGAAGGTTAAACTAGCGCCATACGCTAACTCAACACTTATTCTTTCTGCCGGTGCTCCATGGATATTCTCTACGGAGTTTCTAAGGTCTTTTGATCCTATAGGCATCTTTAATCTTCATGGTACCCCCTTGCCTCACGACAGAGGAGGAACAATAGTATCCTGGTTGATTCTGAATAAAAAAAGAATGGGCAATGCAATCATTCACAAAATAGTGAAAGAGCCGGATGCAGGACCCATACTCACAAGTAGAGAGTTCATATACCCTATTCACTGCCAGTTACCGGCGGATTACTTGAAGGAATACAATAGACAGCAAGAAATAACTGCTACCGATTTATGTCTTCAGTGGAGCAAGGGAAAAATGGATTTGCGAAATGTGTCGCATCAACCTCATTATTTAGCTACTTATTGGCCGAGATTACAGGCCTCATTCAATGCGTGGATAGATTGGAGTTGGGCAGGAGAAGATATTGCATTATTCATAAGGGCTTTTGACGAACCCTATGCGGGAGCTAAAACGCTTTGGCGAGGCAAAACGCTTCATATCAAGAGTGCCTTTTTTCAAACAGATAGCAATTTTCATCCTTTTCAATGGGGTTTAGTTTACCGATACAGTGAACTGGGAGATTCTGCTTACTATGCTATAGCAGTACAAGGTGGTAGTTTATATATAGAAGTATGTGTCGATGAATATGCTATGTCCATTATGGGACGTATCAAAGAAGGAGACCGTTTTTATACTACGGATGATCAATTGACTTCGGCTAAGCGAAGAACAATAAAAACAAAAAATGGTTTTGCTTCGCAAGAAGACCTTCTATGAAGTTATTGATTGTAAATTTTCATTACTACAGTGACCAACAGTTCCAAAGTGGGATATATCCGGTAACACCGTCGTTTTTTGCCAAACAAATAGATATACTTTCTCAACATTATTCCTTTATAAGTCAGGCTGAACTTGCACAGTATATTGAGAATAAACAATATCCTGATGGGAATTATTGTTTACTAACCTTTGATGATGGGTTGAAACAACAAATGGATGCGTTTAGGTACTTAGTTCAACAAAATATACCGGCCGTATTTTATGTGCCGGTAAAACCATTGATCGAAAAAAAAGTCTTGGACGTACATAAATTGCATCTGGTACGTGCCAAAATAGACGACAAGAAATTGTTGGACATGCTCACATCTACTACAAATTATCAGTATAATGTAGAGGATGCCACTGAGGCTAAAGAACAATATAAATATGATGATGATTTGGCAAGAGAAGTAAAATATCAATTAAACTTCAAGTTGAATCCATCGGATAAAGAACTGTTTATCTCCAATGCCTTTCAAGAAATATATCCCGACGAAGCAGCATTTGCAGATACATTTTACATGAGCGAACAGGATGTAGTAGATATTTCAAGGTGGGATATGTTGGGATCGCATGGATATGCGCATATACCACTGGCACAAGCCGAAAATCCGTACGATGATATGCATCAATCTATACATTATTTGTCTGAGTTGACCGGGCAAGCGATTACGTCATTTTCGTATCCTTATGGAAGCAAAGCAGCCGTAAACGAGGCAGTTGCTGCTCATTTGGAAAATTCAAGTATTCGATTTGCTCTCACTATGTGGCGAGGTACGAATGATTTTACGCAAGCAATAAATCCTTTTTTATTGCAAAGGGTCGATACGAACGATGCACCTGGAGGTAAAAACTATTCCAATACAAGCCTATAAATGCTCAGAGTCTTAATTGCAGAAACGATTGACTTTAGTAAAGAAGCAGTGAATGCACTAGAGCAATTTGCGTATGTCGATTTAAAGGATATAGGCTCTGATGAATTGGAAGATGCCTTGAATCTATATGATGTATTTTGGTTTAGACTAGGTTTTCGACTCTCGGCAGACTTGATACTAGGCGCAAAGAAATGTCAATATATCATTTGCCCTGCTACAGGTTTAGATCATATCGATATAGAGGCTTGTCAGCAAAAAGGAATCAACGTTATCAGCTTAAAAGGAGAAACAGAGTTTCTCAAAAAAGTAAGAGCCACAGCAGAATTGACATTAGGCTTGACTATAGCCTTACTTCGACATATTCCGCAGGCTATTAAGCATACCAAATCAGGTGGCTGGAGTAGAACGCCGTATAAAGGTCTTGAGATTTATGAAAAGAATATTGGCATATTAGGGTATGGGCGATTAGGGCAAATCATGGGAACATACTACCAAGCTATGGGTGCCAATGTATACTTATATGACATAAAACCAATTCAGTCAACATCTTTTCAAGTTTTGGGTAGTATGAATGAATTATTTCAAAGTTGCGATATCGTATCAGTGCATGCCAACTTGACCACAGAAAACAAACATCTTATAAGCAGCACCCAATTTAATCTGATGAAGAAAGGGAGCTATTTTGTCAATACATCGCGTGGACAACTGGTAAAAAGTGCAGATTTAATACAGGCTATCGAAAGTGGTCAGCTTGCAGGAGCAGCAGTAGATGTGATTGAAAAGGAATATGATCTGGAACAAGATGAATTATTGAAATGGGCTGCCAACGATAATCGCTTACTGATTACGCCTCATATTGGTGGTAATACCTATGAGTCTTTTTCAAAAACAGAATTATATATGGTAGAAAAATTAAAATCATTTGTAGTGTGAACAAGGTGCTAGCTATCATACCCGCAAGAGAAGGCTCGAAACGAGTGCCTCAGAAAAACTTCAGACCTTTTGCAGATACTACACTGGTGGATATAGCCATTCAGCATGCCATAGGCAGTGAATGCATTACTAGCATCGTATTGAGCAGCGATAGCGATCAAGTACTGGAACTAGCTAAAAAGTATGAGAACGTATTGCCACTAAAAAGGCCTTTGGATATATCCGATGATCAGTCACCTGCTATCGACTATGTAAGGCATGCTTTACAAATTTGTGAATCAAGTGAAATGCCTTATGATATGGTTGTTATCTTACAACCTAGTTCTCCTTTGAGAAGCGCAGAGGATATCGATGCATGTATACAATTATTATCAAGGTATCCTGAGGTAGATTCATGCGTCAGTGTGGTCAAGGTAGATCATATGATTCATCCGATCAAGTTAAAAAAACTGAATGATAAACGCTTAGAGCCTTATTTTGAGGAGGAAACCGGTCGTTTTGCTTCTCAAGATTTACCCGATGTATATGTGAGAAATTGCGCGGTATATGCTGCATGGAGAAAAGACTTGGAAACCAAACCCGATGTGATTGGAAAGGTAAGCTTGGCTCATGTGATGCCCGATTATACCTCAGTAGATATCAATTCAATTTTGGATTTTGAATTCGCGGAGTATATATACAAAAAAATAGACAATGAAAATAGCAATCGTAGGGATAGACCCTCATGGTAAACGCTTGTTGACTGCAGCATCAAAATTTACATCGAAGGACATGGTGGCAGTGGTAGACTTAAACACCGACGCTTTAGAACATATCGATATCGTACATAAGTATGAAAACTATGAGGAAATGTTGAAGGAATTCCATCCTGATATAGTAGTTATTGCAACGAATGGACCATCTCATTTTACCTTAGCTAAAACAGCTATTCTACATGAGGTTAAAAAAATATTGATTACCAAACCTTTGACTTGTATATTACAAGATGCTGTCGAACCAAGAAAACTAGCCGAGTCGCACCAAGTAAAAATAGCGGTAGATCACGGTCTCAGGTATGACGATTCATACAATTGGAATTTATCGCATATCAAACAAAATAGTTGGGGAAAATTATTTTCTGTCAATATAATGCGTAATGGAATTGGATTAGGATGTATGGGTACTCATTCTTTTGATCTAGCAAACTTTTTGTTTGATGCTATTCCTCAAAATGTAACAGCATAGGTTGATGCATCTTATACCCGAAACCCAAGAGGTGAACATTTTATAGACCCGAGAGGTTTAGTGATATTGGACTATGGGAATGACAGAAAAGCTTTTGTAAGTCAAGTAGAAAAGGCATTAGGTCCTATGATTGTTCAACTTCATTTTGAACAAGCTAGAGTGATAGTAGATGTAAAGTATGGTACCTTGGAGCTGGTGTTCAAATCTGTAGATGGAGAAGTAAAATCAACTGTAAGTTCAAATGATTAGTGCAATTTTTTCTTGCAGTGCTTGGTTAGGTGTTTTTATTTAAATTTTTTTACAGGTCTGTTGTTAAGGAATACTTCAACGTGTCGGACAGGGTGATGAGATAT
>Ga0169931_10008801_pt1 | contig 14669 bp, 13 predicted proteins | sample Kivu_15m_20L_FD_129675 | JGI IMG/M metagenome (GOLD analysis project Ga0169931, IMG submission 129675) | Freshwater microbial communities from Lake Kivu, Western Province, Rwanda to study Microbial Dark Matter (Phase II) - Kivu_15m_20L... | ecosystem: Environmental > Aquatic > Freshwater > Lake...
AATTCAGCTTTTCCGTTTTTTGTATGCCAGTCTTACCCTGCTTCCTTCTTTTTTTCAAAATCAAACTAACGTGCATAAAAACTATTTTTAGGATATATATAGTGGGAGCTATTTTCTATTCGCACTCCGTGATGCTCCACCTCATTGTGCTCCTTATACTGCTTGCCTGAGCCAGTGGCATACCCGCATCCACAGTTGTACCTCTTCCTCTATGCGCATCCCTCCTTTTGCCTCTTTGTGGCCATTTTCTTTCCCTCCATGAAAGTAAAGATTATGCTGGCTGCTGATGTCAGTCATATTAATATACTCAATATCATCTAATACACAAATCACCGTTTCAGTGGCACATATAATAATATCAAGCAACAAATCCCCATGCAGACCCCCAAAAACCTCAAAACATCGACAACTACATCTTGTAGTAACTCAAATCAACCACCTCTGACTAAAGTAACCTTCCCCTAGAGCTCAGGTTAATACTGGTCGGTCTACCACAAGATCCTGAAGCGTAGATTCACTCTTAAAAAAATAAAAATCGGTGATTTCGGGTAATAAAATCTACTAAAAACCAACACCAGTGTTAACTCTACAAGGGACAACCGCAACAGTTAGCTCCAGAGATAACGTAGTTTTTATCTTAATCCAGTTGAAATCCTCAAAAAACTACCCAATGACTACAACCCGCGATGCCAGAAACTTATCACGACTAACAACAATCTATACGTCATATTTGACTAGTTCCCGAGTAGTACTCTGGCTGGTCTTATTGAAAAATCATCAAAATCGACTAAAAATCAACTTGAAACTAATCAAAAAATATCCCTTTTTAACAACTTAATCAAAGGACTCAGCTACTTCCATACCAAGAACATAGCAGTACTTAATTTCACTCCAAACAACATATATTTCAGATAAAACATGACAGTACTCTTCAGCTAGTGGTCTTTGGCAGTTGAGCTCCAAGGTGGAAGGAAAAGGATCCCTACGTTGCATAGGACGCATCCTGATAGGAATTATCTGGCGCCTTAGCTTTTTGATAAAGGATAAGCGTCTTTTGCTTGTGATGTGTATACTCTGGGCATGATTTTCTTCGATTTGTTGAAAATACTCAGCCAGAAAAAAGAAGAAGTTTAGTTCAAAAATCAGGTTTCTACTCTTGTGTAGTCGATGATCCATCAGGACAGTCAGAGAAGACCCTCATTATAAACAGTATCTAATTTTATACAAAATTTGAATAATGTTTCTTAGGTTAAGTCTACCAGAGGCACCTCAGGAGAAAAACTACGACTTTCGCCTTACGGTAATCAAAAAAGTTAATTTAATTTGCTTAAAAGCGCAGTAAGTTAAAAGCTATTACACCCTGGCTACTCTCCAAGATAGACTTAAGCCAAAAAAAAGACACCTAATAGATAAGAAAAGAGTCCTAACATTAAATCTCCATCATAAAAACCAAAATAAACCAGATAGGCTCAACTTCTCATCAAATAGTTGAACATCGGTCGTACTTTTTGCAGATTTTTAATGTAACTTTCATAGTACACCTTGCAGATGTCCCCCAGACCTGAACTGAGCTATATTCTGGCTAAATATGCCTATCTAACTTTGTTGAACATTATAAACAAATGCTAAAAATAGCAGTCCTAAGGCAACAACAAACAAAAAACGATGCTTTCTTTGCTGAAACTGTAACGCAAACAAATAAAAAAAGTAATGTAAACAATCTAAATAAACTTCGCAGGCATGGACATCAGTTAAAAACTCCAAAAATAATTCGCAAACGAAGCCAACATCAACATAAACCTCCTCTAAACAAGCGTCAGATAATTCGGTTAATCTATAATGCTTAAATTCCAATAATAATTTTCACAAATAAAAACAGTATCAAATAGTGTTGAGATGATTTTTAATACGTATATGGTGTTGAAGATTATCGAGGAGGGCACTTATGATAAGTTCTGGAGGAAGATTTATAAACCGGAGTATTTGTTGTTGGAGAATCAACCGTATTTTTCGAATTAGAAGAAACTGGGGTTCAGGTATATAAGGAATAAAATTATGACTTGTTTGAAGTCAGAAGGAGGGTGATTAAAATTAGATGATTGTTATCATTTAATGCAATTTTAACTCATTAATATACAAGGTAGCTTATAGGCTTATATTTTATTAAAAAGCATATCTAAAGTAATGAGTATTTAGGGCAATCCTTTCAACAGCATGTTATACAAAAGTGCGGAATAGCAATATTTCGTAGAGACGATTCGTCAGTTGCAGAAAACAGTGGACTAACGTTAGGAATAAATCCATCATTTGGGCAAACGACTCTAGTAGTAGATCAAAAAGAACGAAGAAAAGACCAAATACATCCAATAATTGTAAAGATAAAAATATGGTGCCTGTTTCCTATAAAGGAGATGATGATAGCACATCCATTTGCCTATTCAACTATCAATGTGAATACTAAGATATTTATTGATATTTTTGATCAAGTAGAATCATATGAATATCACGAACCACGCGATGAACAAATAGAACAAAAAGATCGGATATATCGCAATTACATTCTTCTACTACTCGATTATCACATTCATAAAAGTAATAGCACCTAACTATCAACACAACTACCCAAAGTCGACCAAATCAGTACCACCACACATATCGCCAATTTTATCAGAAACACTGTCATACCTATTTTCTTGAGTATTAGAACTCCTAGTGCTCCAAGAACGATAGGAAAAAGACAATATCCTAGTACGCATACACACTGGAAAAACGAGATACGACCGCCTAGCAATTTAGTATTAATCGTCACGATGATTGCACCACCCCACATTACCAAGAAAACCACTCCGAATTGATTGTTCTACTTAGAATCTATCCCAATATTGAGAATCCTTCATAACAAAAAACATACAACGAAAGGGTCAAGCACAGTAAGAGTGGACCCCAAAGATCCCCTTGATAATGCATATTGTACAATTTCGCAGCTATTTGACACCCTATGGGTCGCTTTACATGTTGAATTTAGGCACGATGACGTAACGCAACTTAACTAACACGTTTTTGAGATCGCGGCCCTGGGTTAGAAAAAGGTACTATTGTGGAGCATACTTATTATTAGAGAGTCTAGGAGTGCTAGCGGACCTATGCTTGCATGTTTTAAATATATATAAAGGTGATGTATCTGGGCAATGGATTAGAGTAATAAAATATATATTAGATGAGCTTAGTCTTTAGAATTTTTTATAAATCTTTCTTTGAAAGCATATGAATCTATAACATATTGTATTTAAAATGTTTTTGCTTTAATTTTATTTGATTCTCTTAATAATATTATCATATGAACCATATAAGCCTAGCCAACGCCTTCAGCCTAGATCCAGTTCAAAACTACCTCCTGAAACAACGCTACAACAAACATCTCTCACGCATACAGCACATCACCAATCAAGATCATCTCTCGAATGTCAGATAAATCGCATCTAAACAAAAAACAATAAGCTAAATAGTCAATAAATCGAGACAAGTTCAAAGAAGATTTAAAATTAAATAGGATTAATGGCAGAGAGGTATTAGCGATTCGAGAGTAGCTAAGAATATTGGCGATGTATATGCTCGCAAAGAAGATATTAGCATGCACTTTGATTATGACAAAAATGTAAAATTGCGCAGAAAAAGCGACATTTTCTAAGAAAAAGCAATTAAACCATAGCCAACATAGTAGATAAAACAATAAGATCTTTACATTTAATCATACAATATGCGCAAGTATCGCAAAAAGATGAAAAAACAGATAACCGAATATGTTAGACTAAAAAACCACATGCAAAGATTCAAAACACATCATAATTCTATCTCCCATCGAAGCCGCAACTCAGTTTCCCCATAACTACAACACAGCATGCAACTCAAAACAAAAACTCTACCTACATAATCAATTTAATTACCACCCATCAAAATTTCAAAAAATGCATAGAAGAGGACACAGTTGTAGAGACCTTAAAGAAAAAGTATAATAAAATTGCAAATAGTTTGATTTCTTTTGTATTTATTTAGAGTACACTCAATATGTGACTGAATTGATTGTGAAGTGATATCACTGGTACTGAGCGCCATAATATCATATTCAATGCACGTCGAATAGATCATCCTAGAGGGCTTCAAAACCTACATGAACCGCACCGTCATCTCCGGCTTTGACCCACAATTCAACGCCATAACTGGACTCAACGGCTCAGGTAAAAGCAACATCCTCGATGCTATACAATTTCTTCTTGGATCTACCAGCAAGTAGTTTCTAAGGCTCAAGGCAGGACTCACCTAACTGATATACAAGTAGGGCTTCGCTGGGATAGAGAAAGCATCAGTTACGATCAAATTCAGATGCCATGATCGACTACTCAGACCAACTGGATATTAAAATTGTTAGGAACTGGTAATCACTAGACAGATCACCAAAGACAAGGTAAGCAAATTCTTCGTCAATGGAGTCTCATCAAATCTAGGCAAAGTGCGCAATTTGTTCCGAAGCGTACAGTTGAACATCGAAAACCCGCACTTTTTAGTCAAACAAGGTCAAATCACCAAAATCATCCATCTTAAACCTTTGGAACTATTGGGTATATTGTAGTAGACAGCAGGTACTGCATACTACAACAAGACAAAAATTTAGAGTTAAAAACTAATCTAAAAAAAATAACAAAAACTCAAAGCAATCAACGACATTCTAGCTCAATCAATCTAACCCCAAATGCAAAAATTAGACGCGGATCGAAGACGATACATAGCTTTTAAAGACAAGTAAAGTTTGATGGCCCACATGAACCATAAATTGAAAACTCATTAGTTTTCAATCAAGATGAGACAGGTCAAACAAAAAGAGGAGGATCATAATGGTCAGTTGTAGATTTTAGATATGAGAAAACAACAAATCAGAATAAATGTTAGGAGGTTGGGTGAGTTAGAAATGCAACAGAAAGAGTTGTCGGCGAAGGGAGATTCGCCTTTACAGCAGTACCAGCAAGTCAAGAAAAAACTAGCAGAAAAATAAAACTAAAGAAATTCACTTAGAAATAGAATACAAAAGTTGCACAAAGACGCAGTCATGACCAAACAATAATCGGCAACAATATAGTAGCAAATCTAAAAAAACAAACAAGAAAGATAGTGGTAGTAGAAGGCACAACTACAACATCAAAGAGAAAAAGAGGAAATTGAAGAGATGTTAGAGCAGTTTGGCAAAAACGGAGGAGAAAAAGAGGCAGGAGAGATGACTTAGAAGTTGCTTATGCAGGAGGAAGCTAGAACGAAGAATATTGTGGTTGAGATTAAGGTTGTTATGGATAAAAAGAAAGCGGTTTTGGGGGAGATCTAGAATTAGAAAAAAATTGCAAGGGAAGCTTAGGAAAACAAATAAGGTTTAAGCAAAAATCTATAGGAAATATAGATAGAAATAAAAGGACTATAGAGCATGAAGGAACCAGCTTCAATCCAAGACCCTTAGCTCATCTCTGGCTCACTTCGCTAACTATAGAACACTAAAAAAAGGCTTCTTACTAACTTTCATGCTTTGAACTTTCACTACCAGAGCCCTGGTCCTTAATTTGACCGCTCCAAAGTAAAAGGCAAAGTTTTTCAGCTTTTCAGAGCTAAATAAAAAATCCACTAAAAAGCGTTATAGATCGGTGCGGCAGGCAAGCTCTTCAACATCGTCGTCTAGAACTAAATAGTCTCAAAATTGCTAATATAAAAGTAATCATTCGGCAGAAATGTGACTATGATTCCCAACAACAAGATCCAATTCAAACGAATAAATCCAGATGCCCTTGCTCATGCCTAAAAAGTAGCAAAATAGTTGGGTGGCGTGGCCAGACCTGCATACCAACTAATATCTTTCAATCCCTAAATCGACAACTCTATTATGTTTGTGTTTTCTAACTTCATAGTATGTTCCACCTCATAGATCGCACAGAGGATAGCTCACAATCGAGACAACAGATTATCAGTCAAATGTGTAACATACTAAGGAGATATCATGGAAAAAGGCACACTTTCTGGTGGATTTTCCAACCAACAAAGTATGATACTACCGCAATATGCATAACTTGCCAGTGTTGAGGAAAAAATTAAGAAATAGAGAGAGATGGTAGATCAACAAAAAGTCAAGTATGAACAATATCAAAAGGCTATGATTGCCTTTAGAGATAAACAAAAAGATTTGGATTATAAGCAAAACAAAAGGGAAAAGATGAAGATGAAACTTATGAATATGGAGCTACAAGTCAAAAAACGAGATTTTTAGAAAGAAATCGCAGATATTGACAACAAATTGAAAGATTTGTAGAAAGAAAAAGGAGATCATGCGGCTAAGGCTGAAAAATTGAGAAGCTAGCTGCAAAATAAAAAAGTGAAATCAATCGCATAACAAAGAAAGTAGCTATAAAAGTAGTTGGCAAAAGCTGGTAGTAAGCTGTCTTAGACAAAAAAGAAGATTTCAGCATTATAAGTGCACATGTAGTAACTAAAAGTATCAATCAAACATCAAGGAGTACTTGGCGATGATCTCCAGAAATAGATCCTTTAACTCTAGAAAAAATAAAGAGATATTAATGGATAGCTAAGATAGTTCCAGATAGCTTTCGAAAGCTTGTAGTAATAGAAACGCAAGTACTAGAAAGAAGCCATGATAAACTAGGCGAAATACAAAGCAATTCACTCATAATTTGCTTAACTTAAAGCATCGCAAGATAAGTTATAGCAGTAGATTGCTACTTTGTAGAAAAAGATCAGTAATACTGCTAAATAAATTGAATAGAACACAAATTTTATAGAGGAATTGCTTGATACTTGTGCCTGGTTGAGTCGCGACTAGTAGTATCCAGTCGACCCTGCCTTCAACTACTAAGAAATGCTCAAATAATACAAAGGAGTGTAGGGGTAGGTGCAGAAATTGAAGAGAAGTGCCAAGATGAACATCGACGATCATTCTTATCAAAAATTAAATTAACAATATAAAAATCTACTTGAAAAAAGATCTACTTTATAACAAGGTAAATATGATGCGAAATAGATAAGGTGACCCTACTGACTAACATGCATGATCTTGACTAAAAACGCACAAAAACACTATAAAAATGTTTCGAATCTGTCAAAATCAACCTGACCAAGATATTCAGCGACCTACTTCCAGGTGCAACAGCTCATCTGCATTTAATCGACTAACGCGATGTCACCAAAGGCGCATAACTGAGCGTGCATTTCAACTCAGTCCGAAAATAACTAGGTTAGCTCTCTGGAGGTCAACGTTCTCTACTAGCCTTGAGCTTCATCTTGTCTTTGCTTTTGTACAAACCTTCGCCTTTTTATATACTGGATGAGATCGATTCTGCTTTGGATTTGTCGCATACTGAGAATATCGGATACATGATCAGTCAGAGATTCCCACAGAGTCAGTTTATATTGATATCACTCAAAGAAGGTATGTTCCAGAATGCTAATGTGCTTTTCAAGGTGCACTTTGCGGAGGGAGAGAGTAAGGTATAAAGAAATGTTCTCAAAAATGCAATCAAAAGACATTGATTACCGTAGATTAACTGTAATTTTTAATAAAACTATATTTTACCTTGGCTTTTTCTTACTTATTTATCTTTCTATGAAAAAACTGGTAAGTTTATTTGATATAATAAATAAGCTTAATGTCCCAAGCCCCACTCAAACCCTAAAAATAAAAATCCCTAACCGCAAACTTCTAACTCTAAACAAAAATCCGCCTAATAATCCAAGACGTCCTCACCGGCACCATCCGCAAGTACCTCCATCTTCACCTAGACTGTCCAACATAACCTAAAAAGTAGACAAATTCTAATAATTTCTCATGGGATTTAGATAACGAAACGACATAGCTGATAAATAACGTAGAGTGCAGCAAGAATAAATGTCAAGGATATTGAACATGCAAGAAGCAATCAGAAAATAACTTGCTTAAAACGTATATAAGGTGTTAGATAGATCAGCAACTATAACGAACAGAGGGCTAACCTTGCAATTGACACAAAAACACAAAATTAACTGCATAAGTAACATTCACAACAACTCAAGTTTCTAATGAAACAGCATTAAATAGTATCCGGATAAATCAATCGCAGCAAAAATAAGTTCATTTAGTTCTCTGGCTTAATTTCATAAACAAAATAAGAAATGACTTTCAAAATCACCAAATATTTGTAAGAAACAGCTTTAAAACAAAGATAGATCAAACTTTCGGCATAAAATATATCGAGTTAGTACTTTAATTTGGGTTTGCAGCTGTAAAAGCAACAGAAAAGATATGATCAGATTCTGATCAAGTATTAGTAAGATGAAGAGTATAAGTAGGAAACAAAGTCGACTATAAATCGATTAGTGAAGATGGAGAGTGGCTTGACTTAGTTTTAAAAGAAAATATATGGTAAAATCGATCATGTTTAGTATGGTTTTTTGTCCAGAATGAAACAACTTTAATTGAAATTTGATACTAAGACGTAGGAGTTCTAGAAAACTACAACAAAATTGCAAGGAATCATCAAAAGAATCGATCAGTGCACTCAAGTTGTGAATGAGACTCGAGAAGATGTCAGAGATGGTCGGGTTATAATGTTGAGAACTATATAATAAAAATTCAATAAATTGAGGACATATATTGATTAATAGATCATAAAAATTTCAAAAGAAAGTACTAGAATATAAAAATCATTTGAAAAGAAACTGCAAGTATTATAGTAAACGGATCGATAAAATTAAAACTATTTCATGTCGAAATTATAAGTCTTACGATCATAACTATTATCATAGATAGCCAATAACACCTTCAAGATCATGTAGTAGTACTTTATAAGTTATACAGAAAAGATTCGAGACAAAAAAGTATGAGTAGTGCGGTCGTACAATAGATCCATTAAAGAATCGGCAAGGAAAATATACAAATCATATAAAAGATATAACATATTTCATGTAATTTTTAGACACACAAAAAGGAAGTGTAAGTGCAGATATAAAACATCGCCAAAAATAATAATAACATGGCCAAAGGAAATACACTTTCAGACTAAGATCTATAAACAATTCACGAGCTCAAAAAGGGCTTATAGAAGACAAATGGTTTAGATAAAAAAATTGACTCGATCATCATATACTTAAAGGATTTAATGAAATAATCATCGATGAAACTGACCGATCAGATCGAACGAGTCATGTTTCTTGTGACTAAAATGCGAGGAGACGCCATCTTGCGTGCCTAACTTAACTAAAAAATCATCAACTAGCTCAAAACTGGTTGGCGTAAGACCCTAGAAAACCAGTAGTACATTTGGAAGATACTACCAGGTCAGGCGTAATGTATCAACATGATCCTTTCTTTGATATTCGACGCCTAGTTTCAGAGCTGCAAGATCATACAAGACAACCTTCCTTCACTCAATAAAGAGCTTTAAAGATTCAATACGATAAGCGAAGGAGTGATATACGAGTTCAAGTAACGAAAAAAACTAGGATTTATATACTATCGAAGACAATAGATCAAAAAAATAGAACTGGTTAGAGCGACTTTCTTGAGTCACTTAAAAATATGGTAGGAAATGTACTAGATTTAATAGAAAAAAGGAGAAAACTTTCCTAAACATTTTTTCAGGAAAATGATATAAGCGCATCTCAAAGGACTCACCCCACAGTATCAGCTGAAAAGTTAACAAAATAACGGAAGTATGGCCAGCAGAGAAGGAAGTCGATAGCCTAGTAGAGAAGCCCGGACTGCTCCGAGAGTTATGACTGAGGGGACTAAAGAAATGAGCGCAACTTTCAATGTGAGAAGAAAGAAGAATTTTTATAGATAGAAAGAAGAGATTAGCTCTTTGGGGTGCGAGGAGCCTATAGTATAGTGATAAGTCATTGAGAGTTTATCAAGTTATATGGAATTTTCATAAAAATATTATTTTTTGCTATATTTTTCATGCATTTATTTATTTTTCAGTATATTTAGATACTATTATTGATATAATGTGTATGGTAGTGATGATGTAAAAATAGTTTAGTAATATCAATCACTAAAGCGGATGATTCTTAGCCAAATCCCTCTAAACTCTCTCCTCAATCCTCCTCAAACTCAACACTGATTTCCTTCTAATAGGCGCAGATTATTTGCCAATACCTCCACTCTCCTCGTTAACGTGATCATTTCTTCCAATCGGAATGAGTTTCAAGAGGAAATTAACAATCATCGAGCCTAAACCTATAGCAATCTATATAAAGGATTAAGTACGCAGATGGCCCAATGTTGGATGGTTAGACCGTAGTTTTTGTATACGCCAAAGGGTGAGCCTGCGAAGGTGACCAACAAGACCTGAAGGCAGAAGACGGATGTAACGACTATAGGGAAGATAGGGTTGCTGAAAACTCCCTTGAAAATATTGAACTGAATATTAAAATAGATACCTCTTCGTGTATTTTACGAGCATTGAAGAACTGGAAGATCTGAATCATGATAAAAGCATTGAAGATGAAAGTAAAATGCCTTGAATACAGCTTATTATTAGCAGTGAAGATATCGAAGTAATCGACTCCACCTGTAGGTGTGAAGAATCTACCACTTCTAACAGTCCCTCCAACGATACCATTATGCCATTTTCCTGCAGGATTAGTAGCAAAGATAGTCGTATCATAGGAATCTTCATACTCAGGGATGAAATTCTCTCCACAGAAAGTAAGAGTAATAATGACTATAAGTTGGAAAAGAGCCTGACCGAAAATATGCTTGATCATTGTTTTAGATATGATATATTATTATCTGCTGTGAGGTTTGCGGTCGAGAAGTTAATCAGTAGGTTATTAGGTAGCTAGGGCCAGAGAAGCAAGAGTGTCCATGATGAGATTGATCCATAAGAGTTGGATGGGTTTCATGATGTGTGATTAGATGACAGCAGCACCGATGAAAGTAGTTACTACTGCTACGATGTTGACACTCAACTGGAAAGTAACGAACTTACGAATAGAATCGAAGATATTTCTTCCCCACAAAACAGCAGCAACGATGGAGTTGAAATTATCATCAACCAGAATAATAGCAGCTGCCTCTCTAGCAACCTATGTACCAGCTATCCCCATAGCAAATCCAACATCAGCCTTCTTCAAAGCCGGAGCATCATTAGTACCATCACCTGTCACAGCCACCACATTACCTCTTTATTTGAGTCCAGTTACCAAACAATATTTATCCTATGGTCTAGATCTAGCCAAAACTAGTAGTTTGTCTTTGATCTTGTCGAATTATACGGCATTTGCTACGGTGTCGATTCTTAACTAAGTGCCTTCTTATTTGGCTGTGGCTGAGTCTGTAGGGCACGCACAACGGGCTGTTCTGCATTTACGGCATACAATTCCTCCCACTAACTTGATGAAATCAGGCCCTTACATTGCGATAGAATCGCTTCCTTCCTTCAATATACCAATTTCTTTAGCGATAGCCTGAGCAGTGATGATGTTATCTCCTGTGACCATTCTAACAGTAATACCTGCTTTGTGACACTTCTCAATAGCTCCCGGCACTTCCTTTCTTGGGTTGTCTCTCACACCAATAATAGCAATCAACACAATCTTTTCTTTCTAACACTAGAAAACTCCTTTCTCGTCTTTCCTCTCCAAATCGTCATGAACCGACAACTTCTTATACCCTAGACACAGAGTTCTGAGTGAGTTCTGAGCCATCTTGGCGATGATTTTATTGAGATCCTCGTTCAAAGCAGGAGTTATGTTTTATACTTAGTTGGTGCTAGTATTGAACCAACTAGTAGATGATCTTAGCACGATCTAGGAAGCTCCCTTAATGAATAGATAAGGCTCTCCTTTGTATTGGATCACCACCGACATCCTTTTTCTTGAAGAACTGAAAGGATACTTCACCTTGGCTTAGTATTTTTAACGGTATTTCTAGTAATCTACCCCCATTTTTTTGAAATATTTAAGAAGAGATATGTCAGTTGCTGATCCTTTTTATTCGGGGACGAGTTGAGCTGTGCTATTGACCATTGATCCAATTTTGAACAACTAGATGTATTCAGCGTTGGTTGATAGGTCGGACTCAACATAAGTTTATTTGTGAGTATCGACAGTAATAGCAGTATTGTTCCAGATCTGACTCAAAGTCATTTTGTTCATCGTGAGCGTACCAGTCTTATCTGAACAAATATTGTTAGCTCCACCCATAGTCTCACAAGCCTCCATCTTACGCACCAGATTCTGATCACGCAACATCTTCTTGACTGAAAATGCGAGAGAAAGAGTGACAGCGAGGGGGAGACCTTCGGGGATGGCAAGTACGACCACCATGATACCCAAGATGAAGAAATCAAGGATAGTTAGAAGATCTTCTCCAGTGTTCCACTTTCTGGTGATTCCCTTGATGATAGCGAATCTGATAAGAAGCACTGCGACTATGCTAATAGAAGCATAAAGACCAATTCTGCCAATATCTCCAGCCAACTTTTCCAGTTTCTGTTGCAAAGGGGTAGGCTCAGGTTCCTCTTTCTCCAACAAGGCCTTGACTTTACCAATACAAGAATCCTTTCCAACGACCAAGATCATCATCTTACCCTCGCCTGTGAGGATCTTAGTTCCAGACATGACGATCGGAGAGGGCACTTAATGCTTATCTGCGATGTTTTTATCACCACTTTGCTCGAGTTGTTCTTTCTTTTTCAAACAAAATTTGTATAGATTTTTGTGGATGGGGTCGATCTCACCAGTCATGGCACTCTCGTCAGTTGTGATCTCGTTTGAATCGAGAAGAATGCCATCAGCTGGAACTTACATGCCTTCAGAGACGGTCATGATGTCACCAACTAAGACGAAGTCTTGATGGATTTCCATGACGATTCCATTACGTCTGACTGTCACTTTTTTCTTCTAATCGGCCACTTCGTTCAATTTCAGGAACTGTCGTTATTTTTGATAGTCGTTGATGGCAGTCACAGTGGCGCAGATCAACACAGCCACCATCACAGCAAAACCTTCAAGCCAAGCAAGACTCCTTTCTTAAGGTTTGGCCGTAGCAGTCTCTAAGATAAGCGAAGACGCAGATGCGATGAGCAATACTCTCAACATGAAATCAGAGAGGGCGTCGCAGAACAGTTCGAAGAAGCCTGGAGGTTTAGTTATGGGCTTGATATTATCACCGAAGGCTTGTTTTCGTTTGGCAATGGCAGCCTCGTCATTAGAAATTCCATCCTTATGATGAGAACCTACACCGGAGACGAGCCAATCGAGCGTGGGTCCTGATTGTTGGAGAAGTTCTATTTCTTCAGCGTAGGAACGCTCCTGAGCAGCACTGACGATTTTGATGAGATCGTCACGATTGAGGGCGAATTCCATGGGTTTTTCTATATATTATTAGCTGTTTAAATAACGAAGTGTATTTGAATATGTGATTCTATTTAACATCAACAGCATAAATAGAAAAAAAAAGGAGAAATAAAAGGAAAAACACAAAGCCCATCATCTAGAAGTGATAAAAAAGAAAGGACAATTTAGTGTAACTAACAGACCGGAAGAGTGATATTTGTGTATCATTATCAAGGGAATATATATAATTGTATAGTCATTTTGTCATATAGATATATAGAGATATAGTTATATGGTTATATATTTATATAGTTGTCGCGTACAATAATAAAAGCAAAACATATATTTTCAGAACAAATCACTCAAACTTATGCTTTCGTTTTTTATGTATTTGTCTTTCATGGTTACAAAGAACTTTTTTTGTTGAATAAGCTTTACCACAACCTTATCTGCATTCATATTAGCCGTTTTCATTTTTAAATAGTTTTCTGTTTTTTCTGGGAAGACAAAATGTTATTTAATCTTAATTTTATTTAAATTTGCATTTATTTAGTCTTGTATGTATTCTCCATGTACCCAATCCAAAAATTGTTTTGCATTTCTAACATAAGCGATATATTTATTGCTGGCGAGCTGCATATTCTTTATTATATTATTTTTTATTTCTAGATTGTCTTCCACGACCATATCTATTTACACATTATTGTTCACCTTAATGTTTCCGAATAAATTAACCTACCACCATTAGTAATTCTTTTTTTGAATTGAATAATTTTTATTCTAGAATTTCGATCTGAACATCATATTCTCCTTATTTAAATAATTAAACCGAATGCATGTGCCGCTAGTCCTCTTTCTTGAGATGTCGGATGAAGGCATATTTATGTCGTTGAAGTAGAACTGAAGCAGATTGTGTAGATTGTGTTGCGCAGCTATAAAAAACTCGGCCTGACTTTGATACGAGTCGATAAACTATTCCTTTGAAACTTGATTAATCTTCAGATTCCATTTCTTGTACTGGCTATTCTCGGCATATCTATGCAATCTATTTAGATTTTTATGGCTAAGGGGTCAAAGCACCAAGCTATTTATCGAATTTTTTATGAGGAATAATATTTTTTTCCTCTTACTCTTACTTTTTCAACTTTTAAGCTCTACACTTCAAAATATCGATAGTTTTCTAAGTCTATTTTCTCCTTTAGTAGTGTAGATAGTAACAATAGGGGTCTTTGCATTATTTGATAAAAGGACACTCAATTTGCATGAATACCCGCCTGAGATAGAGTGCCACTAGAACATCATAATGG
>Ga0169931_10008802_pt1 | contig 14668 bp, 11 predicted proteins | sample Kivu_15m_20L_FD_129675 | JGI IMG/M metagenome (GOLD analysis project Ga0169931, IMG submission 129675) | Freshwater microbial communities from Lake Kivu, Western Province, Rwanda to study Microbial Dark Matter (Phase II) - Kivu_15m_20L... | ecosystem: Environmental > Aquatic > Freshwater > Lake...
ATGCATTTCTATTACACCCTTCACATAACTTAACCCTAATCCGAAACCTTTCACATTATGGATGTTGCCGGTAGGCACACGGTATAACTTGTCGAATATTTTGCGTTGATTTTCCTTACTGATGCCTATGCCCTGATCTTTGAATGACACAGCAAGAAAACCTTGCTCATCGCGTGTCTCAATTTCAACTTTCGGGCTGCCATCACTGTATTTCATGGCATTGTCGATGAGGTTATAAACCACATTTGTTATGTGCAACTGATCACCCTTTATGATTGAATGCTTCGCATAAAACCGCGTTACTATGTGGCCATTCTTGGCTTTCACCTGAATCTCAATATTGGCTATGACCTGCAAAACGACTTGATGTAGATCGAACTGCTGGACTTTCAATTTCATTTGGCCTTGTTCAAAAATGGAAGTTCGTAATACGTTTTCCACAAGCACCCCGAGACGTTTATTTTCGTCTCGAATCATTCCTACATAGTTTGAAATAGCCTTCTCGCCGGTGCGCATATCCGGATCACTCAAAGCCTCGCATGCAAGTGAAATGGTCGCAACAGGCGTTTTCAACTCGTGCGTCATATTATTGATGAAGTCGTTCTTGATCTCACTCAACTTCTTTTGGCGGTAAATAGTATTGATTGAGAATGAAAAAAGCAGCATTATGAGCAACATCAGAATTGCAGAGGTGGTAAGCATTGTACCCATTGTACTGATGACATACTGCCTTTCATGAGGGAACCAGACACACAAATAATTCGGATCTGCAATTGGATCGTTCGCGAATAACTGAATTCGATACCCTTCGCGCTGAATTTTTTCTGCACTGGGCTTTGAAAATGAAGGAATAATTTCAGGCTGTTGCAGTTTGTTGAAAACACCATAGTCATAGCCCGCTCGAACACCTTGGGCCTGCAGAGAACGCCTTATTAATGTGTCGAGTTGGAGGGTATCGATTCGATCAATAACGCTTGCGTAGATATCCAGCTCGAGAAGACCACCCATGATATCGTCGAGAATTCCTGACTGCGAAAGTATGCGTGCGTCTTTGACTCCCGCTGCTGAAAGTGGGTCTATTGAAACACTATCACCGCCGAAGGTTGATTGGGGAACAACATTCACATCTCCACCTCCGTAATTGATTATCAAACTTTCCTTGTTCGGAGCACTAAGGCTGATGGATGACGATTTCGAATCAGCTGACACTTCCATCTTTTCAAGCTCAGTGCTGATGTCCTTTAGTGCTAAATTAACATGCTCCGAAAACTCCTGTTCCCGCAGCGTAAACACATTACTAATCCAATAAACTTGAATCGCAATCAAACCAATGACAGCAATGGTGCTGCCTACGACCAACCATTGGATGTATTTCGTATTCATGTTCGGAAGCCAATATCCTACAAAAGCAAAAATCGGCTATGACCGATATCAACTCTTACGTGGGACGCAAAGGTGAGTTGCCTGCATCCTTGGTTCCTTTTGCTTAACTTGATTTAACTCCGATTGGATATTCATCCATTGTTTCTATTTTCGCTAGCCCTACTAACCAATCCAATCATGAAGAATTACACTTTTGTCATTTTTATCTCGGCGTTTTTTGCGGCTCAAGCCACATTTGCTCAAGCGCCATCGAATGATATTTGTGAAAATGCCATCGAGCACCAACTGGGATCAGAGCCCTGACAATGCCGGTCACTATGAGCAGCGATACGATAACAATGTGGCTCAGGTATGTATCCACTTTGATCGCGACAGCGTAGGCAACATCATCAACTTCACAAAAGATATTTCGATGTGCATGCCGGTAGTGGACTGCCTTGAAATTCCATTTGGCGACAATCACCCGGATTGTGAAGGCAATTGTCCGGGCATTACAAAAAGAGGCGATGTGGAGGCCGATGGCTACCTCGACGAAGCGGATGTACATCATTACGTAGAGTCAACCATTGATAGTTCAATCGAAGCCACTTTTTGCGCCGACCTCAACAATGATGGGACTATAACTGTAACGGATGCAGTTATGCTTGAGGCCTGCATACATGGCCAAGAGGAGCAAGGATTTACCCCGGCAGAAATTGGTGATTGCCCTTACGACAACGAAATCATCAACCTTCAGCATTCAACGACCATCGGTATTTCAGCTACAAATTCTGCAGAAGGTTATGTCGACATTTATGTTCTGAACCCCGACAGAGAGCTGAAGGGAATTGAGTTTACCGTTTCCGGATTTACCATCTCCCATGTTGAACCACTTGAGATTATTGCTGATTGGGATTTAGATATGGCCTTTGGAGGCAATCATATAAGCGCTATCGGTCACGATCCAACTTATCTCCCAAAGTTTACATCACCAACGGCGATTTTAAGGGCATACGTTTCAGACATAACTGCTGATGAAGCATGTGTTGAGCAGGTTATTGACGCGGTGAATCTGGACAACCATAATACACTAGTCTTTACAGGTGAATGCGTGGCATTCATTCCGGTTGAGCCTCAACCCTGCACCTGCGACCTAGATGGCGACCTGAACATCACCGTAAACGACTTGCTCATCATCATGGGTTCATACGGATGCCTTGAAGATTGTCCTGCAGCCGATTTAAACCAGGATGGAATTATTGGTGTGGAAGACGTTCAGGAATTCATGACTTGCTACGGCGCTCCATGCGCACCGTGATGATTAGAACCGGTAACGTGCGCTCAAGCCACCGCTATCCCATTCAATGTAGTGGCTTCCTATTAAATTAATTCCGGGTTTCCAGTCTACGCTGAACTGTATTGGGAATGTTCGCAGATAATAGGCGATACCTACAATGGCGTCGATACCGAGAGCATAGGAGTTTTCTCGGAATACATTGTCCTGCAGAACACTATTTCGGTTGAACAACCAGGCGTGAGCGCCGGCTCCATAAAAGTAGCGCAAGCCCTTTACATCGAACATCTGTTCGTGAGCCTCTGCCAATAATGTTAGGTTGGCAGCACCGAATCGCTGGTAGGCAATTGCTTCGAAAGCATTGCGGTTACTAGTGAAATGCTGAAATGTAACTCCTGAGCCCAACCCAACACGCAGGCCGACTGCATTATCCAACATTCCTCGTTGCGCTTCTATAGCGGGCGTAACAGCCACAAGTGCCGTCAGCATCCAAATCATTTTCTTCATGGCCTTATATTATTCGTATTCAAGATTGTGTTTCTTGCCGAATTCTTCCTGAGCCTTGTAAAAACGTTCTTGAGCAATTTTCGATTGCATGAAAATGCGTTCTTGCACGGCAAGGTTTGAATCAACAATTGCTATGTCTACGCTTTCAGCCGGTAAAAGTTTTATTTTTACTAATTTTTTATACTCAACATCCACCAAAGTCTCATAGGACCTGAAAAGTTCTTTGGCCGATAGTTGAAGAGAAGGGTCCTCCAGAAAAGGACCAATGCTGTCCAAAGCTAGAATAGCCCTCTTAACCCGTGCTTGTAAATCGGCGTAATTCAAATCAACCCACTCCTTAGTCGCATTGGTATCATTGAATGTGGAATCCATCAAGATAAGGGCGTCCACAATCGACTTTTGAGATCCGACAATCCGATCGTTATAATCAGCAGCCTTCTCCGAACGCGATGTACAAGAAGCAAGAGCCAATGCGGCAAGCAGAATAACGTAGAGTCCCTTCATAACATCAAAACTAGTCGATTTTTCCTCAGTTAAAACGAGCCGACTATAAGGCTATACTTTTGCGCCTGCATGATTGTACCTAATTCCTTCAGCAGCGTTGCAGAGTTTGTGAACGGGAGCTTAATACTTCTCGACAAACCTCTGGGCTGGACCAGTTTCGATGCTCTGAATAAAATCAAGGGGTTTGTAAAACACAACCTCATTATTCCACCCAACGACCAGGGGCATGAACAGCGATTTAAAATTGGGCATGCCGGAACTCTCGATCCGCTCGCAACGGGTCTTCTCGTGATTTGCACCGGGCGCATGACGAAGATTATTGACCATTTACAAGCCGGTGAGAAGGAATATACCGGAACCATTCGTTTCGGACAAACTACACCAAGCTTCGATCTGGAAACAACACCGGAAGGAAATTATTTGACTGAACATCTTTCCATCGAAAACGTGCGCGAAGCAGCTGCTCAACTGACTGGATCACAATTGCAAACACCTCCAAGTTTCAGTGCCAAACAGATTGGAGGACAACGAGCCTACAAAGCAGCGCGCCGAGGTGAAAAAGTTGAGATACCCGCTGTGCCTATCGACGTGAGCGCATTTGACATTCTTTCCTTTGAAAACAAAGAAGCGTATTTCAGAATTGCCTGCAGCAAAGGGACCTACATACGCACACTGGCCAGTGACCTTGGGCGACTAGCAGGGAGCGGATCGTACCTGAGCTCCTTGCGAAGAACGAAAAGCCGGCCCTTTGACGTACAAGATGCCTGGACGGTAGAATTCCTCTTGGAAAAGCTTCAAGACCTGCGCAATTAACAATTTCACAATTGATAATCAGACGATTGTAAACTTTTCCTTTACAATGGCTTTTCAAAATTGTACATTCGCCGGCCACTTTTAAAACTTAGCGCATTGATTTCCATGATGAAATTGGGGCAGTTTCGTTACAAACTGCCCGAGGAGCTGATTGCACAGCATCCTGCCAAGCACCGCGATGAAAGCCGATTGATGGTTGTTCATAAGCGTTCGGGTAAAATTGAACACAAAATGTTCAAGGACATCCTCGATTACTTCGAGGAGGGCGATGTGATGGTGAACAACAATTCACGCGTTTTCCCTGCCCGCATGCTAGGCAACAAAGAGAAAACCGGCAGTATGATCGAGGTTTTCATGTTGCGTGAGCTAAACGCTCAGAGTTTATTGTGGGACACGGTTGTTGATCCGGCTCGTAAAATCCGCATCGGCAACAAACTTTATTTCGGCGAGAATGATGAACTCGTTGCTGAAGTAATTGACAATACCACTTCCCGTGGTCGAACCTTGCGTTTCCTTTTCGATGGAACTCATGAGGAGTTCAAGGCATTGGTATACAAACTCGGGGAAACACCGATTCCGAAATACATCAATCGTCCGGTTCAACCGGAAGATGAAGAGTGGTTCCAAACCATTTTTGCCAAGCATGAAGGTTCTGTTGCAGCGCCTACTGCCGGGTTGCACTTCAGTCGTGAATTGCTCAAGCGCGCCGAAATCAAAGGTGTGCACATGCCGGAAATAACCATGCACATTGGTCTGGGAACATTCCGTCAGGTTGAGGTAGAAGATCTCACCAAGCACAAAATGGAAAGTGAGCAATGTATTATTCCGGATGAAACGGCTCGTGTTGTTAATCAAGCCCTTCAAACCGGACATCGCGTGTGTGCCGTTGGAAATACTGTTTTGCGCGCGTTTGAAAGCAGTGTAAGCACAGATCGTTTGCTGAAGCCCTACGATGGATGGATAAGCAAGTTCATCTATCCACCCTACGACTTTAATATAGCGGATAGTCTAATTACTAACTTCCATCAGCCCGAAAGCGCGCTTCTTATGTGTGTTACAGCCTATGGTGGTTATGATTTGATGATGCATGCTTATAACGAAGCAATCAAAAACAAATACCGCTTCTGGGCATACGGCGATGCTATGTTGATCTTAACGTAATATCACCGACATTAGGCTCCACCGATGCGAAGCCTTCCATTACTATTGCTGCTTTTAGGAATATTGGCGTTACAGAGTAACGTCCACTCGCAGGCCTTTGCTCAAAACGCTATCGGGCAATGGGCTTTCGAGCAAAGCGATGATGGATTCATTGAAGTAAATAATCATCTCGCGAAAAGTGAAAACCCACGTCTCGTCGCCATAGCCCTTGATCTTACCCTGGGATTGTTCGGAATGCACCGACTCTACCTCGGCACCGATGTGAAAGTGCCGGTAGCCTACACGCTAACCTTTGGGGGAGGCGGAGTTCTGTGGCTTGTTGATCTTGCTTTGCTCATCGGCTCCCGCGACATTGAATCATACAAAAACAATCCACATCTTTTCATGTGGATTCCGACCGAACAAAGGTCCAGATGAAGATGAATTATCCGACGCGCTTAATGCTGCATCCAACCGGTTTTGTTTCTTCCGGTTTGATTTTCTTGCCTGACGCTAAATGCTGAATAGCGTTCTTGAGGTAAGGCTCCTTCACTTTTTTGCTGTCGTCTACATTGTCGTCAATAGCGCCCTTATAAACGAGCTTCATATTGCCGTCAAACAAATAAACGTGGGGTGTAGTGCGGGCAAAAAATGCATTGGCCACCTTTGAGTTTTCGTCTAACAGGTAGTTACACTTTGCGAAACCATGTTCGTCGGCTCGAGACTTCATGCTTTGTAAATCGTCTCCCTTATCGCGCTTGGCTTCATTGCTGTTGATGAGAGCCATGCCGATGTTATTTGCTTCAGCTAACTGACGCAATTCTTCGTAACGTCCTTCCCACCCTTCGCTTCCTTCACTTCCCACCACAAAGGGGCAACCGTTGCAAGAAAATATGACAAGTAAACCTTGGGACTTCTTCAGATCAGCGAGGGTATAACGGCCTCCAGTGATGTCGGTCATCGTCACATCCGTGGCCGGGGCTAATGCACCAATATTGAGAGTTTCAGACGTTTGGGCTGTCAAAACGGATGCAGCCAACATGACCAAAAAGAAAAATAGATTACGCATATAATTTGTTTTTTACCAGAAACAAACATGCATCAGAAAAGTTGGAACAAAAAGCAAAAAGGCCATCCCGCTGGATGACCTTTATGCAAATGAAAACAATTAAACTATCTAATATCTCTACATGAGAACTTACAGGTGGGTTTAACGTGTGATACTCACTAAAAGGTTACGAAATGAAAAAATATTTTTCCTCGCGGCTGTATTTCAGCGCTCTAACGATGTACTCCTAGAAGACCGCTCTTACCTGCACGCTGCCGGCGTGAATCGTTTTCAGGTCTTGCGGCTTGCGGCCGTTGTAGAGAATATTCAATTGGATATTTTCTGCAACATTTCTCTGCCATGCCACTTGCCATGTGTAGTTGTATCCCGGTTGAAGACCCTCCAGCATTTCGAATGCTAAAGAATTGGTGAGAGCGCCACGATAGTCGATAGCATAGAAATTCAACTCTGCACGAATGCTTCCTTTCTCAGGCACATTCCACGAGCATTCGGCACCGAGCCTTCGGACTAGTGCTCTTTCATCGGCCTGAATATTTCGCTTATCTGCATATTGCGCAAAGGTGCTCACCTTAAGTAAAGGCGAAGGCTGATACGTTAACTTGGGCTGCCATTGGTGATAGCGAATAAGAAAATTTCGTCCATTCAAAAAATCAGAGCGTGTTTGCTTCTCGCCCCAACGCACCTCCTGCAGAAAGGTTAGCGCCTTGTAAAAATTCCAACGAAGTGAAAAGTAATTAAGTTGTTCCGCTCGATTCTCAAATCCGTTGCTCAATAGATTTCGATTCTCCAGCAGTTGGTGTGTAAAATCCATTCCGTAAACCGGATTCGCTTTGTTGAAATAAAGAATATTTCGAACAAGTCCTTGCGCAGCAAGTAGAATTGAATCAGGCAGATTAGAGACTATCGGATTGAAACGATCTGCAGGTGCCTCTTGCGAGGTTTTACGTTCGATTCTGAAAGTTGAAGCAGAGCTAATACGACTGCAAAAGCGACCAAGCGCTTTGGACGACTTAATTATGCGTGAAGGTTGAAATAGGATCGACTCACTGAATTGATTCGAATACGTTTTCACATAGTCATTACTCTGCACGAAACTGCGGATGAAATTCGCCTCATAGGTGAATGCCGCCACTTCAAACTCATTCAAATCTTTAACGTTGTCGCCATTGTAATCATTCCACACGTACACCCCTTGCCCTGCAGGCACTTCCAGATAAATAAATTCCCGCCTTTGCTCAAGACCGGAGCCAATTTCATAGAACGTCGTATTTTGAAAAGCTCCCTTCCAAAACTTTACGTTATACTCGCCCCGCGCCAGTAATGTGTTTTCCGGTGATTGCGTGAAGAGTTCAGGATCAATCACGCGTAAACGACGATTGCTGATTTGAATGGATAACCTGTTATCACCCTTCCAGCGCTGCGCCCATTGCATACCATAATGATCAGCCCTGGCTGCAGGCTGCAATAAATCTTGTGAAGGTTTACGATCTACTCTGTCGCGATAGAAAACACGAATTGTTTTTTTAATCGTATCTGCATTACCTATGGAAGCCTCCCAATCTAAAAATTCATAGGAGGTTGTTTGGACCGTATCTGCGACACGAAAAATATTTCGTTCAACTTCATCCAGGAGGGTGATTCGCAGCTTTCCGACATCCTTAGAGGTTCGTCCCTTATGACGTGCAAATAAGGACTGAACGGCACCTGTTGTATACAGAAACGAACCTTCGCCTTGTGCGATGAAGTTGTTGACTGTTTTAATATTCGTATGAACCTTAGCTCGATAACCATCAAACACATGAGGCATATGAAATACATCGGCCGAAAGCCCGGTTAACCCCCAACGTTTGTTTCTAAGTGCGCTCTGCAACGATGCCCAATGCTGGTCATGAGGTTCAGGAGGGAGATTGCTCAAGTTCCAATTTCGATTGAACTCAACTTCTCGAAAGCGCTCTATCGGATTAAAATTGCGATGTGTGAATTCATAGATGGCAGCTACAGAAAAATTCTTCTGCTTCGTTGAATCAGCCAGCCACGCATTTAATTCTGATGGCGAATTCAGTTCATTCCACTGCAACTTTGTTCGGGCTGCTGCGCCCAGATCATCCGAAGCATCGCGAGACGAAAATGTATTCAAGTCACGATTGGAAAGAGCACCCTCCGCTGACCAAATCATTTTTTTATTGGATCCAACCGGCACGGTAAAACCGGCAGAAATCATTTGATTCTTCTTAGGAGAAGCAAGCAGAATAATCGGATTGTAAGCGCCTTGCTTTATCCATTGAGAGCCATTAAAAATAGGTGCTACCCAACGGTAAATGCGCCCATTGGCAGAAAATCCGTTCTCAACATAATCGCCATTTCCATTACCCACGAACGAAAAATTCACGCGGTAATAAGCTCGCGAGGAATCATCGGAGAAAACAAATACACTATCGAAACCCAGTGAGTCGGTGAGTAGGTAACGCACTTCACTATTGCTGTACCCAACACTATCAATGCCCGAACGAAAAGTGGATAAGAAGTCGTCACCGCCTGAAGCCAATATCGCCTTGTCTTCATCAGACAAATCCTGCTGGAGAGGTTGATTGCGTGCGTCGTTTTCAGAGTATATATTCAAAAAAGCTAAACGCCCTTCATTCTTCCAAGCTACAGAAGTTTGCAGAAGGGGACGTGCATACCTGCGTTCTGAATATTGGAATTCAACAGTGATGCGTCTGTCTTTCGTTATGAGTTGACGCGGTGTGAATGAAACTTCAGCCGAGTTGTAATCGATTACATAGTCCTTGTCCATGCCACGTTCGAGCAGCCGACCATCGATGTAGACCATTTCGGTCCCAGAAAGAACAATGATAAACAGCTCGTTATCGGCACCACGCAACCTATACGGACCCTGGTTTCCTTCAATTCCCTGAATGACATTTCGTGCAAAACGCCCCTTCGAGATTGAAGCAGAGGCTTCGATGGTGAGTGCCTTTGTCTTTGAATATTTCTGCTCGCTTATGGCATACAATCCCTGAGCTCGTTTGAAATAATTCAAGAAATAACCGGTAGGTCTTCTCAGTTGAAAATCACCCGCTATTAGTTTGGTCTTTTCATCCGACAACTGAATAAAAACCTGATCAAAGTCCTGCAGTTGCTGTGTATTTCCGGATGGTTGTATCGGAATATTCTCATCTGTAATAGAGGCAAGCAAGCTGACCCGATCTGAAATCTTTCCGCTCAGTTGCAAATTGAGTGTTGAGTTAACCGATAAATTCTGGTTATTCCCGAAGAGAATACCTCTTGAAATCGATCCATTTTTCCGGATTCCCTTGTCTTCCAGAAATGATTGTTCGTTCGATTCACCAAGTGAAAATGGCTTAAGGGAATCTTGCTTTTTAGGGCTGTTCAGACTCAACTCCTTTTTCCGATAAACATACCCGGCCTTCCAGGGCAATGCGCAATAGGTTATCCGTAATTTGGAACCAACATTCACAGCCCGGGGAAACAACGTGGCTTGCATAGCATTGAATTCATATTCCGAAGCTTGGAGTGTATCTGAACCGAACACCACACACAGCGATGCAGGCCATATGGCCATGCTATCGAGTGTAATCGTATCACCCGAAAACCTGATTTCCATGGTCCGCCACGGGGTGTATTGCGCATGAGAGAAATTTCGAAAGAACAAGACGATAGCAAGGCATGCCAGAAAACGAAAATGTGATATGCGCAGATGGATGATCAAGGTCAGGAGCAAAAATCGATAAGAACCGGCGTGCCCAAGGCAGTCGTAACGACCGAAGTTCAAATAAATTATAACATCTGCAAAGGCACTATCGCAAGTTCATTTATGGACGCATGAATGATTTAGTTTTACAGCATGATCATAAACATTCTGCGCGAAAGTTTTCTTTTTGCCTTGCATGCCCTAAACACCAATAGGCTGCGTACGGTTCTTTCGTTGTTGGGTGTTACGATCGGAATCTTTTCCATCATTTTTGTTTTGAGTGTTGTGGATAGCATGGAAGCGGAAATGAAATCCAGTTTCGACACCATAGGTTCTGATGTTCTATTCATTCAAAAGTGGCCATTTGGCCCTGAAGATGGGGCCGAAGATTACGAATGGTGGAAATACATGCGCCGCCGCCCGCCGGCTCTGCGCGATATGAATATGCTTAAAGACAGGCTCGAATATGCCGACGCATTAGCCTTTGAAGCCGGTTCATCCGGAATTGCGAGCTATCAAAGTAACAGTCTTGCAGATGCAGGTATTGTAGCTGTAACCTATGACTACAAGGAAACAATTGCTTTGAATATTGCGCAAGGACGTTATTTCACCGAGGTTGAATGCGAAGCCGGAAAAAACTTCGCCATTATTGGCAATACCGTGCGCCAGCAATTATTTGGTATGGATTCACCCATTGGAAAGGAAATGAAAATTGGTGGATTGAAAGTGTACGTCATCGGAGAATTTGCTAAAGAAGGAACCTCACTATTCGGCGATGGCATGGACCGAGCTGTTATGATGCCCTTTCAATTCGCAACACGTCTGATACCAGGCAATTCAGAGGATACAAAAATTCTGATTAAGGCAAAAGCCGGCGCTACCAACCAACAATTACGTGATGAGGTTACCGGCGCATTTCGAGAAGTGCGGCGCATCAAACCCAAGGCTGATAAAGATTTTTCTATCATCGAATCGTCCATGATTAATGAAATTGTAGACAGTATTATTAGCGTGTTCAACGTTGTGGGTATGGTCATCGGAATTTTCGCCATTCTGGTTGGGGCATTCAGTATTGCTAACATCATGTTCGTATCTGTAGCTGAGCGCACGCCGCTTATCGGTATTCAAAAATCGCTTGGCGCAAAGAACTATTTCATCCTAATTCAATACTTGTTCGAATCCATTTCACTCTGCATAATTGGCGGTGCGGTCGGTTTACTTTTCGTTTGGGTGACCGTAGCAGGATTAGGGGCAATTATCGACTTCAATTTCATATTGCCGTTTGAACGCGTGGTAGCAGGAATTTCCATTTCAGTTGCCGTAGGTGTAATAGCCGGAATTATTCCCGCGATCAAGGCATCACGCCTTAATCCTGTGGACGCGATGCGTTCTGTCTAATCATTTTCTCCAAAGAAGGGAGCTATCGCCGTAGCTCAGGAAGCGATAATCATTCTGCAAAGCATGCTCGTACACTTTGCTCCAGTTTTCGCCTATAAAACCTGAAACCAGCACCAAAAGCGTGCTTTTTGGTTGATGGAAATTGGTGATAATGGCATCAGCCAGGCGAATTGTGAAAGTGGGCGCAATCAACAATGCTGATGAAGCATGTAATGAGTCAAGCTTTCTTTCAGCGAGATACTTCAATATTGCATCGAGCGCTTCTTCGAGTGAGGGCGCGTTTTCATCATATTCATACATTTCCCATTGTGAAACAGCCGGTATCTCATGCGACACGTTACCCAGCAACAACTGAGCACCTATGGCATACAACGATTCGATCGTACGTAAACCGGTAGTTCCCGCTACAATCAGCCGATTGTATTCGTGATTTCGAAGTTTCAGCAAGATCTTCCGTGAAACTGAAAACCACTCGCTGTGCATCTCATGACCGCTAAGCGTTTCGGAGCTGACCGGTTTAAAGGTGCCTGCTCCGACGTGCAAAGTTAGCTCTTCGAGCTGAACACCTCGACGTTGCATTTCATGGAAGACATCTTGTGTAAAATGCAGCGATGCTGTGGGTGCAGCAACAGAACCTTGGAATTTGGAGAAAACAGTTTGATAACGCTCCAGATCTGACAACTCCGCTTCTCGATGAAAATAGGGCGGCAATGGAATCTTTCCGGCTGCCTCCAGAAACCCGGAGAACACGAGCGACTCATCATCCCAAGTAAACTCAATGATGAACGCATCGTTCTTGCGCTCAATGCATGCTGCAAAGCATTTTACTTTTCGGTTATTATGTTCTATTTCGATTCCTATAAGCAGGCCCTCATTCCACTTTTTGGCCCCACCAACGAGGCATTTCCAGCGAACACCGGAGCCGGCGGCCATGGCATCTTGATGCGCCATATTCAAAGGATCCAGACAAAAAACTTCGATAGCACCGCCTGTCGGTTTGTACAGAATCAAACGCGCCGGTATAACTCGGGTATTGTTTAGGACAAGTAAGTCTCCCTCCTGCAGCAAAGCAGGCAAATCATAAAAATGCGCATTTCGAATATGGCCATTTTCATAGACGAGCATTTTCGATTGATCGCGCACCTCGAGCGGAAACTTCGCAATGCGCTCATCAGGCAAATCATAGGTATATGTTTCAATAGAGAGCTGACTTGGATGCATATCGGCAAAGAAAAAAATGAAAGCGGTATAAAAAAATTGTGGCCGAACGTTTTCGGCCACAATTCTAAACCTTAACTAAAACTAACTATACTAATTGAAGCATTCGACATGCTTCAGCCGTGTGTTACTTACTTTTTATGTGCAAGTTTTCAAACTTGCCTCTTATATCGTTCGAACTCTCATGAAGTCCAAAAATTGCGGTTACTCTATCTTTTAACAGATAGGGACTCTTCAATCACCACAATGCTATCATTCATGAGGGTATACTTCAACCCCATTGGCAAACAGATTAACTGCAAAGCCTCTTCTAAATCCTTGTTGCTAAATCGGCCCGTGTATTTGCGGCCTTCGATAGCCGGCAATTGCAACTGAACATTGAATTGACGGCCAAGCTCTGCAAACACATCTGACAACTCTGACTCCTCGAATAAAAACTCACCGTTTCTCCAATCTGATTCAGACATATCAAACTCGCCCACCAGCAGACGGTCATTTTCCAAAACGGCAGTAAAGCCCGGAGCTATTTCTACCGATTGCTTTCCTGCTGTGACGCGCACTTTACCGGTTCTGCACTCAACACGAAAATCATTTTCGCGAGCATATACGTCGAAGGAAGTACCAAGCACTTCGACAACACCGGTTGAAGTAACCACTTGAAATTTGCTGCCCTTGACAACTTCAAAAAACGCTTCCCCCTTCAAGTCAACGCTGCGATTGTCAGCCCAATCTTGGGAGAATGTAATTTCCGAACCAGCATTTAATTGAGCGGTAGAAGCGTCGGGGAGCTGCACAGTTTGATGACTTCCTGCTTGACAGACAATGGTTGTAAGTGTTTCATTCGGCCAGGCTAGGATGAGACCAACAATAAGAGCGGCGGCTGCAGCAACGGAAACCATGGGTCTCCAACTAAATGCAATAACCTTGGGTTCTGTTTTTTGACTATTCAGTTTCGACTGCAGCTCGAGCCATGCCTGTTCATTCGACTTTCCTTCCGGCACTTTCCACTGCTTCAATATGTCCTGATACTTATCCATTTTTCGGCTTAAGCCTATTCTCTTACACTTAATGTTTAGTTTCCCCTACACAAGTCCTCAAAAAAATCATTCAATTTCTATTCGAATTCTTTTTGTTGATATACCCGACACGAAGCCTTTACCTCCGGAAACGTTGTCCGGTCCTTGTTTTAACAGCCCGCGAATATCGCTAAGACTAAAGAAAAAAGCGTCACGCAACTGATCATTTAACATAGAGATAGTCAGTTCATGTGACCCGAAGCATGAAAAGTTCGAAGGCTGCAATGTCAGCTGAGTAGCTATTTGCGGACCATTATACAACTGCATAAAAGTACCCGGCGACCAAGGCAGCGGCTGGGGTATTAATTCCAGGCATTCTAGTTTTGCGGCGAATTCATAGCTACCTCCCGGCGCTGACCATGCAATGTCACACTCTTCCTGCCCGGTAGATTGTAAAGTATCATTTGTGACACTTAGATTTTCTATTGCAGGCGGCATTATGACTAAAACGGAGGCCGTGTCTTCATCACGATACCAATTCAATGTTAAGGCCTCACCCGGCTGTGGTGTGCGTTGTGAAACTGATACATACTCCGTGTTTATGAATTCGAATAAAGAAGTTTCACCATCCGGAA
>Ga0169931_10008803_pt1 | contig 14667 bp, 14 predicted proteins | sample Kivu_15m_20L_FD_129675 | JGI IMG/M metagenome (GOLD analysis project Ga0169931, IMG submission 129675) | Freshwater microbial communities from Lake Kivu, Western Province, Rwanda to study Microbial Dark Matter (Phase II) - Kivu_15m_20L... | ecosystem: Environmental > Aquatic > Freshwater > Lake...
CCGCCGCGCATGCCCCACGCCAGGCGCCCGCGCCGGAACCCGCGCCACGGCCGGTCTGCCCGGGGTGCGCCGGTCGCGCGGCGTGCGCATGTACGCGATGACAAGGCGGCGCCTGAGGACAGCCCGGACACCGTCGCACCGCCCGGCGTCGCCATCGCTACGGCCGTGCGCGTCCATCCGAGCTTGCCTACACTATCGTCATCGGACCGAGGAGCACGAGATGGACGACTACGCCCGCGGGCGCGAACAGTTCCGACAGATGGTGGGTGAGGACCGCATCGACGCCCTGGTGGCCCGCTTCGCCGCGGTGTGCCCGGACTTCGAGCGCGAGGTCGTGTCGGTGGTGGGCGGACGCATCTGGACCCGGGGCGGAATAGACCTCAAGACCCGTTCGCTGTGCGCGATCTGCGTGCTCGCGGCCCAGGGCCGCACCAATGCGCTGAAGCTCAACTTCGAGATGGCGATCGTCAACGGCGCCGCGCTGGAGGAGATCTTCGAAGCCTTGTTCATGGTCGCTGCGTACGCCGGGTTCCCGGCCATGTGGGATGCGCTGGTCAAGCTGGAAGAGGTGCTGGCGGACCGGGAGGCGCTGCGCTGAAGGGCCGGCATGCCATGCTCCGACAGGCACCAGCCGTTTTCGGCACGGAAGGGAGGCATCCGCCGATGCGCGTGTCCGCTCAGGCGCATGACGCCGCGGTGACAAGCTGCGCATGAACGTGCCACGCCACCTCAACGAGCTGTCGTCCCGGGACATCCTGCTGATCGCCATCCCGGCGCTGCTTCTGGTCGCGGCGGGCATCTGGCTCGCTGCCGTGCTGATCAAGCCGGCACCGCCGAGCCGCGTCGTCCTGGCCGCCGGGCCCAATGGCGGAGCCTATCTGCGTTACGGCGAGGCCTACCGCCGCTTCCTCGCCGCCCACCAGGTCGATCTCGAGGTGCGTGCCACGCGCGGCTCGGTCGAGAACTACGCCCTGCTCAGGTCACCAGACTCAGGGGTCGATGTCGCCCTCATGCAGGGCGGCATCGGCGACGCGGAGGAAGCCCCCGACCTCGTCGCACTGGCAAGCGTGTCCACGGAGCCTCTCTGGGTGTTCTGCCGTGGGGACGCGCGCCTCGACCGCATCCCCGACCTGCGCGGCAAACGCCTCGCAGTGGGTGTTCCCGGCAGCGCGACCCGCGTTCTGGCCGAAGCGCTCCTGCGTGCCAACGGGCTGGACCAGGAACTGGCGGAGCGGATCGAGGTGCCTGGTCTCGACGGCGCCGAGGCGCTGCTGCGCGGGTTGGTGGATTGCCAGTTCCTGATCGGCGCCCCGGAAGCCGGCATCGTCAAGGCCCTGAGCCACGCCCCCAGCCTGACCCTGATGAATTTCGAGCGCGCGGGCGCCTACACGAGGCACATGCACTACCTCAGTCAGATACAACTGCCCGAGGGCGTCATCGACATCGAGAACGATATCCCGCCACGGAACGTGACCCTGCTGGCGGCGCCGGCGCAGCTGGTGGCGCGCGACACCCTGCACCCCGCCATCCAGGACCTGCTGCTGATGGCTGCAACGAAGGTTCACGGTCGCGGCAACCTCATCCAGCGCAATGGCGAGTTTCCGAGGCCGGAGCGCGTCGACTTCCCGGTCTCGGATGAGGCGGAACGCTTCTTCCGCTCGGGTCAGTCCTTCCTCCAGCGCTACCTGCCCTTCTGGCTGGCGAGCCTGGTCGATCGCTTCCTGATCGGTCTGATCCCGCTCGCGGCGGTGCTGATCCCGCTGTTCCGCCTGTTGCCACCGCTGTATCGCTGGCGGGTGCGCTCGCGTATCTATCGCTGGTACGGTGAACTGATGTTCATCGAGAACGAGATGCGCTCCCGCCTCACCGACGACGTCCTGCAGGATCACCGCCGGCGCCTCGAGAACATGGCGGCCACGGTTGACGGCCTGACCGCGCCGCTGGCCTACGCCGACCAGTTGTACCTGCTACGCCAGCACATCGCGTTCGTGCGGGAAAAGCTCGATGCGATGTCCGACACTCCGCGTCCGCCCGGCACTGCGCAGTGAGCGCCCGGGGCTGGCGCCGCTCCACGCTACCATGGCGCCCGATGTTCCCGACTCGTGCGCCACGACCCTTTTGTCTGCCCCCAACCACCCGCAGCGCCTGGTCTGGCTGTTTGGTCACGTCGACCCAGAAAGTGGGCCGCGCACCGACGCGTGGCGAGTCTGAAACGAATTGCGCTGCCGGCCTCGATGGGCATTGGCGGTCGCCTTGCGGTCGCCATGCGGTCGTCCCGTCGCCTGATGAAACATCCGGCGCAATGACCCGAGCGGCTGCGGATAGGGGCGGCGACTCGCAAGAGGTGGAAGCACCAACGAAAAGGAGGAAAGACGATGCGGGACAGCAAGGTGCGCTCGGTCTGGGCGCAGGACGGTGCGGTGATCAACGGGTGGCTGGGCATCCCGAGCATCATCTCGGCAGAGAACATGGCGCAGGCGGGCTGGGACTCCCTCACCGTCGACCTGCAGCACGGCCACATCGACTACCAGATGGCCCTGGGAATGCTGCAGGCCATCAGCACCACGGCCACGACGCCGCTGGTGCGGGTGCCGTGGCTGGAGCCCGGCATCATCATGAAGCTGCTGGATGCGGGCGCCTACGGCGTGATCTGCCCGATGATCAACACACGCGCCGATTGCGAGGCCTTTGTCGGCGCCTGCCGCTACGCGCCAGCGGGCTATCGCAGTTTCGGGCCGGTGCGCGCCTCCTGGTATGGCGGCGCGGACTACTTTGCCAAGGCCGACCAGACCATCGTGACGCTGGCCATGATCGAGACCCGGCAGGCGGTGGAGAACCTGGATGCAATCCTCGGTGTGCCCGGACTCGACGGCATCTACGTCGGCCCCAATGATCTCGCCATCAGCCTGGGTCGGGCTCCCGCCGGTGTCCCCACGGATGCGCTCGTGGTCGACACGATCGGCCGCATCCTGCACGCCGCGCGACGCCATGGCATCCGGGCGGGCATCCACTGCGGCTCGACCGCCATGGCAACGGACATGGTGCAACAGGGCTTCCAGTTCGTCACCCTGATGCACGACAACGCCTTCCTCGCCGCGGGCGCGGCGGCCGCCGTGACTGAAATGCGCGCGGCCTATCCGGCAGTGGCCGGCTCCGGCGTCTACTGAGGGCCTGGCGCAGCCCGCAAGGCAGGGCCCTGCGCCGTCATCGGGCGGCCCGGGCAGCCCTGCGGGTCGACATCACAGGAAGCGGAACGCCGCGGCGGCAATCAGCGTCGGCACGAGGGCCGCGCCCGCCAGGCCGAGCGGGTTCACGGCCTGATCCGCGAAGTGCTTGCGCAGGATGGTCATCCCCGCCGGGTTGGGCGCGTTGGCGATCACCGTAAGACCGCCGCCGGTCACTGCCCCCGCCACCAGCGCATACTTGAATCCATCGGAAAGGCCTTCAACCAGCGAGCCGAGGTAGGTCAGGGCGGCGTTGTCCGTGAATGCCGTGAGCACGGCTGCGCCGACGAACACGCTGTCGGCGCTCATGCTCACCAGCAGGGGCTTGAGCCACCACTGCTGCTGGCCACCCAGGACCACCAGGCCCGCCAGGAAGAACGCCACCAGCAGTCCCTCGCGCAGGATCAGCCGATCCTGATGCTGATGGTAGGCGTTCGCGATGCCGAGGAAGAACAGGAACAGGCCCATGAAGACGGCAGGATGGTGGGCGGCCACGACGATGCCGACCAGGAAGCCGAGGTGCACTAGCGTGAGAAGGGGCGGGACCGCGACCTCGCCGGTGGCCGGCCGCAGCTTGGGCAGCGCGGCAAGCTCACGCCGGAACAGGATCGCTGCCGCCAGGGCATTGGCAGTCACCGCGAGCACCGCCTTCCAACCGAAGGCGTGGAGCATGAAGGGCGTGTCCCAACCCCACTTCGCCGCCACCATGAGAACGGGTGGGGCAGCGAAAGGGGTGAGGGTTCCACCGATGGACACATTGACGAACAACACCGCGAGCGTGCCGTATTTCAGACTGGTGGACACGTTCCTGGCAAACACCCGCTCACCCAGAATGAGCGCCCCCAGGGTCATGGCAGCTGGCTCGGTGATGAAGGACCCCAGCAGCGGCCCGAGGATGAGCACCGTCATGTAGAAGCCGAGGCTTCCAGGCAGCGGGATCGCGCGCGAGACCAGGGTCAGGGCGCCCAGGGCTGCGCGCAGAATGGGCCGCGTTGCTGCCACCACCATGATGGCGAACACAAACAAGGGTTCGGTGAAGTTGCGTGAATCGATGTACTCCGTGGCGGGAGCGCTTCCCTCGACGACAACCATGGTCACCATGAGGACCAGGGCCCAGAACCCGAATACCACCTCGACCTCCCCGAGCAGGTGCCAGACACCAGCGTGGGTCGGCTGGGTGTGCGCCAGACGCTCGAAGATCTTGGTGGAAAAGGTGTGCAGGATGGCTACCGCGAACAGGGCGGCTCCTATCCACTGCATGGTCGTGGCTGTCACATGCGGCTCCAGGGTTCCGTCGTACGTTGCCGACCCGACATCAGCACGAAGTCCTCATTACATCGGGCGCCTCCGGCAGGCGGGCGCTAACGGCGCGTCTCCGGTCTTCGGCGCCACCTCGCAGCAGATGGATGTGGAGCCGGGGGATTGGCGAAAGTCGTCCCGCGCGGGTCAAAGTCCCGAGAGTACTCAAAACCGCGCGAGGTCTGAACCGTTTCCTTCAGGTCGAAAGCCTGCCGGGCCAGAGCCGGCAAACGGCCCCGGCCGCCGGGGCGTCCCCCGGAGGCCGGCGCGTGACCCCAGGGGCTCAGACGTCCGTGCACTGCTCGATGAAGCTGCGACGCTCATCGCCCTTCAGGCCCTTCGAGCGTGCCTCCGCCGTGCAGGCGCGGGTCTTCTCTTTCAGCGCGAGCCGCTCCTGTTTCTCCTCTGGCGTGCTGCTCAGGCACTGGCTCATGAACTCCCTGCGCTCCTCCCCCTTGAGCGACTTGCCCTTGGCCTCGGCACTGCAGGAGCGCATTTTCTCCTGCTGGGTGGCGGCAAAGGCGTTGCCGGTGGCGACGAGGGCGATGACGGCGGCGATGACGATGTTTTTCATGGGTGGTCTCCTCTGTGTGTGGATCGGCTCGGTCCGCTCGCGAATCGAACGAACGGATCGAATGCTATGCAGATCCACCTTCGGGCACACCTGGAATACCGATGTGCTCACCATGCGCGACCGATCGTGGCATCTGGCGCGACGACGTCGCGCCCAGAAGCCCGGGGTGCCCCATCGAAGGCGCCGACCGCGCCCTCAACCGGAGAAGCGGTGCCGGGCCACGGCCTCGGCATCCCACTCCAGGCCGATGCCCGGCCTGTCCTCCGCGGTGACATGACCGTCGACAATGCGCAGCGGCGCGCGCAGCAGTGCCCGCGCCACGTCCATCACCTCGAGCCAGTGGCAGGTCGGCGTGGCGGCGAGGAGGTGGGCGCTGGCCTCGGCGAACAGATGCGACGACATCGGCAGGCCCGCGGCGCGGGCGAGAGCCGCGGCCTCGAGCCAACCGCTCACCCCCTGGATGAACTGGGCGTCCGGCATCACCAGATCCATGGCGCCGGCATCGATGGCCGCAGCCATGTCCGCCGGTCCCTGGAAGTTCTCGCCAATCTGGATCGGCGTCGCCGTCGCGTCCGCGATCCTGGCGCAACCCCGGAAATCGTCTGCCGCGACAGGCTCCTCGATCCAGGTCAGCCCCTCTTCGTCCAGGACCCGGCAGCGTGCCAGCGCCTCGGGCACGGTGAGCGACTGGTTGTAGTCCACCATGAGTTCGACCCGATCGCCGAGCACCCGGCGCGCGGCATGGATGGCGGCCAGATCCTCGGCGAGAGTGGCGAATCCGGCCTTGATCTTCAGGCCGGCGTAGCCGCCCGCCAGGGCCTCCTCGGCGATCGCCACGACTTCCGTCGCGTCGTACAGGCCGACGCTGAAGTACGCCGGAACGGGCCGCGGCTGCCCCCCCAGAGCCCGCACCAGCGGCTCCCCCCGCGCCCGGGCCCAGGCATCCCAGAGCGCCATGTCCAGACCGCCGAGGGCGGCGCCAACCAGGTTCTTCACGCCGAGCAGGCGACAGCGCCGCTGCAGGAATGCGTGCAGGTCTCGCGGCGCCAGCGGCATGCCGGCGATCATCCGCCCGAGTCCGGCGATGGTGTGGTCGAGGGCCGGCAGCAGCTCCGGCAGGTAGACGTCGGCATAGGCCCGTCCCTCGACACCCTCGTCGGTGAGCACGTCGATGAGCACGAGCGGGAATTTCTCCACATAGCCGGAGGCCGTGCGCAGCGGCCTTGGCAGCGGGGCGAGCACCGGGGTCGTGCGTATGCTCTCGATCTTCATCCTTGACTCCTTGTTGTCGCGAGAACCGGGGCCGGAGGGCAACGCTCAGGCAATGCAATAGCCCCCGTCGACGGGAAGCACCGCCCCGGTGACGTAGCGGGCCTCGTCGGAGACGAGAAAAGCGATCACGTCACCGACTTCACGCGGACTGCCCCAGCGGCCCAGAGGGATGCGCTGCGTGATGGCCTGACTGCGGGCCGGATCGGTGCGCGCGCGGGACGACAGCTGGGTCTCGATCCACCCGGGTGCCACAGCGTTCACCCGCACGCCCAGGGAAGCGAAGGCCGCCGCATGGGAGCGTGTCAGCGACACCACGGCACCCTTGCTCGCCGAATAGGCCGGATTGCGGGCGGAACCGAAGGAACTCCAGACCGAAGCGACGTTGACGATGGAACCGCGACCCGCAGCCAGCGCATCCCGGAACAGCACACTGGCGCGCTCCGTGCCGATAAGGTTGACATCGATGACGCTGCGAAAGCCCGTGCCCTCGAACTCCAGGCCGTCGTGCAGTATGACCCCGGCCGAGTTGACCAGCGCGTGGACAACGGGGTGGCGCGCCGCCAGTGCGCCGAGGGCCGCCTCGTCAGTGACGTCGAGCGTTTCGAACGGCAGGATTTCCGGCCACTGCGCATCGCGATCGCGTCCGGCACAGTGGACGCTCCACCCCTTCTCCGCCAGCACCTCGGCGGTCGCACGACCGATGCCGGTGCCACCGCCGATGACGACGGCGATCCTGGATTCACTCATCCTTTCCCCCTGGAGTTGGCCGACCGGGCAAGCCGGCAGCGCTGTCGGACCGGTGACATGATTTCACTGCAGCCTGAGCACCTTGCCCGGATTCATCAGATTGCGCGGGTCCAGCGCGCGTTTGACCGCACGCATTAGGTCGAGCTCAACCTCGGTCTTGTAGCGTGCCGCCTCGTCGCGCTTGACCTGTCCGAGGCCGTGCTCGGCGCTGATGCTGCCGTGGAAGCCGTGAACCAGATCGTGCACCAGCGCATTGATGGCCGGAGTCTCGCGCGCGAAAGCATCATCGGCCCAGTCGACCGGGCGGGTGATGTTGTAGTGCAGGTTGCCGTCGCCAAGGTGTCCGAACGGGACGATGCGGATGTCGGGGATGTGCCGCCGCAGCGCGTCCCCGGCGGCTGCGAGAAACTCGGGGATGCGGGAAATCGGCACCGAGATGTCGTGCTTGATGCTGTATCCGGCCCGGGTCTGCGCCTCCGGGATGTGCTCCCTCACATGCCAGAAGGCACGCGCCTGCGCCACGCTCTGGGCGACCGCGGCATCGGCCACGTGTCCCGCCTCGAGCTGCGCCTCCAGCAGTGCGAGCACCCGTTCCTGCAGGCCGTCCTGGTCCTCGGCATCGGTGGCCTCGAGCAGGACATGCCAGGGATGCGATGATCCGAGTGGAGCCTGTGTTCCCTCGACCAGATCCAGGGTCAGGCGCAGCGGCAGTTCGGCGATGAGTTCGAAGGCCGTGAGCCGCGCCCCCAGCACCTGCTGGGCAGCCGACAGCAGGCGCACCGCCGCCTCGGGCGAGGGCAGACCGGCCCAGGCGGTGACGCTCGCGCGCGGCATGGGAAACAGCTTGAGCACGGCCGCCGTGATGATGCCGAGCGTGCCCTCGGCGCCCACGAACAGCTGCTTCAGGTCGTAGCCGGCGTTGTCCTTGCGCAGTCCGCGCAGTCCGTCCCACACGCGGGCGTCCGGCAGGACGACCTCGAGCCCAAGCGTGAGATCGCGCATGTTGCCGTAGCGCAGCACGTGCACACCGCCGGCGTTGGTGGAAAGGTTGCCACCGATCATGCAGCTGCCCTCGGCCGCGAGGCTGAGCGGGAACAGCCGGTCCGCCTGGGCGGCCGCGCGCTGCACCTGCTGCAGGATGCAGCCCGCCTCGACGGTGATGGTGTTGTTGTCCGGATCGACCGCGCGGACGCGGTTCATGCGCCGCAGATTCAGCACCACAGGGCGATCACCGGACTCCGGGGTGGCGCCGCCGCACAGCCCGGTGTTGCCGCCCTGAGGCACGACCGCCACACCCGCCTGCGCGCACAGCCGAACCACCTCGGCGACCTGACTGGTGGAACGGGGAAGAGCAACCGCGAGCGCGTCTCCCCGGAGGCGTCGCCGCCAGTCCACCAGATGGGGTTCGAGGTCTGCCGGCGCGGTCAGCAGGTCGACAGGCGTGAGCACCTGCGCGAGGCCTTGAATCAGATCCACGCTGTCGGCTCCTCAGTCGAGCAGGCCTTCGAACAACCGCGTGCTGATGTAGCGCTCGCCGAAGGAGGGAATGATGACCACGACCAGCCGGCCCGCATTTTCAGGCCGACGCGCGACCTCCAGGGCGGCGCAGGTGGCCGCCCCGGACGAGATCCCGACCAGCAGCCCCTCTTCCGTGGCCATGCGGCGGGCCATGGTAAAGGCTGCGTCATTGCCGACGCGCACGATCTCGTCGCACACGCCGGTGTTGAGGATTTCGGGGACGAATCCGGCGCCGATGCCCTGGATAGGGTGAGGACCCTTCTGCCCGCCGGACAGCACCGGGGACGCCTCGGGCTCCACCGCCACGCAGCGGAATCCGGGCTTGCGCGCCTTGAGCACTTCACCGATGCCCGTGATGGTGCCGCCGGTGCCGACCCCTGAGACCAGGATGTCGGCCTGGCCGTCGGTGTCGCGCCAGATCTCCTCGGCCGTGGTCTGACGATGAATCGCGGGGTTGGCCGGGTTCGCGAACTGCTGGGGAATGAGGTAGCGCGGATCGGCGGCCGCCATTTCCTGCGCCCTGCGGATCGCGCCACCCATGCCTTCCGCGCCGGGCGTAAGGATGAGTTCGGCGCCGTAGGCGCGCAGCAGCGCCCGCCGCTCGCGGCTCATGGTCTCGGGCATGACGATGGCGAGCCTGTAGCCGCGCGCCGCGCACACGAATGCGAGCGCGATACCGGTGTTTCCGCTGGTGGGTTCGAGGATCACGGTGTCCGGCTTGATGAGGCCGGCCCGCTCGGCCGCTTCGATCATGGACACACCGATGCGGTCCTTGACGCTGTGGGCCGGATTGAAGAACTCGAGCTTGGCCACGACCTGTGCGTGACAGCCCGAGGTGACGCGACTGAGCCGCACCAGCGGCGTATTGCCGATCAGCTCGGTGATGCTGGACGCAATTCTCATCGGTGGATTCTCCTGCAGGGGAACTTGGCTTCAGGGTTGCGGATTGTGACGCAATGCAGCGGTGCCCGCACGAGCCCGATCAGCGCCTGTCATGCGCCGGACGGTATCGCATCCCGCTACGGTCGACGAGAACCATCACGGGGACGCGTGTCATCGATAAGGTGCGCCGCATCGACGCCGTCACATTCGCTTCACATCGCGATCTGCGGCAGCGTCGACAACCCCCTCCACACCGAAAAAAGGAGACCACCCATGAAACAAACATTCCACAATATCTTCCTGCTTCCCGCTGTCGCCCTGCTCGGCGCCCTGATGCCCGGCCAGGGCGGTGCGGCGGTGATGCTGAACGCATCCACCCTGGTACCCGGGCAGGTCGTGATCAGCGAGTTGATGATCGACCCAACCAAGGTGAGCGACAGCAACGGCGAGTGGTTCGAGATTCACAACCCGTTCAACGTTCCGATCGACCTGCAGGGCCTCGTGGTCGAGAGCCAGAGCGGCACGACCCTGGAGCGCTTCAGCATTGCCGGCTCGGCGATCATCCCGGCGGGAGGATGGTTCGTGCTCGGCCGCACTGCGAGCACGACGTCCAACGGTGGTGTCCCCGTCGACTATGCCTGGGGATCGGCCCTGTCCTTCGGGAACGGCGCCGACTTCCTGCGCGTGGCCAACGCCGGCGGCCAGATTCTCGCTCAGGTGTCATGGTCCACCTCCACCGCCGGTCGCAGCCTGGAACTCAAGACCGCCACACTTCCGCTCCTGGACCATGGCAGCTATGTGCCTGGCAGCGCCAGCTATGGTCTGGGCGATTTCGGAACGCCCGGACTGCGCAACACGAGCCCGATGACGCTGTCCGGTCTGGTGCAGCCGGGCGCCATCACGCTGCTGGACCCCGCCACCGCGCCTGTCCCGGAGCCTGGCACCTACGCGCTGCTGGCCGCCGGACTGGGCTGCCTGGCGCTGGGGCGCAAACGCCTGACCGCAATGCGCTGACGGGTCGCGGCCCCGGCGCGTCGCATCGTCCCGACGGGGAACATGCGGCCCGCCGGCCGCAGCGGCTCAGCCGGCCGTGATTTCGAGGTTGTCGATAAGACGGGTGGCACCGAGTTTCGCGGCGCCGAGTACCACGAGTTCGCGCTCGTCCGGGTCAGGCTGCATGAGCGTGCGGCGCGAGCGGACCACGACGTAGTCGACGTGCCAGCCGTGCCGTGCCAGCAAGGCATCCGCAGCGAATTCCAGCGCCTCGAAATTGCGGTCCCCACCTTCGACCGCCCGACGCACCTCGTCCAGCGACTGGTGCAGCCTGGGGGCCTCGCGCCGCTCTTCCGGGCTTAGGAACCGATTGCGGGACGACAGGGCCAGCCCATCGTCAGCCCGACAGGTCTCAGCGGCCACGATGCTCACCGGCAGGGACAACTGGGACACCATGTGCCGCACGATGTTGAGCTGCTGGTAGTCCTTCTTGCCAAACACGGCAGCCTGCGGCTGGACCATGTTGAACAGCTTCAGCACCACCGTGGCGACGCCGCGAAAATGTCCCTGGCGGAAACGCCCTTCGAGCTTGTTGGCCATCGGCGGCGGGTCGACCATGAACACCTGCGACTCGGGATACATCTCGGACTCATCCGGATGAAACACCACCTGGCAGCCAGCCGCTTCCAGCTTGGCGCAGTCTTCCTCGAAGGTCCGGGGATAGCGGTCGAAATCCTCGCCCTGGCCGAACTGAAGACGGTTCACGAAAATGGTTGTCACCGCCAGCGGTGCCGCCTCGAGGGCAAGGCGCACGAGGCTCAGGTGACCGTCGTGGATGTTGCCCATCGTGGGCACGCAGGCGACATTGCGCTCGCATGCCAGCCGCTCACGCAGCGCTCCGACGCTCCGGATGATCTCGAGGGACATGGCGGCTCAGCTCGCGTGAATCCGGGTCCCGGGCGCCTCCATGGCAGGGCTGCTATGGCGCATCGTGCGTTCTCCGTGAACGGGGTGGACCTTGTTGTTGGTGTGGTTGGCCCGGCGCAGCGGAGACCCGTAGGCCGCCGTGCTCGTCAGGCCCCGAGATTGAAGTACTCGCGCGATCCGCGCATCTCGGTGATGCGGCGCAACAATAACGCAAAGTCTTCTTGGCGATCAACAAAGTTCAGCCTCTCGCTGTTGACCACCAGCACCGGCGCTGCAATGTAGTCGTGGAAGAAACGGCTGTACGCCTCCGAGAGACGGGCGAGATAGGGCTCGCTGAGATTGCGCTCATAGCCCATGCCCCGACGGCGCACGCGCTCAGACAGCGTTCGAGGCGATGCCTGCAGGTAGATCACGAGGTCCGGCGAGGGCGCCTGCGGCGAGAGATGATCGAAGATCTTGCGGTACAGACCGAGTTCGTCGTCGGACAAGGTCAGGCGCGCAAACAGCGGATCCTTGTCGAAGAAGAAATCCGCCACCGTGACACCCTTGAACATGTCCGCCTGCCTGAGGGCGCGGACCTGTTCGACCCGCTGAAACAGGAAGAACAGCTGGGCCGGCAGGGCATGGCGCTCGGGGTCGTCGTAGAAGCTGCGCAGGAAAGGATTCGACGCCGGATCCTCGAGCAGCAGTTCGGCCTCGAGGGCCTCGGAAAGCCGGCGGGCGAGGCTGGACTTGCCGGCGCCGATCGGGCCCTCCACCACCACGTAGCGCAGTCGTTCAGGCCAGGACGAGACCACCGGCAGGCTCCATTCGCTGTTGTTGCACCAGCTTGCGCGCGATCTCCGACACCGTCTCGCCCGTGCCGATGGGCATCCCCGGCGCCAGTTCGGCCAGGGGCACCATCACGAATGCGCGCTCGGTCATGCGCGGGTGTGGCACGGTGAGGCCAGGCTCTTCGATGCACGCCTCCCCATGCAGCAGAAGATCCAGATCCAGCGTGCGCGGGCCGTTGGGAGTGCTGCGCATGCGACCCTGGTCCTGTTCGATGGCCAGCAAGGCCTCGAGCAGGGCACGCGGGGCAAGGGAGGTTCGCAGCCTGGCGACGGCATTGAGGAAATCCGGCTGCTCGAGCAAGCCGACCGGGGCCGTACGGTAGACCCGCGACACGGCCTCGAGGGTGCTTTGGGGCAACCGTCCCAGCGCCGCCATGGCCGCTGCCAGCCGCGCCTGCGGGTCACCCAGATTCGAACCCAATCCGATGTAGGCGTCCACGGGATCCGGCAGGGTGTCCTGCATGTTCAGACCGCGTCATGCGTGGGCGCATCCAGGCCGCCGTCCGCGCCCGTGCGCGCGCCGCCGCGCCGGCGCCTGCGTCGCTTCGCCCCCGGGGCCTGGGCGACGCCGGCGATCATCTCTTCGCGCTCGGCGTCCGATGCTTCCTGGAACCGGGTCCACCACTGACCGAGTTCCGCGTCCACCTCGCCACTCTCGCAACGCAGGATCAGGAAATCGTAGCCGGCGCGGAACTTGGGGCTCTCGAGCACCCGATAGGGCCGCTTGCCGCTGCGCTGATCGAAACGCCACTGCAGCAGCCAGATCTCCTTCATGTCGGTACCGAAGCGCCTGGGGATCGCGATCTTCTCGGCCTGCACGGACAGCACCTGATCCATGGCCTCATGCATCGCGGGTACAGGCGGCACACCCCGGTCCTTCGACGCGTTCCATGCCGCCAGCACTTCGTGCCAGAGAAGCGCGGCGAACAGGAAACCGGGCGAGACCCCCTTGTCGGCGAGGATGCGCTCATCCGTGCGCTGCAGGGCGAGCGTGACGAACCGCTCGCCCAGAGGCTGCTCGAGGATGACGTCGAGCAGCGGCAGGAGCCCGTGATGCAGACCCTCGCTCCTGAGTCTGCCCACGCAGGCCACGGCATGCCCGGAGAGCAGCAGCTTGAGCATCTCCTCGAACAGCCGAGCCGGCGGAACGTTCTGGATGAGCGACGCCATGCGCGTGATGGGGGCGCGGGTGGCCGCGTCTATGTCGAGTCCGAGCTTGGCGGCCAGCCGGACCGCACGCAGCATGCGTACCGGGTCCTCGCGGTACCGCACCAACGGATCGCCGATGATCCGCAGCGTGCGCGCATCGATGTCGTGCACACCGCCGCAGTAGTCGAGCACCTCCTCGGTGGCCGGATCGTAGTAAAGGGCGTTGACGGTGAAATCGCGGCGCACCGCATCGTCGGACTGGGCACCGAAGACGTTGTCGCGCAGCAGGCGGCCGTGCGCATCCTGGGTCCGCGTGTCGTCGCCGTCCCCGTTGTGCATGGCGCGGAAGGTCGAGACCTCGACAGTGTCCTGCCCGCACATCACGTGCACCAGGCGGAAGCGTCGGCCGATGATGCGCGAGCGCCGGAACAGGGCGTGGACCTGCTCGGGCGTCGCGTCCGTGGCGACGTCGAAATCCTTCGGTGTCCGCTCAAGCATCAGGTCACGCACGGCCCCGCCGACCACATAGGCCTTGTAGCCCTGTGCCTGCAGGGTTTCGGTCACGCGCCGCGCGCAGGAACTGATGGATCCACGGCGAACGCCGTGCCGGGAGACCGGAATCACCTCGGGTGTGGCCGACGGGGCCCCGGCGGGCGCGACCGCCCGGCGGGAGAAAACCTTCTCTATGAACTTCCTGATCATGCGCAGGGCAGGCTGGGGGATGGGGCCGCGCGATGCGGTCCGGAGATTATACGCAGAGAGCCTCAATGCCCGCCGGTGGACCGGCGCGACCGATCATCAGCGCAGGCTGATGATCGGCCATCCGTGGGTCAGGGCGTGGGCCTTGAGCGTCTCATCGGGATCGACGGCTACCGGGTGGCTGACCCGGGACAGCAGCGGCAGGTCGTTGAGGGAATCGCTGTAGAACCATGTCTCGTCGAAGGAGTGCCAGCCCATGCCCAGGCTGGCCAGCCACGCTTCGACCCGCACCACCTTGCCCTCACGGAACGCAGGCACCCCCTGGACCGACCCGGTGAACTCGCCGACCGCGTCCTCGGCCGGGTCGGTAGCCACGAGGTGCTCGATACCGAACTCACGCGCGATGGGCCGCGTCACGAAACTGTTGGTGGCCGTGACGACTGCGCACGCATCGTGGGCATGGCTCTGCACCAGATCGCGCGCCTTGCGGGTGATCATGGGAAGGATCTTGCCGCGCAGATACTCCGAGCGCCATTGCTCGAGCTGCTCC
>Ga0169931_10008804_pt1 | contig 14665 bp, 11 predicted proteins | sample Kivu_15m_20L_FD_129675 | JGI IMG/M metagenome (GOLD analysis project Ga0169931, IMG submission 129675) | Freshwater microbial communities from Lake Kivu, Western Province, Rwanda to study Microbial Dark Matter (Phase II) - Kivu_15m_20L... | ecosystem: Environmental > Aquatic > Freshwater > Lake...
AATTTGGGGATTGGGGATTGGGGATTGGGGATTGGGGATTGGCCCAATCCCCAATCCCCAATCCCCAATCCCCAATCCCCAATCCCCATAATTAAAAAATGAAGGAATAGTTAATTAGTAAATTTTATTTATAAATATTAAATTCCCTTTTCTGATTTATTACTATTTAATTTAAACTATTTTTAATAAAACATATAAATAAATGATAATAAACATAATTTACCAAGATGACAAAATTATAGTAGATAGTACAAAGAAGTATGTTAACCTAGATGAAATATTTTCGATGTTAAGAGATAAATACGCGATCGAGAATAATAAGAGGCTGATTCTTCTGAGTGAAAATGTAATATACAGAGAGGGGGAATATAATCCTTACAATCTGCTGGAATCGAGTTTGTCAAAATCTAATTTAAAAGAAGAGTTCGTTCTGCTATCCTTTGAGGATTATAGTAAACAGGCTGTTCGGAAGGAATTAAATAAAGGCGATCCTAAGTACTCAATGGAGAATATGATTATGAAAGTAACAGGTGCAAGCAATCCAATATGTACAGATAAGAAAATGAAGTCTAGAGGAAAGCAACTTCGTAAGATATTCCTTATTAACATAATAATTTCTAATGCTATAGGTTATCCAAGGTATGACATCCTATCTGATCTTGATGAGGAAATACAATCAGATGAATCTTCTTCAGGAAATGTTGAAGGAGGCATATTACATAGGTACTCAATCCCGTCTTTCCTAGGCAGAATACGTGAAAGAGATTCGAATCAACCTGTAGAGCTGAGTATGTGGGCTACATCTACAGCTATTAGGGAGGAGGATATTAACAGACTTGTAAATGAAATGGGTTTCCCTGATAATTCCGTAAGGATAGCTTTGAGAATGACAAGAAACAATATGAACAGAGCAGTTGATTTGTTATTGTCAAATCCTGAAGTCTTAAACGAAGAAAATTTTCAGAGTAATAGACCAGCACAAGGGCTGCAAGAACTCTTAAATAGAAATCAAACATCCTTTGCACAAATTAACAATAGTTCCTTAGATAATAACAACGATAATAATAACAACAACCAAAATCGAACACAAATTCTTCGAAGAAATTATAATGAAAGAAGTAAGTATCAATAAAATTTTTGTATAATTTTATTTTCCTTAATAGATCTGGCAGAGAGCACGTTCAATCTTCAAATTCCTGTTTTAAGTTCTAATATAGGCAGAGTTACAAATGAAATTAATAATCAAAGTCAGCAAAATAACTCGAATAACCAAGCTATTAATCAGATTTCTAGTATAAATGATACCCAAATCATCTCTGAAATTATTGGCACGGATTTGAATGAAGTATTCGGAGGCTTTCAAGAATTGAAGTAAAATATTTTATTTATATGTAGTAATGATTCCTCTAATTTCATGAGCGCTGATAGCTTGATTCCTGGAAACAATAACAATAATAACATTCAAAATGATAATAATGAAATGTAAGAATAGTTTTCGCTTAAATCTATAAGAATATTTTCCCCTTTAGTTGAATATTTTCAAGAGGATATTGAAGAAGAAGAATCTTCTTTAGACGACAATTTCAACCTTAACCAAGAAGAGGATGAAGAAATGGAATATGAACATAGCATACAATCAGATGATAACAGTAATGAATTTGTATAACAAACAGGGAAGAAATATTTTAAATTTCGTTTACTATAATATTATATTAATGCTTATTAAAAATTTACATATATCTATCCATTACTTAACATATAATCTTCTATCTATATTTCTAATTTATTTTCTAGTGATATTTCTCATAAATCACTAATTGAAATTTAAATTAAATTTTTATTACAATAATATTCAAATGGCAAGTACCTTGTTTTCGTTCGATAGTGAGCATCAAGGGATAGTTGTAAAATATTTCAAATAAATTAAACTCTGATTATTGAATGTAGCACGATGTGAAATATGACTATTATGGGAAAAAAATTGCAACAGCTGGAAGCGATGGAAAGATAAACATATTTGAAGTAAATACTCCAAATCAAAATATGAGGAAACTAACGGAATTATCAAAGTAAGTAGTAGGAGTATTATTTATTTAACTAGACACGAGCATTCTGTTTGGCAAGTAGACTGGTCACACCCGAGGTTCGGTAATCTCCTTGCTTCCTGCGGATTTGACAAAAAGGTAATAATATGGAAAGAAAATACATCTAATGCTTGGGAAAAAATATTTGAATATTCTGAGCACAAGAATTCAGTAAATTCTATTGCATTTGCTCCACATGAATACGGGTTAATTCTTCTCTGCGGTTCTAGCGATGGCTACATTTCTCTTCACGAATACAAGAATGACCAGTGGATTAGCAGAAAGCAAGAGGCTCATAGTCTAGGGGTAAACAGCGTCAGCTGGGGGCCCAGCTTCAATCCAATCACGTTCCAAAATGAAGAAGATAGTACTTTAAGCAACAGCTTAGCTCCCATGCGATTTGTAACTGGTGGTTGCGACAATTTAGTCAAGGTCTGGATTCTCTCATCCTCGCAACCGAATATCATGAACTCCTGTGAAGAATATGATTCCGGAATGAAGAACTTCAAATATACTGAATTAGTCGGACACAGCGATTGGATCAGAGATGTAGCATGGCTAAATTATGTGGGGTATGCTTATGATACAATAGCCAGCTGCGGAGAGGACGAGAGCGTGTTTATTTGGAAATTCGATAAACTTGATAATAAATGGAAGAATATCCCCCTCAAAAAGAAATTCAACAATCCTACATGGAAAGTCAGTTGGAGTTATTGTGGTTCTTATTTGGCTGTTTCGGCCGGTGATAACTGTATTTATCTTTTTACAGAAAATTCTCAAGATGAATGGGAGGAATTCTCTCAGATCAATCAGGATGGTAGTGTGGAACAATTAAATGAACTAAATAATTAACACCTTTAATTGTAATTGATCTTAACACTTGATAAGATCAACTGATTTGATTTTTTATTCGGTTTAATTACAAAACTACTATTATATATGGTTTAATATATGTTTCAAATACATTTAAGAATATTTGATTTTACAATTTTGGTTCAAAATTATTTTAATTGAAATAAAATTATTTAAATATAAATGATAAAGGGAGGATTATTTAGCTTCGGTTTAATTTCTGGTGTTTATTTAGGAATTCATCTAAGAGAGAAAGGTTTTACTGCAAGTTTGATGAGAGCCTATAATGCCTATAAATATGATCCACTTGAACGTAATAAATTTAGACCAGAGAAATTATCTTTCGAGCAAATTTATGAATATTACAGGGCTGGATTATTAGATGAGGAAAATATGTTGAAATTCAAATCTATTCTCTTAAGTAAGAGATATGACAAGATTGATGAAATTGCTGTGAATGAAATAGATTCAATCTTGGACCAATCACAAATCGAAAATCTTAAGAGATCGATTAATACTAATATTTATAAAAAATAAATTTAATGTAATATTATTAAAATAGCAGATGCTTGTAATATAAATAGTAGAAAGAAAAATGATAAATTCATCCATGAGATATAAATATTTTATCACCGGGAACATTTCACCCCCTAGGTAAGTGATACACACTTTAGAATTGTTAAAATTTTAATACAACAGGCATTTTTTCATTTTTATGAACTATATAAATAATAATATCATACGATAATTCAATTTTTTCAAAAAATCGGGGGTTGAGGGGGTTCAATAACAGGTTTTACATCTATTAAGTAAAGAAATTAAATAACATTACATTAATCTTAGCGTAAATTTATTAAAAAATCAAAAATAAATTTTTAATATTAATAATTAATAAAAATTTATTCAAACTATTATGAACTCAGAAAATTTTGTAAATCGTCCATTCGAAGAAGTAGCAGGTGGTCAATACGACGAGAACGGATTTTATTACACTCCTAACGGATCATTTTGGGACCCAGATGGAATTTACTTTAACAAGGATGGTTTCGATAGACATCATGGATATTACAACAGCAATTTAGAATATATTCCTGGCCCGGGTTGGATAGACGAGCTTCTTTGTTATGAAGATGAAAAAGATGAAGCTCTGAAATCTTCTACTCATAATAGTCATACACACAATAAAAGAAGAAACTATGATGAAGAAATTTATGACGTGGAAGGCTTGGACGACGATGAGGAATTATATGACGAAGTAGATTATGACAGAATATTAGAAGAAGAGGAAAAGAAATTCGGCAAATTGAGTTTTATAAAAACTAACACAGAAAGCCATGTTCATAAAGGTGGATTACCATATAAAGCAACAAATGTTCCAGAGATTTCTAATCACCAACCTTCTTCAAATGATAAAAAAAGTTTAAATCCTATTACTGATAATAAATCGATTACTGCTGAATCCCTCTTTAATGAAATTCCTCAAAATAAAAAACAAAAATTGAATAGTCTTTCTAATGAAAACAATTCAAATAAAACAAACACAAAAATTTTAATAAATCAACATGCTAACAAAGAAACTAAAAACGACTGTACAAATGAAGAATCGCTTGATGCGAGGAAAGAGAAGAAAATAGAAGTTGATTCTTTGTTTTCTTAAATTTAATTATCAACAATGAATATAGTAAGTACAATAAACTTATGAAAATAATTCAAATAATTCAACACTTGAATATATAATTAATTGTTGTAGTGCAGTTTTTACAAATGATTTATATTTATTCTCCTTACTTTTATTAAATGTAATTATTTTCCACATTAATTTTATATTTATTAATAAAATGAAAATTTTCAACAAATTCTTAAATCCAAGCAGGTTTCGATTTTCCTTAAACTTTGCTTCGATTTCATCAACTAATCAATCATTCTCTATTTTAAGAAGATCAAATGTTCTTAAGCAATTCTCAACTAACTCATCCGAAAATGAAAATAACTCCCATAACGATCCTAGTTCTAAAGATGAGAAATCCTGTGGAAATCATCAATGTGGATGCTCTTCGACTCCACATACTTATCAACACGAAGATCCTTTAGAGAAAGAACTAAAGCTAAAAAACTACAAAATTATCGAATGCATCAACCTCGGGAAATTTGATGACGCCCTTGAATTATCCGAAGATTTCATAAATCTAATTACAACAAATTTCGGCCAGCAGCATCCCTTCTACTGCTCAGCTCTTAACAATAAAGCCTTCATTCTTAAAACCTGCGGACAATTCGACGAAGCCAACGCCCTATTCGAAGAGGTGATAGAGAAATACAAAAAAATCTACGGAGATAACAACGAAAAAGTTGTTATTTCAATGCATAATCTTGCGACTTCTTTAAAAGAAGCGAAAGAATATGAAAGATCCTTAGAAATTTATGAGAAGCTCTTACATAAGATAAGAAAAGAATACATACAAGTCGAAGGCGAAAAAACAGGCAAATTGAGGTTGAATATTATAGCCAACATCTACAACTCTGCAGGGGGATTGTACAGACAACTTAAAAATTATGAAGAGAGCAACAAACTCTTCAACGATGCTATGAAGATCATTCAAGAAAATTTTGGGCATAAAACACTCCCAATGGCTACAGTATTAAACAACGTAGCATTAAATTTAAAAGATCAAGGCAGATTTGAAGAGGCTATGAACAATTACAATAAAGCCTTAGAAATAAGAAAAGATTTGCTTGATGAAAACCATCCTGAGGTAATTGCCTTGATGAATAATATTGACAAGTTGAAGGCTGATATGGAAGCGAATAAGAATATATAACCGTCCATAATTATAATAATATTTTAATAAGAAATATCATTTGATTAACTCTATGAACTAATAATAAAAGAATATAATTAAATAAAATTATTAAATTTCCTTTGTTGATTACACATAATTTCTGTTTTATATAATATTTTTACTCTTATTTTATTTTTACATTCAATAATGAAATCTGAATTAACTGACGACAAAGCAAACGATATTATGAAGCAGTTTGAAGCTGAAAAAGGAAACAACGACAGAAGGAAAAGCTCTCTCAAAAGTGCTTTAGGAAATAGTTTTATCGGAGGTAATTATCTACCACAGTTCCTATTAGACGACACGATCGAGGAACCTGAAGAAGGGAATTCCAGAATAACTGAGATTGGGAGATATGAAATACACGAAGTCACTGAGACCGAAGACGCCTTGGAGTTTGCCGCTTTTGAAAAGTACTTTGATGATTTGAGAAGGGGAAATTCAGTCAATGACGAAGGCATTTTAGAAAATTCTAATCGAACCCAGCAAGATATTAATTCTTGTGATAGCAGGACGAATAATTTTCGTCCTAAAAAGAAGCACCACTCTTACAAAGAAACAAACTCCTACACTAAAGGATTTCTAGAAAGAAATAATTCTACGATGGATATGACTGGTGAATACGCAAGAGGGAATGTTAAAAATGAACCATTTCTAGAATATACACATAACAATAACATGTATTATACTAATAATAACAGCAATATTTACTTCAACCATCCATCGCCAAACATTTCAACACATTATAACAATCATAGTAGTAATATGCCTATTCCAGGGAGTAATTTATTTAATAATGTATATAACCTTAACATTAATCCCTCGTTGTCGAATATAATGCATCAGCCTGATAGGTTTAAAAATCAAGTAAGATCATATTCTAACAGCTATGTCAATCACAATCACATGAACGATATAAAAAATATGAATGGTAGTATTGGAAACATGGATTACCAAACACTCAACAGGTCGAGCTTTCAAATTTATAATAAAGACAGCATAACCTATGCTAATAATCAATATAACAATGACATTATGAGACCATTTAATTCGAGTGGATTCTATAATAATTCTGGTAATACCAGTGTAAATACAAAAAATTATAATAGTGGCACTTTATCAAATGCTTGTAATAAAGGAATAATAATGAATCAGTTTTCTGATTTTTATAACGACATCAATAACAACAACCATAATTTGAACAATTTAAGTTTTAATCAGCCTTCTTTTGTCAACAGCGATTTTAAAAACATTCAAAACTTTAATAATAACAATTTTATAAATCCAAACATTAGAATTCCTTGCAATAGCTATAATACAGAACTCTCGGAATCTAATAACACACCCCATGTATCTAAACCCCTAGGATTTAAAAAACTAAGCAGCGATGGGTCAATTCAAACACATTCAAAAAGTCAGATGAATTATGATTTTAATGAGGAGATAGGGATAGGATTAGAAAATTTTGAACGCAATATGATTAAAAGCTACACGACAAAACATTCCATAGGAGGAAATACAAGTAATCTTTCTCTATTCTATAAGAATTTCCAAGATACTGATCAAACTAATCAAGGGGGCGCAGGTAATCAAAATTCAACAAAGAAACTAAAAAGTTCATTATTCAACCAAGCTAACGAAATCTTTGAGGTCAATAAAAAATCTAATGATAGGCTGCCGAATATAAATTCTCAAATCCACGAGTTCATAGCAACTCAAAAGGGATCTCGAACAATGCAAAAACTGCTTGAAAAAACTTCCCCTGAGAACGTCAATTTACTCCTTCAAAACTTAAAAGATCATTTCGCTTACATAATGCAAGATACATATGGTAATTACTTCTTCCAAAAATTAATCCAATGCTGCACATCGGAACAGAGAATTTTTATTTTAACAAATATCAAACATGACTTTTGCGATATTTCCTTAAATGCGTCAGGCAGTCATTCCTTACAGTCTATGATAGAGCTCATTAACATTCAAGAGGAAGGCGAAATAATCTTGTCAAGTATAAAGGGCAACGTACTTAAATTGTCATTCGACTCCAACGCCACTCACGTTATACAAAAATTAATCCTCTGCATCAATGAATCCAACAGAAGCTGCTTGAATGACGAAATCTTCGAGAATTTTCATAAATTCGTAAAAGACTCGAATGGGATATGTGTGATTAAAAAATTCATAAAGAAAAATCAATCCGAAGAATTAAGGAAGCTTTTCCTCGATTACATTTCAAAGAACGTACTTGAAATCGTCCAAAATCCGTTCGGTAACTACGTAATTCAATTCATAATTGAAGAATGGGGATATGAAACTGTAAAATACACCCTCGTTCTTGTTTTGAAAAACATTGTCTCTCTTTCAATGCAGAAATTTTCATCGAATGTTGTAGAGAAAATTCTTTTAACTTGTGAGAATGTAAGTGAAATAGATAAGATTTTTACTTTGATTTAGGTAAGGAAAGAAATTTTGAAGGAGCTGTTCGACATTACTAAAATCCTTTCATTGGTTAGAAATAAATATGGGAACTTCGTCCTCACTAATGCGGCTACTTTGTTAGATGAAGAGTCTAAAAAATCTTTAAGGCAGGATCTTGTGAAGAATGTCAAAGTCACTGCTGGAAAAGACAAAACAAGACTTAACAAGTTGATTAGTCTTCTACAATAACGATCTTTGTTTAAGCATTTTAGAACAAAGATACATAAATTGATTGTTACAATAGTTTTTTATTTACTCTATGTAAGTTTACATTTGGAATTATCGTTTATTTTATTTCTAAATATTTATTAGAAGCAATAACAATTTTGTAATTATGAGAAAAAATGTGTTATATGTTAAATAATTTTTTATTTAATATTAAAACACTTGTACTGGTACAAGTACCTGTACTTGAGTAAATAACTTTTAAATTTAATTTGAATATTCAAAACTCATAATTCAAAATTATAAAACGAAAATGGAAATTTCAAAAGCAATTCATAATGTATATAAATATATATAAAATTTCAATTCTAGATTTATGATAAATTTGGATTCTTCGAAGATTTCTTTATAGATGAAATGCATGACAGAGGTGTGAACACTTTTTCTCTTATACAAAAAGAAAAATTAGCTTCTGCTTTAAAAAATGCAGGCATTTCAGAAGAAGATTGTGAAGTGTTTATTAATCTTATTTACGACGAAACTGAAGAAAATCAGGAGGAAATATCCAAAGAAAAGTTTCAAGAGAAGTACAGGCTCTTACTGAGATTAATAGAGAAGGACAATGATCCGAATGAATTAGAAAACGAGAATTCAGATTATGACAATTATGAAGTTTGCGAAATTCGAGAAAATTCTAGAGGGATAAACCTACAACGTCAGGAAGCAGAAGACGAAAAGGAATCCATAAAAATCAAAGCTTTTGACAATGAATCTCGAGAAGTAAATTCTGATTTTAATAAACTGTCCGTATATGATAAAGCAGACGAGCAATCAGAAATATTACACACAAACAAATCCAATGAATTGATCAATGAAGGCGACACTTCAATCGATTTATTCAACAACCTAAACTTCGATGAATTCGAATTCGCAGATTACAAAACAAGCAATCCACGAAAAGTAAACAAAGATGACAATAACAAACACAAATACAATCTATCTGTTGTCAAACCGATCAACACATTCAAGTTAAATCTCGCGAATCAAGAAACAGAATTTAAACCAGAAAAGAAAAAATTATCAGCCAACAAAATTTTGGAGGATATAAAGCACGTTTCACACCATAACAGCAATGAGAAAAAATTTTCTAATCAAAACGCATTTTTGTCTTCCGGTTCAAGTAATGGAAACTATTTCAATTACGTACAAAATGTTACAAATATAAACATAAATAACTTCGATGGGATGGTAAGTAGACAAATGAACAACACTTACAGAACGAATTCAATCGGTAATATAAAACCTTTGAATGATAAATTATCAATGTCATCTTCAAATTTAAATAAGAAAATACAAGAAGTCTATAAAGCTCTCAACGGAATAGGAGAGAGAAAAAATTTCCCCTTAGAAGAGAATGAAGAATTTTCAGCAGATGACTCGAAAATAAAAGAAGAAATTGAATTGAATAAACTCAAAAGGAATCTTCTCAATAGTCAAGATTTAGATGATGAAAATATTTTGTTGAATGAAAATCTCAAAATTATTTCAAATAGAATCAACCAAAAAGAGAAACAGAAAACTTTCATCCGTTTAGGCAGCCTACATAACAATCAACAATTTCCTCTATCTAATACTAACCCATCTCTAAACTTGAATGCTCTTAATAAAAGAAAATTTTTAGACCTTAGAAAACTTTTGAGAAATGGAGACAACATTTTGAATTTTGAAAATTTCGAAATTTCTAATTTGAATGAAAACCCTTCAAACACATTTAGAAGAAGATCTGAGTATGAAAAATATAATATACCTAATATGAATAATGTAAATAGTTTTGATGAGATAGAAAATCAAATAGAAAAATTGAAAAAGAAAAATCTTGCTAGAAAGAAAAAGAATAGCATAGGCATAAATAATTTCTCTAACGGGGATGTGTTACTCACCTCACAGGGTAAAAGTCCAAACTCAGAAATTTCACAAAATAGAAAGATTGAAGGTGAAAAACTTCAAAACTTATCGAATGTCAATATGAAGTGGAATAACAACAAACAATCAGAAACGATACACATAGTAGAACCATTACAAGAACAAGTTAATGACAACAGATTAGATGCAGAATCAACACTCAAAGAGAATTGACATTCTATGTTCGTTCGTTTATTTCTGTCTAAATTTAGTTAGGTCGATGCCTAGTACTGTGAAAGGAATTTTTAATTAATCTATGAAATATTTATTTATTCACTATTGACATTGAAAATCTCGTGTATGTTTTAAAATAGCTAATTATATAATTTTCGAAATATTTATTATTATCCTCTTTATTAATAAAATTTATTACTAGTATTAGTATGTCTTTTCAACTACTCGAAAAAGAAAATAATCCCACATCTTCCATTCAATTTTCCAAACAAAATTTGTTGAACATTCTCAACTGCAGAAATAAAATCGAAACAGACGCATTCGAAGATATTATAAAGCATTATAATGATCTACTTACTAAATATTGGAAACAAAGCAAAGAAGTGGAGAGATTAAGGAGAGAAATGAATTCTGTCATTAGAATTTCAGGAGATCCCAGTTCAATGAACGAATTCCAGTCGAAAATTCACACACTTGAAAAAGAACTTACAGAAACAATCAAAGAAAACAAATCGACTTCAAGCAAACTTTGTGAAATTCTGACCGACAAACTCAGGATGAAAGATGAAATTGACACTTTAACAAAACAGAACATCACCAGACAGTCAAGGATCATCGAATTAGAAGAAATTGTTAAAAATCAAGATGCAGAGATTACAAAATTAAAAGAGGATATTCAATTTCTGAAATCCGAAAATGGGAAATTAGAAAAGCAAAATATTTCTATGAATGAAAATATAAATCATAAAGTCGCAGAGAATAACAATTTAATTAATGAGATTCTCAAAATTAAAAATGATTATATGGTGAAAATGAATGAGATGCTGGAATTGGTGGATAATGCGAAGAAGAAAAAAGATGCGGCTGACCTTTATTTCACAGACATGAGGAAAAATTCGCAGAATAAAGATGTTGATTTGTTAGAATCTGTTAAAGAATTTCAAATACAGTTGGAAGATGTGCAAATTCCGAATAAGCTGAAGATCAAACTCAACGCGCATAAGAAGAATTTGACTAGTCTCAAATTTAATAATTTCGGAACGAACTTCATTACCACTGGAGTTGACACATTTGTTAAGTTGTGGGATGCTTCGAGAAGTAAAATATTTTTTAACTGATTTAACTGATATTGATTAGACATGGAAATTGGGGTCTTTACAGGATTCACTGGCTCCGTGACATGTGCAACATTCGACCATTCAGAACAATATTTACTTGCGGGATCTGTTGACAAATCAGCGAAACTTTGGTCACTTAAGAACAATAAATTACTTGTTACATTTAGGGGCCATATTGATTACATCAATTGTGTTCAGGCTTTTTATTCAGCAGATAAGGCGCTAACTGGCAGTAGTGATAGAACTTTTAAAGAATGGGATTTCAACACTCTCAAGATGTTAAGGAATGTAATTAAGCTAATTAAATTATTATTTTATTCTAGTTCAATTGTGTTTCTAGTTGTCACAGTCTAGGGATTGCTTTTGACGATAGTTTTGTTGTAAGTGGGCATTTAGATGGTACTTTAAAGATTTGGTCATCTAATGACAAACCTGAGCGAGTTATAGATCTGCATGAGGATAAGATTACACATTTAGAGTTAGTAAAGAATGAGAACCAGATAGTCACTCTATCAAAGTAAAAATATTTTAATTCAATCATTCCAATATTCTTGTAGAGATTATTCTCTTAAATTGTTTGACATGAGAAAAATGGAAAAGATCTACTCGATTTCTGATAACGTCCTCCCACAATATTGTGAAAGTAGCTTAAGCTTGTCGAGTGATAAAAAATATATCGCTGTAGGTAGCACAAAAGGGCAGATATACATAATCAATACACAAACTGGAAAAGTAAAAATCATAATTAACATCTGTTATAAAGCTTGAGGAGACAATAGATAATAAATCCCCAGCATCTATTATGGCAGTTCAATGGCGGCCTTATCATTCTCAGTTATATATAGGAGACAGTTTGGGAAGTTTATCTGTTTGGGGAACTAATTGAATCTGATTGAGATTTAAGAAAATAAATGACATCAACAAACCTTATACTTAATAAAATATTTTATTATTTAAACAAATCATAATATCACATTAAATTAGTTAAAAATATTTCACTATTACATATCTATTTATCCCGTCTTAAGAATTTGTATTATCATTATTTAATATATCTGATTTTAATTTCCAAAATGTTTTTATCACACCATCAACGTAAGTGTTCAACTCCTCGACAGTATCGTCATCCTTGCAATTTTCTCTAATGTAAGGCATGATTTCTTCCATAAAATAGGCAGGCTTGCCATTATTAGAATTACAGAATTCTTGAATAAACTCATCGGCGTCGATCTCAGGTAATGGAACACCGCTTTCTCTTTTGCTAACCAAATTTTCTTTGATTCCATTAAAGCAATTATCAGCGATAAATTTCTTTTCTTTCTCTACTATCTCTCTGTTTCTTTTAATTAGATAAGACAAAAATAATAAAATGCCTACTCCTCCAACTAGAGTTACAATACTTCCTACTTGATTAGATGGGGTGAAACTATTATAAAATTCTAAAATAGAATCGTAACTGTTATTATAGGCATAGTAGAAGGCATATGCTATTGCAGTACCTAGAACAAAGATAATTACATATTTTCCCAGTTTTAATATAATTTCAAATGAAGTACTACGTGAATCTTTAAGGATGTCAAGATTATTAATATTATTTTCAGGAGCCTTAACTGAAACCGAAGGCTGCATTTTGTTGCTTCCAGATCTTATACTTGTGTTTATAATAGACTCCTTAATTTGAAGGCGTCTTAGAGAATTACTGCTATGACTCTTTGCAGGAAGTTGCTTGACTACTATCATGCTATTCGAGGAACGAGGGGCCTTGAAATTATCCTGGCTCATCAAAATTTGGGACTTACTTGAATACCTACTACCTAAATTCTTCTTTAGATCTATCTGCTGCTGTTGCAGCAGTTGTTGTTCGAAATAATTCTGAAGCTTTCTTTCTTCATCGTAATTGTTATAAAGCTGCATATTAACTGCAGAGGGTTGCTCCGTATGTTCATAATCGTTGCTAATATTCGGAATCGATTCCATTCCTATTTCTTTTCTAGAAGACCATTTAGAAACGTTTTCTCGTGGAGTTAATGGTTTTGATATTTCCAACTTCTCATCATATTTAGTAGCTAATGGGTTAGTAGCAGTGTAATAATCATTAGATATTGTATTGATTAAATTATCATTGACATTCTGAGCAGTGTCATATTGACTGGGTGCAAAGTTGTTGGCAAAATTATCATTCTGCGCGATATGCTCTGCCTCCAGTACCTCATGTATTTCCTCCAGGTGATGAAATCTGTTTAAATTTTCGATATTCGGTAAATCGGCGTTTGATTTATCCTTGGAATTGTCTTCAATATCGTTCAGAGAAGGGAAGGTAATTTTAGATACTTTAATTGATTTGACTTTAGAACTATTTTCTGAATTAAATAAGCTTGCGTTTTCTACGCTTTTCCTATTTGATTTCTCACTGGATTTAAAATAGCTTAGATATTGACTGTTTGCATTATTCTGAATAATTTCGTATTTTTCGTTTTTGTCGAAAGCTCCTCTGTCTAAACGTTTTCTTTTGATTTTCATGAAATTTTCTACAATTTTGTTGTTGATTGTTTTTACTTTCTTGTTGCTGTCCGATAAAAGTGCCTGATTATTTCTTCTTCGATTAAGTTCGTTAATTGCATTTTTATACATGCTGACATAATAACTTTTTGGATGTTTTTTCGTATCAAGCTCTATTTTCATTGCAATCAATCTTGATTTTAGCTCATTTATAGAGAGAGTTTTTTCTTGATCTGTTTTTGATTGTTCTTCTTTTGTTATTTCTTGTGTATCGTCGTCTAATATCATATATTTTTTAAAATTATAATTTAATTTAAATGTCAATCCATATATGTGTATGATTAAATTAAATATGTATAATCGAATGATTTATTCATAATTATTTACTGATAGGGTAAATATAAATAACTCTATGGGGATTGGGGATTGGGGATTGGGGATTGGCCCAATCCCCAATCCCCAATCCCCAATCCCCATGGGGACTATCTTTATA
>Ga0169931_10008807_pt1 | contig 14662 bp, 9 predicted proteins | sample Kivu_15m_20L_FD_129675 | JGI IMG/M metagenome (GOLD analysis project Ga0169931, IMG submission 129675) | Freshwater microbial communities from Lake Kivu, Western Province, Rwanda to study Microbial Dark Matter (Phase II) - Kivu_15m_20L... | ecosystem: Environmental > Aquatic > Freshwater > Lake ...
AATACCCGGCCGGATGGGTGATGGCGTGCGATGAGGCGGTGTTTCCCCGATATGGCGCGTTTGCGTGCGACCTGGTAGATACGCTCCTTCAGCCCGCTGCTGCGGTTGCTATGGGAGATGTACTCGTCGCTTGCATAATAGCGGTCCAGGTCGTTCGCCAATGGCCGTGGGTTGGTGAAGGTGAACCCACAGGGGTCACAGGCCACAACTTGGAAATGCTCCTTTGTTATGGAGTGGTCCCGGATGGTCGCTCCGGGGCGCAACGATGTCGACCGGCAGAGCGGACAACTGGGGAGGGTTTCGCGGGGTTGTTCCACGTGGAACGATCGGGTTGGTTGGAGGCTGGATCCCTTGATCCACAGGGTGTCTGGCTGAATGGTTGGTGGGGTATCGGTGGTGGAAAGATCACCGCCCCAGGTAGACCATGAGCACGCTGAGGTCGGCGGGTGACACCCCGCTGATGCGGGAGGCTTGTCCGAGGGTGGTGGGACGTATTTTATCCAATTTCTGGCGCGCCTCAATGGATAGGGAGGTCAGTCGGTGATAGTCCGTACCGAGGTCGAGCGGCACATCCTCCAAGCGGTTCAGCTTCTCGGCCATTTCGCGTTCCTTGACCAGGTACCCGTCGTACTTGCAGTTGATCTCCACTTGTTCCACCACCTCGTCGCGCAGGTCGTCGAAGGTGTCGATGAGGGTCTGAACAGTGGGGGAGAGGGGCAGCAGATCGGCCAGGTTCAATTGGGGACGAAGGAGCACATCAAAGAGCTTCACCTTCTGTTTCAGGGGCGATGTTCCACGTGGAACGATCACCTCGTTCGCGTCCTCTGGATCCACGCTTTCGGCCTTTAGTGCGCGGCTCAAGGCGTCTGTACTGCCCTGCTTGCGCTGCACCCGTGCGAGGCGTTCATCGGAGGCCAGACCGATGTGGTGCGCACGTTCGGTGAGTCGGAGGTCGGCGTTGTCCTGACGCAGCAGGATGCGGAACTCCGCCCGGCTGGTGAACATCCGGTAGGGCTCTTCCGTGCCTTTGGTGATGAGGTCGTCCACCAGCACCCCGATGTACGCTTCGTCGCGCCCCAGGATGAAGGGGTCCTTTTCCCGGACCTTCAGGTGCGCATTGATGCCGGCCATCAGACCCTGGCAGGCGGCTTCCTCATAGCCCGTGGTGCCGTTGATCTGTCCTGCGAAGTAGAGGCCATCCACGCCCTTCGTTTCCAGGGTGTGCTTCAACTGGGTGGGGGGGAAGTAGTCGTATTCCACCGCGTAGCCGGGGCGGAACATACGGGCGTTGGCGAAGCCGGGGATCTTGCGTAAGGCAGCCAGCTGCACCTCTTCCGGCAGGCTGGTGGAGAAGCCGTTGATGTAGGTCTCCACGGTATCCCAGCCTTCGGGTTCCACGAAGATCTGGTGGCGGTCCTTGTCGGCGAAGCGGTCGATCTTGTCCTCGATGCTGGGGCAGTACCGCGGCCCCAGACCACGGATGCGACCGTTGAACATGGGGCTACGGTCGAAGCCGGTGCGCAAGACGTCGTGCACCTCCGGGCTCGTGTAGGTCATCCAGCAGCTGAGCTGGGGGCGTGCCTGCGGACCGCGGATGGCGCTGGTGCCAGGCAGGTAGCTGAAGCTGTTCGGGTCGGTATCTCCGGGCTGCTCCTCCAGCACGCTGTAGTCGATGCTGCGGCCGTCCACCCGGGGCGGGGTGCCGGTCTTCATGCGGCCTGCTTCGAAGCCTAGGGAGACGAGCTGTTCGGTGATGCCGTGGCTTGCCTTTTCGCCGGCCCGTCCACCCCCCAGCTGCCGTTCGCCGATGTGCATGATGCCGTTCATGAAGGTGCCGCTGGTGAGCACCACGGAGCGGCAGGGGATGTGCATGCCCATGCCGGTACGCACCCCCACCACGAGGTCCTGTTCGATGATGATCTCCTGCACGCTGTCCTGCCAGAAGTGGACGTTGGGTGTCTGCTCCAGCATGCGGCGCCATTCGCTGGCGAAGAGGTTGCGATCGTTCTGGCTGCGGGGGCTCCACATGGCGGGTCCCTTGCTGCGGTTGAGCATGCGGAACTGGACGGTGCTGTGGTCGCTGACGATGCCGGAGTAGCCACCCAGGGCATCCACCTCGCGAACGATCTGTCCTTTGGCCACGCCCCCCATCGCGGGGTTGCAGCTCATCTGCCCGATCACCCCCATGTTCATGGTCACGAGCAGCACCCGCGAGCCGAGGTTGGCCGCTGCCGCCGCTGCTTCACAGCCGGCATGTCCCCCGCCCACTACCACCACATCGTATGCCTCCAAGGTGCTCATCGGTGCAGGTGCTTGTCTTGTCCGGGGTGTTCCACGTGGAACGCAGCCCCTGGATCCTTGATCTTCAGGAGCTTGTGTGCCGATCGTGTAGGTATAGGTCCCATGGACGCAGCAAAGGTAGATCCTGGGCAGATCGCTTGTTGATCAAGGTGGCGTTGAATGAGGGTTTCAGCAGACCCATCGCTCGGGTCCGATACCTTCGCTTTCATGCACCACCGACGGCTCCTCTTCGCGCTTCTGTTAGCCCCCCTGATGGCCTTCGCATGCCCCTGGCAGGGCACCTACACGGGCACCTTGCAGGGGGTGCCGGTATCGCTCACCCTCCAGTGCGAGGGGACCACCTATGTGGGGCACATGGAGGCGGAAGGATACCCCTACAGCCTGCACCTGTCGCCGGTGGATGCCGGCACCGCCACGGGCACCTTCGCGGACCCTGCCTTGGGCGGTACACGCTCCTGTTCGGCACGGTGGACCTCCGGTACCTTGACCCTCCTGATCGGAGAGCAGGAAGCGCTTGTGGCGGGTGGCGCACCCCTTGAGCTGGTCTTCCGCCGCACCGCCACGCAGGTGCTGCGCACACCTGCCGCTGCACCCAAGGCACAGGACCAGAGCACCCGCGATGGGCGCTTGGTGGGCACTTGGGTGTACTCGGAGAGCTACGTCAGCGGCAGCTATTCCTTCGCCACGGAATGGCGCTTGACCCTGGGTGAGGATGGCAGCTTGCGGCAGGTGGGACGCACCGTAGGTGGTGGGCCCGATGTGAGCGGGGACAGTGGCCAGGGTGAGGTGGCTACGGGCCGCTGGCGCACTCAGGAAGGGCGCATCGAGGTGGACCTGGGCACCGGCTTCGCACCGCACGCCCGGTATGTCTGCGATGGCACCCGGGTGATGTTCACCCTCACCAACGGCGACAAGCAGGTGTGGGTGCGGGAGTGAACGGCCGCCCTACTTGTACTGCTTCGCTGCCGCCTTATGCGCCTTCGCGATGGCCTTCACCAGGGAGGCGGGCTCCATCACGCGCACGCCGTCGCCCATGGCCAGCAGTTCGTTGTGGAGCTCGCGGTTGGGATGCACCAGCAGTTCGATGACGGTGCTTTCGCGGTCCTCCTTCACCACCTTCTGGGTGGGGTGCAGCGGGAGGGCTTTCACGTATTTGCCCTGCACGGGTGTGAGGCGCAATACCACCCGTTCCACCTTTCCGGCCGAGGCGTCAACCCCGATCACATGGGTGTAGTAGGCCTCCACCGCCGCGCGTTCGGTGGCAGCGAAGCGCTTCTGGGTGACCGTCAGTCCGGTGATGCGGTCCAGCCCCAGCGAGATGGGATTGTCGTAGCCATCGGCCATGCCCAGCACGTACCAGCGGCCACCATATTCCTTCAGCAGGAACGGACGCATACGGAAGGTGCTGCCCGCTTCCTTCTGGAAACGCTGGTAGGCGATCTCCACCCAGCGGCGTTCGCGGATGGCGCGCAGCAGTGCGCCCCAATGCTGCAACCCCTGCAGGGCCCCATTGCGCTCCATTAGCACCACATCGGCGGTGCTTCGCAGGTCGGAACCGCTGGTAGCGAGCAATTCTCCCAGGACCGCCCGCTCCAACAGGGGCAGCACGCTATGGCGCCCATCTGCGCTCGGCAGGTGATAGGTGTTCCGGGTGCGGTCGTACCCGATCTCCAACCCCAGCTCCACCCGGATCTGCTCAATATCGCGCTGCAAGGTGCGGGAGCTCATCTCGAAACCATGCTGTTCGAGGTGCTCCTGCAGGCGGGCGAACGTGGGAGCGTATTTCACCTGCTCCAAAATGAGGAGGAAGCGCTTGAGCTTGCCGTGGAAGGACATGGTGCGAAGGGTCCGTTGGATGCCGGACCAAGGTAACAAGGCTGCCGGAGAACAAACACCCGACCAGCGCAGTGCCTTTTATGCGCCGGTCCCACCCGCGCGGCCAGGGGTCGTCCGTTGCTCCTGTGCCCATCCAAGGATGCCTGGTCCACGCCCGCCCGCAGGCGGCACCGCACGTACTTGGCGCAGGGTGGGGTTGGGTCCGTGGCACACAAGCTTTCAATCACACTGCGACAAAAAACGTCGTGATCAGCCGTTCGCTGCCCAACTTGCGCCATGCGCTCCCACTTGCTGTTGTTCGCTCTAGTTCTGGTTGGCACCCTGTACGGTCAGGACACCCTGCACGTGCGCAGCCACGACCGTGCCACCGTCGTTACCGACCCTGCTTCCGGGGTGCGTTCCTTCCCGTCACGAGTGCAATTCCCGCCCCCTTCCGTTGATCTGCGTCAGGTGCTGCTCACCGTCACCTTCGCCTGTCCGGATAGCCTGCGTTGCGCCGAATGGGACTACCTGGACCACATCCTGGTACACCCGATCGGTACCTCCGACACCCTCGAAGTGGCCCGCATGCTCACCCCATACGGTGGCTTCTACAAGAGCCCCTGGTCCTTCACCTGGCAGGTGGATGTCACCGACTTCAGTACCGTGCTGCGCGACAGTGTGGAGGTGATCTATGTGCACAGCGGCTATGAACCCAACAACGACCGGGGGTGGGCCGTTACGCTCAACTTCGCCTGCATCACCGGTCCACCCGCTGCACGGGTCCTTGCTGTCCACACCCTGCACCGAGGGAATTTCCCGTATGGGGACACCACGACGCCTTTTGAACAGGCCGTTCCGACGCGCACTCTCACCATGGGTCCAACCACCGCACTGGCCCGCATACGCGTCCACCAGACCGGCCACGGGATGCACGCTGACGATGGCTGTGCGGAGTTCTGCCGCAAGTGGAGGGAGGTAAGGGTCGATGGGCGCACGGTGGATCGCCGAGACCTATGGCGCGAATGCGGCACCAATCCCCTGCAGCCGCAGGCCGGCACCTGGATCTTCGATCGCGGGCACTGGTGCCCCGGCGAGTTGCAGCAGCCCGATGTGGTGGACGTGCAGCTCGAGGTCGGATCGCGCATCCACACAGTGGATCTGGCGATGGAACCCTATGCGCATGACAGCAGCACGGCGAACTGGAACCTTGCGGCCTATCTGGTGGAGTTGGAGGCCCCCGCTGTGCTGCACGATGCGGCGTTGGTGGACATCATTGCGCCGAGCAACGCCCCGATGCATCGCCTGCGCAACCCCGGCTGCGGTGCGGCCATCGTGCGCCTGCGCAACCGCGGCGCCCACCCCCTGCGCAGCGTGGACATCGTTCACGGGCCGTCGGGGGGGACCATGCGCACCCATCGCTGGACCGGCGATCTGCCCTTTGATGCGGTCACGGAGGTGACCTTGCCCGGTACGCTTGAAGGAGAGGGTCCTTCAGTGTTCGTGGTGAAGCTGGAGCGTCCCAACGGAAAGCCCGATGCATGGCCAGCGGACAACATACAGCGCAGCACCTTCACACCGGCACCGGCGTATCCCACGACCATGCTCGTGCAACTGCTCACCAACAACGAACCCGGCCATAACGCGCTGCGTGTGACCGATGCCGATGGCCGCGTGGTGCTGGACAGACCCTTGGGCAGCCTCGACAGCGCCCGCATGTACACCGACACACTGCACCTTCCCGAAGGCTGTTACACGCTGGCACTGGCGGATACCGCGGGGGACGGGCTGGAGTTCTGGTACAACACGGCCGGTGGCCGCGGGGTGTTGCGCCTGCTGGATGCCGGGGGAAGGCTGTTGCACCGGTTCGAAAGCGATCACGGGCATGGTATTACGCACCACTTCCGCGTGGTGGCTGATGCCCCCATGGCACGCGATACGGTGCCGGACATCGGCCTGTTCCCCACGCGCACTGCGGGCCGCACGGTCCTGGACTACTTCGCCGACCGACCGGGCGGTGTAACGATCCAGGTGTTCGATCCGTTGGGTGCGATGGTGGTGGAGCGAGACTTGGGGGAGCTGCGGCAGGAGCGGATCGTGCTGGACCTGAACGGCCTGCCACCGGAGCGCTACACGGTGGTGGCGTTGCGCGAAGGCGTGGAGGTGTTCCGCAGGCGGCTGCGCATCGTGCAGGAATAGGTTGGCATGCCAACTACGTAACGCTAGGGTTCCAAGGGAACACACAGGATACGCCCCGGTCGGATCATCGTATCCACGAACCACGTTAACTTACGCCTAGTAACAAACCCTACAGCATGTACGGACTCATCAATCGTTCGATCAAGGAGCTGGTGCTTCGGCATCATGGTGAGGGCATGTGGATGCGGATCGCGACGCGTGCAGGGTGCAGCGATGTGGAGTTCCTGGGCATGGAGTCCTATCCGGACGAGCTCACCTACACCATTGTCGGTGCTGCCGCGGCAGAACTGAACGTGGAGGCATCGACCCTGTTGGAGGCGTTCGGCCGCCATTGGGTATTGCACTCGTCCACCGAGAGCTATGGCGATCTCATGGCCCTCACAGGGTCCACGCTGGAAGAGTTCCTTGGCAATCTGGACATGCTGCACGACCGGGTGGCCAACATCCTTCCCGCACTGCGCCCCCCCGAGTTCCGTTCCGCTGTCCAGCCTGACGGCTCCATCCTGCTCACCTACATCACCCACCGGCCCGGTCTGGCCCCCATCGTGGTGGGCATGGTCAATGGTCTGGGAGAACGCTTCGGGCGCTCGGTGGAGATCGAACATCTGGAACGTCGCGAGGATACCGGTACGCACGACCTTTTCCGCATCGTCTGAGCGCCCATGCAGGGACTTACCCAGGAGGCCTTCACCGCAGCGCTCGACGCGGCATCGCCCTTCTCCATGGTACTGGACGACGAGGGCTGCTTCGTGTTCGTTGGCGCGGGCATGCGGAAACTGGTTCCCGATGCCCATCCCGGGCGCTCCTTCGCAGAGGTCTTCGTACCTGCCCGACCTGCCTCGGATGCAGAACTCCTGCTGCCCGGCTCCGGGTTGCGCTTCTTCCATGACCGTGTGCGCGCCATCCGGTTCAAAGCCTCGGTGGTGCACTTGGGGTCGGGCTTGCGCATGGTGGCCACCAATCCGCTGATCACCGCAGAGCAGCCCATCTCCACCCTGGGGCTCACCCTGGGCGACCTGCCTGCGCACGATACCATCGGTGAGTTCGCCTTCATGCAACAGACCTATCAGGGTGGCCTGAAGGAGGCGCGCATGGCACTGGAACAGGCGCGTGACCAGGCGATGGCCCTTCAAGCGGTGATGGACAGCTCCCTGGACCAGATCGCCGTGGTGGACCTCGAGGGCCGGGTGGTGCGGTGGAACCGGCGGGCCGAGGAGTTCCATGGCGTCAATGGAGCTGCGGCGATGGGTCGAGACCTTGGCACGCTTGTGCTCAATGGTGGGCAGGCACGCTTGTGGAACCGCCTGCTGGCATGGTATGGCCGTGATCCCCAAGCCGCTTTCCTGGACCGGCCGCACGGGATCCTGCTGCAGGACCGGCATGGTCGAGGGGTGCCCATGGAGGTGCGCATCAGTGCCTTCGAGCATGGCCAACGCTTCCTGCGCATCAATGCGCACGACATCACCGAGCGGCTGCAGGCCGATCTGGAGCTACGCCAGCGTGAGGCCTATTACCGCAGCATCATCTCCAACATGCGGCTGGGCCTGATGGTGGTGGACCTCGAGGACCGCATCCTTTCGGTGAACGCCGCCATGGCCGAACTGCTTGGAAGCCCCGAACCCCGGCTGATAGGCCAGCGCGTGGTGGATGTCGTACGGTTCATCGACCCGGAACAAGCGGTCCTCTTGCAGGAACAGGCTAAGCAAGAACGTTTACAGGGCCTTTCGGGCCGGTGGGAGGTGGCCATCATACGTCCCGATGGCACACAACGCCATTTGCTCATCAGCGGCGCACCCAGGCTCGACGTCCTGGGAAGGGTCATCGGCAGTATCGGCATCCACCTGGACATCTCCGACCGCATCCACATGGCGCAGGAGCTGGAGCGCCGCCGCCGCTGGTTCGAGGCCCTGGTGGACAACCTCCCCGGAGCGACCTTCCTGGCGCGGGCGCTACCCACGTACAGGCCCTTGTTCGTGAGCGACTACATCGAGCAACTTACCGGCCACCGTCCGGCGGAGTATACGGGCGGTGCCATGGACCGGTACACCGCCATGTCCCCCGATGATGTGGCTGCCGTGCGCGACCGGATCGGCAGGGCCATGGCCGCGCGGGAGGAGTACGTGGTGGAATACCGTATCCGGCACCAGCGCGGCCACCTGCGCTGGGCGCGTGAGGTGGGGCGCTTTTATGAAGAGGATGACCAGGTGCTGCTCTCGGGCAACGTATTCGATATCACCACCGAGCGCGAGGCACAGGAAGAGGCACGGCTCAACACGCGGCTTGTGGAAGCCCTGGCCACCGGCACAGCCGCCCTGTTGGAGTCCACCGACGTGATGGAGTCCATCGGCATCGGCATGGTGGTGATGGGTCGTGCTTTGGGGCTCGACCGGATCAGCCTGTACAAGCTCGGTGACCCGGCCGGTCAGGTGCATTCCTGCGGCACCGTCCTCAAATGGAGGGCCGATGCCGCGGAGGGTGGCATCTTGCGGGTGGCTCCGGCCGACGCCCCGTTGGCGCATTATGGACCGGTGGGCGATGCCCTCCTGGAGATGCGACCGTACAGCACCGAACAGCAGCACGAGGCTCACCCCGGTCTGCGGTCGTTCATGGCCTCCGAAGGGGTGGTCCGCTTGCAGACCCTTCCCCTACGCACCGCGGAGGCCCCGTGGGGATTTCTGTGCTTCGATCAATGCACGCCCGGCCCCTGGCGCACGGCAAGTGCATCCGCCATCCTGGAAGCCTACGGATCGGCCGTGTCCGAGGCCCTCGAGCGAGACCGCATCGGCGCAGCCAGGCAACTTGACCTCGAGGTGGAACAGGCCATCAACCGCATGGCCTCCGCCATGTTGGGCCACCGTGAGGAGGAGACCCTGTTGTGGGAGGTGGTGGAGCGGGTGGCTGTGGAGTTCGGGCTGGAGCACTGTGTCATCTATCGCATCGAGGAGGAACGGGGCTGTGTGGTGCCGCGCGCGGCCTGGCGAGATGGTGCGCGCAGTGAGGAGTTCGCCTTCAACGGACCGGCGGTGTGTCCCGGCGATGGTATCGTGGGCGATGTGATGTTCCATCGGCGCGCCGAACGGATCGCCGACACCTCCCGCGATCCGCGCTATGTGCCCGATCAACGTACCCGTGCCTCGGAATTGGTGGTCCCCATCCTGTTCGGCGAGCGGTTGCTCGGGGTGATCAATAGTGAGAACGACCGCCCTGCATTCTATGAGGAGAAGCACCAGCGCACCTTGAGCACCATCGCCGCCATGCTGAGCGCGCAATTGGTGCGTCTGGAGCAGCAGTCGCGGGTGGAGGAAGAGCGGCGCAAGCGGACCGAGCTCCAGCAGCGCTTGAACGACGAGCTGGCGGGGGCGCTCATGGAGCGAAGCAAACGCCTCCGTGAGCTGGAGGCCATGTCACGCTATCCGGACAGCAACCCCAATCCCGTGCTGCGCTTCACCATGGACGGCATGCTGCAGTACGCGAACGCTGCCGCCGCCCCGGTGATGGAAGCGTACGCCCTGGCGGTGCATGCCCCGATGCCGGAAATGCTGTTGGGCCCCCTGCAGCAGGGGGGCGAGGTGGAGGCCTCCTGTGGCGATAGGGAGTTCCAGCTGTTGGGTGCTCCGGTGCCCGAGTTCGGGTTCGTGAACGTCTATGGGACCGAGACCACGGCCATGCGGCAGTTGCAGCAGGCCCAGGAGGAGCTCATCATCCAGGAGCGCCTTTCCGTGCTGGGCCGCCTCACCGCCGGCGTGGCGCATGAGATCAACAGCCCCCTGGGTGCCGTGGTGGGTTCCACCCAGAACATCGAGTACCTGGTGCAGGACCTTTTGGCCCGCGACCTGCCCGGACTATCGGCGCACGAACAACAGCTGCTCCTTCGCCTGATGGCATGGCCGCTGGAAGCCCCGCCAGCGTCCGAGCAGCCCGCGCGTGAGCGCTTCATCCGCGAACGGTTCGCTCTGCTGGCGTTGGAGCTGGCGGGCAGCCACTGGTCGGCGCGGCTGGCCGAGATGGGTTGGGGTGCCGCACCGGAGGAACCCTGGGAGCAACTGGTGTCGGAGACCGGACGGGAGCGCATCCTCACGGCCATGACCACGGTCAGCGGACTCCGTGAGTCGCTTCGTACCATGCGGTTCGCTGCCGACCGTGCCACGCGTGTGGTGCAGGCCCTGCGCAACTACATGCACAAGGAGGATGTCCGCCACGAGTCGGAGTTCGATCTGGCCCGCCAGTTGCGCATGGTGTCCACGCTGTTCTCCGCCTCGGGCCGCAAGGGTGTGCGGATCGTTCAGCAACTGCCTGAGGTGCACTTGTTGCGCGGGGTGGAGGATGAATTGGCGCAAGTGTGGACCAACATCATCAGCAATGCCATGCAGGCCGTGGGCGATGTGGGTGTGGTGCAGGTAGCCATCGCCTCCAAGGAAGGGGCCACCATCGTGCAGATCGGCAATAACGGCCCGCCCATTCCACCGGAGGTGATGGCGCGCATGTACGACCCCATGTTCACCACCAAGCGCAAGGGCGAGGGAACCGGTATCGGCCTCAGCATCGTGCGGCGCATCCTGGATGCGCATGGTGCCACGATCACATGCTCCTCCACGGCCGAACAAACCGTGTTCTCCGTTCGTTTCACTTGATCTAACCCATCGGAAAACCGCTCATGGACCCGTTACCCGCAGTGCTCATCGTGGACGATGAACCCATTGTGGTGGTGACGTTGCGCGTGCATCTGCGCCGCATCCTCGGTCCCGAGTGGAATGTGCTGGTGGCGCATTCTGGTTCCGAGGCACTCCAGCTTGTGGATTCCTACGTGGGTGGTGGCGGCTCCATTCCGTTGGTCCTGGTGGACTATCAGATGCATCCGATGAGGGGCGATGCCCTTTTGCGCCATTTGCAGGAGCGGCTGCCGGAAAGCAACAAGATAATGATATCCGGTCAGGCCGACCTGGAAGCCGTGGCGGATATCATCAGCCAGGTGAAGCTGTTCCGGTACATGTCCAAGCCATGGGACCCCCAGGACCTGGAGCGGACGATCCAGCAGGCCATCGGCCGCGCCTGAGAACATCGCTTCCGTAAGGAGATCCAGTGCATCTTTGCGGCGTGAACGACCCCCGTGAGAAAGACCCTGCTGAAGAACCGGTGGAGGCCTTCAAGGAGTTTGCCAAGGGACCCCTGCCGGAGCCCTTCGTGCAACACTATGCCGCCGCGTTCCTGGCCTATTGGGGCGATCTACCCCAGGACGCTGGAACAGCGGAACGGTCGGTACCGGATGACGACCCGGTTCGTTCAGAGTGAGCCGATCGGCGCATACGCTCCGGTCCGGTCAGCAACATGACCGCCGTCAGTGCGCAACGCGGCCAGGCATGCTCCGTTCGGGGCAGGGACCTTCAAGATCGGTCCACCCACCCATGACCATCCGCACCACCACCAAGAAAGGAGCTCCCAAGGACAGCTCCAACGCCCGGAAGGCCCCCCTCCGTGGACCGGCGATCCCTGCTCCGCGCAAGCCGCGCAACCTGGCGGCGCAAATGCCCGGCGAGCAGCACCCCGGCCAGACCAGCGCCCAAGGGAGGTTGCACGACCGTGCCGGCTCTCAGCCCGAGCAGGAGCGCCACCGGCATCCGGGTGGCACCACGCCCAAACGTGGCACGGCGCGCAGCAACAAGCGGGCCACCAAGCGCTGAGGTTGCGCCACACGCGTATTGCGACACCTTGAGCCCGTTCTGATCGCCAGTGGATACCGACCGGTCCATCCGTTGACAGGTGGGTCCTCGCCCTGCGGGTCCGGGCATACGGGAGCGACCATGGTGGTACGTTACTCCGCGCTGAACAGGGTGGCGAGTGCCAATATGCTGCCCATCAGCACCAACAAGGCCACCCACCACATCACTTCGCGCAGGCGTTGCCTTCCTCGATCCCGCCCTGCTGGTCCGTTCATTCCGTAATGATCGCAGGCGGATACATACCTGCGCTGATAATGATCAGCAGGATCCATGCCAGTTTTATTTACCAGCACGGATTATTCCAAAAACGGACTTAACTATTCCATAGTGGCATAACGGCTGGTGTTTGAACATGCCGAACGGGTGAGGCACTAGGAGATCCATAGTGCGTTCCGGTCGTTAGGCATGTCGGTCCCATCCTTGCAGCAGGCCTCATTCAGGCGAGCATCCAACGATGTATCTTTCGCATTCTGGGCCGCGTATCAAGCCACGACCGGAAGATCTTTTGGGGTCACATCATCACACGAATGCGCGCTCAGTTCCTCCCGTTCTTTGCATCGCTGCTGTTCGGCGCCGGGGCGTCCGCACAGCAGCCTGTTCTGGATGCGCATATGTGGGTGCCGAACGGCGCTGTGCACGCCATCGTACCAGACCCCGTGGCGAACACCGTGTACATTGGTGGCGCCTTCACGCACATTGGTCCGTTGGCGCCTGCCGGGGCCGGTCTCGCTGCCATTGGCGGTGCGCCCCTGCCGGGCTACCAGCACCCCAATGATGGTGTTTTTGCGGTGGTTCCTGATGGTGCTGGAGGATGGTACATCGGGGGTGCGTTCACCGAAGTGGGCGGTGTGCCGCGCAACCGGCTTGCCCGCTTGCAGGCGGACGGCAGCTTGCATCCTTGGGATCCAGGTGCCAATGCGCCGGTATACGCCCTGGCGGTGAGCGGAAGCACCGTGTTCATCGGAGGTGAGTTCACCCAGGTGGGTGGCCAGTCGCGCAGCCGCATTGCGGCCGTGCATGCCGTCACAGGGTCCGTCGAGGCTTGGGCGCCGCAGGCCAGCAACATGGTATTTGCGCTGGTAGTGCAGGGCAACACGCTTTATGTGGGAGGCTCCTTCACCAACCTTGGAGGCCAGCCCCGAAACCGGATCGCCGCCATCACCAGCGACACAGGCGTGGTCACCGCATGGAACCCCGGCGCCAGCAACACGGTGCTCGCCTTGTCCGCCAGTGCGGGTATCATCCATGCGGGCGGACAGTTCACGGCTGTGGGCGGGCAGCCACGCAACCGCATTGCGGCACTGGATGCCTTGACCGGTGTTCCCTTGCCTTGGGACCCCGGCGCGTCAGGGAACGTGAACGCACTGGTGGCCACAGGGGGCCTGCTCTACGTCGGTGGGGCGTTCACCACGATAGGGGGACAGTCCCGTGCGCGCCTGGCCGCGGTGGATGTCACCACCGGTGTGGTCACCGGTTGGAACCCATCGGCCAATGCCACCGTTCGTGGACTCTCCCTGGGCGGGTCCGCCCTTTATGTGGCGGGCGATTTCAGTTCCATCGGAGGGCAGGCTCGCAGCAGGCTTGCAGCACTCGATGTTGGTACGGGTGCCGCCATTGCATGGGATCCCAACCCCGACAATGTGGTTCAGTGTGTTTCGGCGGCCGGCGGCAGCGTCTATGCTGGCGGCTTCTTCACCACCATCGGCGGCGTCATCCGCAACCGCATCGCCGCATTGGATGCATTCACCGGACAGCCCACCTCCTTCAACCCCTCTGCTTCGGGCACCGTGCTATGCCTGGCCTTGAGCGGCGGCATCCTCCATGTCGGCGGTGAGTTCACCATGTTCGGCGGGCAGCCACGCAACCGCCTGGCCGCCGTGCATGCCATCACCGGGGCGCTCACCGCTTGGAACCCCGGCTCGAACGGAACCGTTCGAGCGCTGGCGGTGGCGCCGACCACCGTCTATGCCGGCGGTGACTTTACGATCATGGGGGGGCAGCCCCGTGCTCGACTGGCCGCGATCGACATCGCCACCGGTCTTCTGGGGCCTTGGGACGCGCCGTCCAATGGCACGGTGCGCGCGCTTGCGCTGAGTGCGGGACGCCTGTTGGTGGGGGGGGACCTCACCTCACTGGCAGGCCAGCCACGCAGCCGCGTGGGGGCTGTGGACCTTGTCACCGCACAGCCCACGCCATGGGCACCGCAGGTCAATGCGCCGGTACATGCCATAGCCGTCAGCGATCCCGATGTCCTGCTCGGCGGGTCGTTCACTTCCGTGGACACACAATCGCGTGGGCGCCTTGCAGCAGTGCATCCCACCACCGGCCTGTGCACCAATTGGAACCCGCCTGCAGCGAACGGCATTGTGCGCACCATCACCACCGCTTCGGACCAGGTGTATGTGGGTGGCGATTTCACCTTGTTGGGCAGTGATCCGCGTGCGCGCCTTGCAGCGCTCCATGCCACCACGGCGCAGCCTTCCGCCTGGGACCCGGCCGCCGAATCCTCCACGGTGCATGCGATCGCAATGCTCGGTCATCGCGTGTTCGCCGGAGGGGCCTTCATCAACATGGAGGGTCGTCTGCGTCCCCGCCTTGCGTCATTCACCCTGCTGGTGCCGCTCCCAGTG
>Ga0169931_10008808_pt1 | contig 14659 bp, 15 predicted proteins | sample Kivu_15m_20L_FD_129675 | JGI IMG/M metagenome (GOLD analysis project Ga0169931, IMG submission 129675) | Freshwater microbial communities from Lake Kivu, Western Province, Rwanda to study Microbial Dark Matter (Phase II) - Kivu_15m_20L... | ecosystem: Environmental > Aquatic > Freshwater > Lake...
AGTCGCACGCTCGTACCAACTGAGCTACCCAGCCGAATAAAACAAATCGCGACCCAGACGGGACTTGAACCCGCGACCTCCGCCGTGACAGGGCGGCGCGCTAACCAACTGCGCTACTGGGCCAACATAGTTACAGATAAAAAGGAAGTTCTACTTTCCTTATCACCTGGCGTCCCCAACGGGATTTGAACCCGTGTTACCGCCGTGAAAGGGCGATGTCCTAGGCCCCTAGACGATGGGGACTAGAGGAGAGCAAAGTCTACTTGCTTTGATTGGGGAAGGACAATCCGGACCCATAAACTAATAAAAATGGATTCCTTCTGGTCCAGCTAAGGATTTGCATTTACAAGCGGTCATTAAGTTCTAGCCTCAGGATCTTAATGCTTGGGCTAAGGAGAAACTACGAGGAATCCCACTATCGAATCCTGCCCAAAACGCTAATCTAGAGGGTTACTCAGGGAATTTGGTAGCAGTTCTTTGCTTTAGACTTTTAAGATGTAGGAAAAATAAAGAAATGTTCCTTAAAACCTAATGAGTTAGACTTCAGTAATGAAACGCCAGACTATAAATACTTATGATTTCGTTCTTAACTTGATTCCCTATTTGGAAAGCGATGTAGAGAAGTATGATGAGTTAATAAGAAAAATAACAGATTTAATTACAGAAATGAATAAAAATTTACTTGGCGAAAATTCGCCGGGAAGTTTTGAGTTTTTTAATTCAGGGAAAATTATGTTTCCTTATTATTCATTCGGAAGTGTCAAATCTTATTTTCATTTAGAATATAGAGAACTAGTACTTTTTGCAATCTACAAAAAGATTTTGGGAGATTATGCAAGGTTTTTAGATATCGGAGGAAATATTGGCCTCCACTCTCTAGTTGCAAGCAAGATATCAAAGTGTCAAATCTATTATTTTGAACCAGATCCCAAGCATTATTTAGAAGCGGAAAAGAGGTTTAAATTGAACAACCTAAATGGTGTTGTGCTGAATAAAAATGCGATTTCAAATTTTGAAGGAAAAACGTCTTTTGTCAGAGTCTTAAATAACACAACTTCTTCTCACATATTTGGAAGTAAAGCTAATCCATATGGCCCACTTGAAAAATTTGAAGTTTCAGTTAGTAAAATGAGTAGATATATTGCAGATAAAGGTCGTACTTTTGCGAAAATCGATATTGAGGGGGCGGAAGTTGATGCATTAAAGGATTTGACTTTTTCAGATTGGGAAAGATTTGATTGTGTTGTAGAGATAACAGACAAAGCCTCAGCAAAGGGAATCATGGATATTGCTAGGTTGAATAGTCTTTACTTATATTCACAGAAAATGTCTTGGAATGCGGCTTCGGATTTAGAAGATTTACCCCACCGTTGGAATGAAGGGTCAGTTTTAATATCTAGAAGTTTAGAACGAAAGAATTTCCTAAATTAATGTGTAGCCACCATCGATGATTAGTTCTTGGCCGGTCATATAGACAGAGGCATCTGATAGCAAAAATAGAATTGGCCCCACGATTTCGTCAGGCTGACCTATTCGCTTCATGGGTATTCTTTTATTTAAAGTCTCAATGTAGTCCAGCCGTTCAGCACCTCTTTTTTGTGGAAACCACCCAGGGACAATAGTGTTTACCCTCACATTATCCTTACTGAGAAGTACGGCAGCATATTTTGTAAATTGATGTACGGCAGCCTTTGAGGAAACAAGAGATATTGATGGCTCATTTTCTAGATCTAGGTAATTTGCAGGGTCTGGAGACACCAACCCCCACATGGACCCATTGTTTACGATTGAACTATTTCTCTCGCTTAAATAAGGGAGACAAGACCTAAGTGCTAACCAGTATGAGACAAATGTCGAATTGAATGTTTCCAAAATAATTTCAGTTTTTTGAAAGATCTGAGGTTTACGAGTCCCGGAGTAAATATTGTTTACCAATCCACTGATTTCTCCATGGCAGGAGTGAAATTTTTGAAATACTACCTGTAGCTCCTCTTCCCTAGTACAATCGACGAATTCAATCGACAGTTTAGATTCGAACTTCTGTTCTAGTTCTACAAGGTTTTCTTTGTGCCTGCAAAGAGCCAAGACTTTAGCACCAGACTCAAGAAGCCCGGCAACAATTGCTTTACCAAGGTGCCCATTTGCACCAGTGACCACAATATTTCTATCCTCTAAATCAAAATAGCGCGTCATCAAATTCCTATTCGTATCGAATTGGCAAATCAACTGTGGGGCACAGTAGCAGACTTAGTTCTATGACACTTATTTGTGCTACCGTTTCAGGGTGATTTTTGGGCAAAACCAAAGCGCAAAGTCGTATTTAGGTGAAGTTGTCTTGGCAGTAAATTCTGTTATGCAATCAGAAATTGAAGGGGTCATAGATTGTCTTGTGAAGGCAATTGTGTCAGAAAATCGAATTTGGATCATCGGTAATGGTGGAAGTTCTGCAACGGCTTCACACTTTGCTGCAGATTTAATGCGTCGTGGAAATCAAAACAAGTACAGAGTTAGGGCAGCCAGCCTTTCAGAGAGCCCCACTAGAATAACTGCAATAGGGAACGATTTTGGTTTTGAAGAAATTTTCGAACACCAAATATCTAACTTAGCAAATAAGGGCGACATATTAGTTTCAATTTCTGCTTCCGGTAATTCCCCAAATCTGATTAGAGGATTGCGTTCAGCCAAATCTCTGCAAGTCTATACAGTTTCCATTGTAGGTTTTCTAGGAGGTGTACTAAAAAAAGAATCGGACCTTTGCCTGCACTTTCTTACTAAGGAAGGTGCATATGAGGCTGCCGAAGACTCACATTCCATAGTCTGCCACTATATTGCTTTGAATGTTAGGCGTATTTTGGATGAACAAAGCAATTTCCGACACACACCAGGGGTTTAAATTGAAGAGTATTGTCACGGGCGCTGCAGGCTTTATAGGAAGCCACTTGACAGATTTTTTATTGTCTAACGGACATGAAGTTCTAGGTGTCGACAATCTCTCTACAGGAAAGTTAGAAAACCTAACACAAGCATTAAAAAATCCAAGCTTCAGATTTGAACACATTGACTTATCAAGCCGAACTGAAGTTGACTTGATTAAAGGAGAATACGATTTTATTTTTCACCTTGGCGCGTTAGCTGAGATTGTTCCCTCAATACAAGATCCTGACAAATATTTTGAATCTAATGTTTTGGGAACTTATAATATATGTCAGAAAGCAAGAGATCTCTCCATCAGGAAATTTGTTTATGCTGCTTCATCTTCTTGTTATGGAATTCCTATGGAATTTCCTACACCTGAAACTAGTAAAATAGAGTTGAAATACCCTTACGCTCTGACCAAGTATTTAGGAGAGAAGATTGTCCTGCATTGGGGTGAGGTATTCGGATTGCCCGTTATAAGTCTAAGACTGTTTAATGTATATGGCACACGTTCAAGAACTTCTGTTGGCTACGGTGCGGTCATGGGAGTTTTTTTGGCGCAAATGCTGGCTAATGAGCCGCTGACAATCGTAGGTGACGGAGAACAAACGCGTGACTTTACATTTATAAATGATGTCATACTTGCTTTTTTTCTTGCAGCAACGTCAGATAAAGAAAATGAGATCTATAATGTTGGCTCGGGCAAATCTAGAAAAGTCATTGAACTAGCGCAGATAATTAGTAAAGAGAGGAGATACGTTTTTGTGCCAAAACGACCTGGTGAACCCGAAGTAACATTTGCAGATATCTCAAAAATAAGTAAAGAATTGAAATGGAATCCATCGACTACTTTAGAAGAAGGGCTTTCGATTATCCTTGAATCAAAGTCTGATTGGAAAGATGCTCCTGTTTGGACTCCGGAATCTATTTCTAAAGCTACTGCTGATTGGTTTAAGTATCTTGGGTCGCCAAATGGTTAAAAAGAGAAAGCTTTTAACACTTCTAGACGCTGAAGAGATTGCAGAAAGGATGCGATCTTCAGGACGAAAAGTTGGAATGTGCCATGGAGTTTTCGATTTGTTGCATCCTGGGCATTTTGCTCACTTCAAGGCCGCAAGAGCAAAAGTCGAGGTTCTTTTTGTTAGCGTTACAGCGGACAAGTTTGTGAATAAAGGCCCTAACAGACCTCTATTTTCGGAGCACATAAGAACTGAAACGTTAAGCATGGTTGACTGTATAGACTTTGTAGTTATATCCAACAATAGAACAGCTGTAGAATCAATAAAAGCAATTAGACCAAATATCTATTTCAAGGGTTCTGATTATGCTCAAAACAGTGATGATTTATCTGGAATGATTTCCTTAGAAATAGATGAAGTAGAAAAATATGGAGGCACAATACATTATACGAATGAGCTAACATCTAGCAGTACAACTTTGATTAACACTTATTTTAGTAATCATGGAGAGGATTTTGAAAGATGGCTGCAAGATTTTAATTCTAAGTTCTCTTTGGAGACAGTTTTTCAATATTTGGAGCTTATACAGAGAACCAAAATAGGAGTAGTTGGAGAGATAATTATCGATAGGTACACGAAATGTGAACCGTTATCGAAATCAAGTAAAGATCCGATATTAGCTTTCGAAATCCATGAAACAGAGACTTTTATGGGGGGAGTGCTAGCTATTCGAGATAACATTGAAAACTGGGGTGGAGAAGTATCACTTTTTTCATCAATGCCAAAACTGATTCCCATAGAACAAAAGTCTATTATTAGAGAAATTAAGAAGCTTAGGAACTTTGTTTCAATAGAGTCAGAGAATAAACTAATAATTAAACATCGATTTGTTGATGTTGATTCCAACTCAAGAATTTTTGAAACTTACGACTTTGATCAAGATGGAAAAATTGCGACACATGAAATGTTTTTTGACATAATGTCCCAACAGAACGATGCACTAGATCTTTGGATAGTTGCAGACTATGGACACGGACTTATATCAAAAACTATAGCAAGTAAAATCTCAGGTCTTAAAAATTTTATCGCGGTCAATACCCAAGCTAATGCTGGAAATCGAGGCTACAACACTATTACCAAATACCCAAAAGCTGATTTCTTATGCCTAAATGGAGGAGAGCTACAATTAGAACGAAGAGACAGAAATTTAGATTATAAAAAAGTTGTACCTGAATATATGCAGAGACTGAAGGCACGTTACGCGGTAGTGACTTTGGGTTCGAAGGGTATGATGGTGTTCTCAAATGAAGAGAGTACTTTAATTCCAGCGCTTGGGAGTCGAGTTGTGGATAAAGTTGGCGCAGGAGATTCAGTACTTGCAATTTCTTCGATTTTAGCTCGACATGATGCTCCAATTGAAATCATAGGCTTGGTTTCTAGCATTGTTGCAGCTCATGAAATTTCTCAGTTGGGACATCGGTCTTCGTTGAAAATTTCTGATTTAATGAAATCTGTAAAGGCTATTCTGGGATGAATACTCGTGAGAAAGTTCTAGTGATAGGTGGAGGAGGCTACGCTGGCGTAAGACTTATCCCTGCACTTTTGAACGATTACAATGTCAAGGTTCTTGATACTTTTTGGTATGGCAAAGAGATATTAGCAAAGCTGCAATTTGAAGAGACTTTGGACTTAGTTTCCTGCGACATTCGCGAAACTGAGGTGCTACACAGTCACTTGAAAGGCGTTGATACAGTAATTCACCTAGCCTGCATTTCTAATGATCCTTCATTTGATTTAGATCCAAAACTTGGGAGGTCAATTAATCTAGAATCATTTGAACCGATTGTAAAATTATCAAAACACGCTGGAGTAAAGCGCTTCGTTTACGCATCCTCTTCTTCAGTTTACGGGATTAAGCAAGAACTTAGGGTTACTGAAGATTTGAAATTGGAGCCGCTAACAGACTATTCGAGGTTCAAGGCGGACTGTGAAGAAATTTTACTCTCAAAAACAGATAATAACTTTATTGGCACAGTGGTAAGACCAGCGACGTTATGTGGATTTTCCGAAAGGCAAAGATTCGATCTTGTCGTAAACATATTGACTAATCACGCTCTTAATGAGGGGAAAATTAGAATTTATGGGGGAGATCAATTCAGGCCTAACTTGCACATAGAGGATATGGTTGATTCATATATCCATATAATTAATCAGCCAGTAGAAAAAGTTCAGAATGAAATATTTAATGTAGGTGGTCCGAATTTAACAGTGAATGAAATTGCAGAAACGGTATCAGGGGTTACAGGTGTTACGAACTTAGAGTATTATGAGACGAATGATCCAAGATCTTATAGGGTTGACTCGACAAAGATTGCAAGACAACTAGGATTTAAGCCTAAGCGAAATGTTAAGGATGCGATTGAAGATTTAATGAAGGCTTTTCAGTTAGGGCTCTTTCATAGACCTCTAGACAATCCTCTATATTTCAACATAAAACGAATGAGAGAGCTACAGATTTCTTGAAAATTGTTAAACTTGGACTAGACCTAGACAATACTTTAATAAACTACTCGGAAGCCGCTAGGATTTATGCTCGGCAAAATAACATAGAAGCTATCAGTACACTGGCAAACTTGAGAAATGTTTTGCGCACTAAGAGCGATTTAGAGTGGCAAAAAGCTCAGGCTTGGTTGTACAGCTATGGATTGGAATTTGCAACCCCTGTCGAGGGCTGGTCTGATTTTTTAATTGAACTAAAATATTTTAATTTAGACATATATCTGATAAGCCACAAAACAAAGTTTACTCCAAAAAGCACTGGTAAAATCGAGATTCGTGAATATGCTATGAAATGGCTTGAGGAGGTCCTCAAGGTTAAGGAAATACCTCAGATACAGGGTGTGTACTTTGAATCAACTCGCAAGAAGAAAATAGCCAGGATAAATTCTTTAGGCTTGAACTGTTTTGTGGACGACTTGCAAGAAGTTCTTGATAATCCGAACTTTCCAATTGGTGTAAGAAAAGTGCTCTTTGGCGCTAAATCGAGCAACACTTCAATAAAGTCTATTAAGAGTTTCAACACTTTAATGAGAGTGGTGTTAAGTGATTGAGGTAGATCGAAATGATGGCTCCATGATTCAGAGAATGCTTGGGCCAAGCAGCGAGATATTGTCAGTGACTCTAGCAGGTAACAGTAAGGTTTTTATTGTCAAAAAGAATAAAAAAAGTCTGGTTGTTAAAAAGTACCTTGGAAGCATCGAGCGAATCAATTTATCAATGAACAGAGAAATTGACGCACTAACTTTCTTAAAGTCAAAAGAGATAAGAAGTGTTCCTGAATTAATCCAATTTGATAGAAATGAGCGAATAGTCATAATGGAATATCTTTCGGGGACAACGCCAAGGGCAAACAGTGAATCAATAGAAGCAATAATAAAATTTGCGAAGCTCCTAAATGAGGTTTTTATGAAAGACGCAAATTTTGGTTATGCTATCGATGGGATAATAAAGACTTCAGATTTATTTGCTCAAATCGAGTCCCGAATCTTTTCGCTTGAAAGTACAAATTCTGATAGTCAGTTGTTAGCGGAAGCTAAATATTCTATTCTGTCCCTAAAATCCCAGAATTTAGAGGATAAGATATGGAGTGCTACCTATAGCGTATCTGATCTTGGACTACACAATATGGTGAGAGGCCGCAAAGGCATTCGATTTTTCGACTTGGAGTTTTTCGGTGCTGACTCTCCAATAAAAGTAATCGGAGACTTTTTATTGCATCCAAAAAATAGCTTTCCAAATATTCTCCGCCACAGGTTTTTTTCTGAACTTAAGCAAGTTTACGGTGTTACGGAATCTTCTATAGTCGAAAGTTTACCCATAATTGCACTCAAGTGGTACATGATTGTATTACCAAGACTGTATTCCAAAACTTACTTGCCCTTGGGTTATTCGCACGATGAAGCTGTTTCTCTCGCTGAAAATTATCTCCGTATGTCGAGATCATCTGGCGATGAAATTCTTCATAGGGCGGTATATTATAAATCATGAGTACTAACGAAGAAGATACAGAAAACGAAGAGTTTTCAACCGAGATTTCACATTTAGGCCTTTTACGGAGAAGAATCCTCGAGCTAATTGCACGTGCAGGGAGAGGACATCTTGGGCCTGCGCTCTCTATTCTTGAAATTGTGGACGTACTTTACGGCTCGGTGTTGCGAAATGTGAGTGACATTTGTAATATCAACAGAGATAGATTTATTTTAAGTAAAGGTCATGGTTGTTTGGCACTTTATGTCGTACTTGAGAAGTACGGCCTCATTGGAAGAGAGAATTTAGAGAGTTTTGGCTCATTTAATTCCGCATTTGGAGGCCATCCAGAAAGTTTTAAGTTACCAGCCATCGAGTTCTCAACCGGCGCACTGGGTCACGGACCTTCTCTAGCAGTTGGTTTGGCAGTAGGAGCTAAATTGCAGAAGAGTAAATCTCGAATTTATGTATTGATTGGAGATGGAGAATTGAATGAAGGATCAATCTGGGAGGCGGCAGCACATGCACACAAACACAAGCTAAATAATTTGTGCGTAATAGTTGATAAAAATGGAATGCAGGCCTATGGCCATTTAGAAGATGTATTGGACATGGAGCCACTAAGAGGGAAGTGGGAGTCCTTTGGATTCGTGGTTCGAGAAGTTGATGGTCACGATACAAATGAGTTGAAAGAAGTGCTGGATTTTCAAGAAATAGACTCGGCGGCACCCTTAGTTGTCATTGCAAATACAATTAAAGGTAAAGGTGTGGGAGAGGCAGAAAACTCACCAATTTGGCACCATAAAGCGAGGATTTCCGTAGAAGAGTCTGAGCGTTTGATCGCAGGACTGATCTAGATGAGGCAGACGGCGCTCAATACCGTTCTGGAGCTCGCTCGAATGGATCCACGAGTGGTATTTATCGGGTCTGACTTGGGGCATGGAACGCTTTCTAAAATGAAAAAGGAACTACCAAATCAGTTTTTTATGGAAGGTATTTCTGAGCAGCATATAGTTAGTTTTGCAGCTGGCCTAGCCAAGCAAGGATTTATTCCATTTGTAAACACAATTGCAACTTTTCTTACACGGCGGGCATATGAACAAATTGCTATTGACTTAGCTCTACAGAATTCGCATGTAATACTACTTGGGAGCGGAGGCGGAATGGTTTATGCACCGCTAGGTCCCACGCATACTTCAATTGAGGATTTTGCAACAATATCAGCATTGCCAGGCGTTAAAATTGCCTCTCCTGCTGATCCCCTCGAAATGAAGGAGATTCTGACGACCGCCCATAAAGTCTCTAGTCCATGGTACTTACGATTTGGAAAGGGCGGTGAACCCACAATTACCAATCAGTGTAATTCTAAATCAGGAAATATAAAATTTTTTGGATTAAGTGATGCTCCTATTCTAATAGTAACTACTGGAATCCTTTTGCATTCTGCTATTGAGTTTAAAAATAATTCCAAAAGTTATAGAGACCAAATTTGTGTCATCCATGTCCCGTTACATCAGGAACTAGAATCAGAGAAAATCATGCGACGAATTGAGCGCGCAACTCAAGTCCTTGTTTTGGAAGAACACATTCCTGTCGGAGGGCTTTTTACTCGGCTTCTGCATTTATCACATAGATTAGGAATAGATTCTAGAAAGATGAGACATAGAAGTTTAAGTCACCACTTCTCTCACAACTATGGGTCACAAAGCGAACATCTGAATTATCATAAGTTAAACAGCGAGGGCATATTGGAGTCACTACAGGACAAATGAAGAGGAAAACTCTCTGGATATGAAACCATGTAAGAGTAAAAGTGAAAGTAGGGGCTCTTGATAATTAAGCACACCGTTGCAGCAATTCTAGCAGCTTCATATGAAGACCTTATTGTGGATGAAATTGAACTGCCAAAATCTCTCGAATCTGGCCAAGTTCTTGTCAGAGTAATATCTTCAGGAATTTGTGGAGCACAATTGAATGAAATTGACGCGATAAAAGGCGTGGATGTTTTCTTACCTCATTTACTAGGGCATGAAGGTTTCTGCGAAGTGATTGAGGTAGCAAGAGATGTATCTCGTGTCAAAGTTGGGGATCAGGCGGTCATGCACTGGAGAAAAGGATTTGGAATTAATTCGAACACACCTCGGTATAAATGGAAAGGTATGAATCTTAACGCCGGGTGGATCACCACCTTAAACGAGCATGCTGTTATTTCAGAGAATCGATTAACTCGAGTAAACACTATAAAAAATCTGCCACCTAACATCCTACCTTTGTTGGGCTGTGCTCTTACTACAGCATACGGTGTTGTTACTAATGAAATTCCATTTAATCCCCAAGATTCTATTGTTATCTTTGGTGTTGGAGGCGTTGGGCTTTCTTTAGTAGCCGTGATTAAAGCACTACAAGATCGCAAAGTTATCGTAGTTGATAGAGAGGTGAAAAGACTCGAGTCTGCATTGGCATTGGGCGCAAATCAGACTGTTTTGTTTAAATCCAAGGAACAATGTAGAAATGAACTCCTGAAGTTACTAAAAGGTTCTAGGGCAGAAATAGCAATTGAGACTACTGGTGATACCCAATGCATCGAACTTGCGTATGAGGAGACACAAGAGTCTGGTGTAGTAATTCTTGTAGGTGTTCCAAATTCAAAGCAAAAGATATCTCTGTACACATTACCTCTTCACTATGGGAAAATACTAAAAGGATCAGATGGTGGATCCTCGAATCCAGATACTGATATTCCTTTTTTAATTGATCTACTCAGTAGAGGAATTTTGAGACTAGAGAGCTATCCGATTAGAGTTTTTTCATTGGTGGAAGTTAACGAGGCTATTAAGGCAATCAGAGGTGGCCAACCGGGTCGATCAATAATTCAATTTTAAGAATAGTTTGGAAGGCACAATAAGTCTAGAATAATTTTTAGTCTGATAAAGTATATATTTAAAAATATAATTCAATTCATAAAAAACTTTTTCTTGGTTCCTTTAGTAAGACTAGAAATTCTTATCTTACGCTTAAATCTAGATAACTTTTCAGGGCTTCATGTGTGAATTAAATAATTGTGTAGGTACAGTATCGACAAGCAATTCACTCACTCCTTCGGAGCTAAGAGATGAAATTGAATTTCGAATGATTCCTTACCTCGGCCCCTTTTGCCTTTTTATTCCATTAAATCGATTTTACCTACGACTTCTTAAAAATGACTAAGGTAGCAAATTTAAGAGTAGAATGAGAATTTTCACACTTAAAAGAAGTCCTCGGCCCGAATAGCTTTATCATCAATGTAGAAATCTGCACCTGGCTTGCCTAGAATTAGCTCGTGATGTAAAACTCCCCAATCAGAAAGTTGCTTCTTTGTTAAATTTGTCCAATCTACACCACTAGTTGCTCCGCGAGCGGTAAAAATAATAATCCTATTTCCCATAGCGGCTAATTTATTAACAATGTCAATTCGATCAAAAAACGGAGCCGCATTTCTATAGTCACTTTTTATTGTTTTACACAAGGTTCCATCAAGATCAAAGCAATAAATCGCCATGACAGTAGCCTAAGATATTTCTCTCTTGAATACTATTAGCATAGTGGACTTTATCTTAAAGCCTCTGGCACTTAAGAGCCTTTTTGAGGTACACTACTTTTACGAGTGAATTGTTTCGAAACGTTATGGATGAATAGGATATGAAGAACAAAAATCAGCCTAAATTTGAATTAGGTAACACTTCAAATTCTTGTTCCTCTGATGCTAATCGTCTTGTAAACGTAATCATTCTGATTTCACTATTTTTCTTTGCTGTTTCCGTATATGCCTCCTCTAGAGGAATAGGCTGGGGTGTATGGCAAATGCTGACAGGTAGCGCTGATGCCTATTCTGATTTTGTTGGTGATCGCATGGAGGATACCAGCGATTACTTTCATATGACTCCAGAATATGGCGTTTTGGCGCCAGGTGGAATTTGGATTGGCTACTTCTTTTCATTTTTCACAAACCCACTAGCGCTTTTCATCTTTCAGTTACTAGCGCTTGGTACGACGTTTCTGTCTATTTCATTTCTGATTACAAATCGCCCCTTATATAAACCTGTGATTTTTGTTCTGTTTAGCTTTCCATTCTTATTCGCATATTTCCGTGGCAACAATGATATTTGGCAATTTCCGATGCTGGCTTTGTACCTTGGATTACTTGAGCGTAAAAAATTCATTGCAGCGGCAATATGCGTAGGGTTTCTTTCTAGTGTGGAGCCCTATAACGCAGTCTTCGCAGTCCTTCTGTTTGCATTTGGAATTAGGTTTTTTACCATATATATCTGTACCTTTATTCTGATCATAGCATCCTTATATTTTATTGGTTCGCGCGACTTGATTCGCTACTTTGATCTATTCCAAAATACTTCAGCCTGGTATGCCGAAAACTACATAATTGGAAACAATGGATTGCTTGCAAACAATTCTATTTGGGGTTTTGGAAAATTTTTCTTATTTGAGGTAATCGATACGCGCAATCAAAGCACTGTTGCTAATGTCTATCCTTTTTTTGCCGTTCTCAGCTTAATCGGGATTACCGTTGCAATAGCTATTTCCTATTTTGTAAGAGGTAACATTAAAAAGACTTTTGAATCGTTCGCTTTACTAGGTGTTTCTATTGTACTTTTTGCACCAACTTCAGCAACTTACAAGTTAGTTATTCTCACATTAATTTTGACAGCTTTAATTTTTAAATACTGGACAAGAGAGCTTAACATCGTCGCAATACTACTGACAGTTACCGTAATCCCTAAAAATTGGATCTGGTTTCGTTGGCCAGAATGGATGTTGGGTTGCACACTTGACACTGTCTTAAATCCACTAATACTTTCTTCAGTATATCTTTTAATTATATCCCGATTAATTCGTGATTTACTAGTAAAGCCTACAATTCAGTGACCAAGTACATTTTTTCTTATTCTTCTTTAAAAAGAGAAATTCAATTAGTATTTGGAATTATATCTTATTTCGTCATATTGAACGTTTTACTGATTATTTGGAGACAGGGAACATATTCCATTTTTATCATAGAGCAAATAGCGGTGTTAGCAATTCTTTCACTAGTTTGTGCTACAATTCTTCCAAGTAAATTTATAAGTCTCAGATTCATAAAAGAAAATGCAAGATTCATGCTTTGGATTTCGACTCTCCTTTTTACAATTTTTGGCTTAGTCGTACCTGGTGCAATCGACAGATCGCGTTCAATATTTGTATTGCAATGGGTGGATGAGGCTGCAGGCAAGTTTAATTCAGATCAACTACTAAAGGAAATTAGTTTTCAAGTAAAAATTGATGACAAAGAGGCTATTTTACAACGACTACAGGAGCAAACTGCTAGGGGCGTTTTTACTTCTAATGCACAGGGAAACTACGAGATTACGAAATTTGGGCGTGTGACCTTACTTTCAGTTAATGTCTTAGCCTCTTGGTACAACCTTGAGGGGTTTACTAGAAATAACATTTCACTTAAGGGTACGGAAATAGACTCTCCGTAGTTTTGTGAAAATCTGGATAGAGTTAATTGCAAAATAGTACATATCTGATACTCGATGCCATTTGCGTATATCTAATCCTCTGCGACGTCTACCATAGTCACTCACAAGCTGTATAGGTTTTTGCTGCAAGGCAAAAGATTCCCTATAAGCTCCTAATAGAAGCCAAAGTCCGAAAGCGTGCCTACTATTTTGAGGCACGTACTTAAGAGCAAGCCAAAGCGGGACCGTATAATTCGAAGTACATTCCTTAACTTGGGGGAATATTAAGCTATGAACCCAAAAATGCATGAACGAACTTGCAATCCTTTTTGCCACAGGGCGAGTGGAGATATTTTCTCTCCAGGAGGATAGTATTGACGTCGTTGATGCATAAATCAATAAGTTTACGATTGATTGAGCCTGCACTTGATCATTCGCAGGTAGTTGCGTGACAAGCATAAAGGGATTATTGTTTAAGTCAAATAATTGTTCGCAACCAATTTTGAACGCATTTCCAAGGCCTTGAGAATTCTCGCACCTTGCAATACTGAGATCAAAATTCAACTCATCTTCTTTTATTCCTAAGTTAGTAAGTAATTCGCCTCTCATTATCTTTTTCTCTGAACCGTCATCTACTACGACGACATGAACCTTTTCAAGCCCACCAATTTCGATTGCATGGCCTATTCTAGATAACGTCTTGATGATTAAATTGCCTGAATTTTTTGAAAACACAACTATTCCATAAGAATTCACTACTTCATACTACTAGCATATCAATAGAATTCAACACTTTACGAATAGTACAGTTTTATGCGTTTTGTCTAGAGTATTGACTTATTTAAAAACTTACCTTCTATGCTGCAAATTTAAAATTTTCCAAAATTGACTTCTTTAATGCGATTTCAATTGTAGCAAATACTTCTGAATAGGACTTAAATTTGCAATGCAAAGAAATTCGTACCCAAGTTTCATGAGGTGAAGACCAATTAGACGTTTTAGCGGTCGTATAGCGATACTTCGGCGCATGCTTTTTGGCATATCCTGTGCAATAATTCAGCAATGAATTCGGTATTTCTTGCAGGTGGACTAGGGACAAGACTGCGCGAAGAAACTGAGTTTCGACCTAAGCCCATGGTTATGGTTGGCGGGCGCCCTATTTTGTGGCACATCATGCGAAGTTATGCTCACCATGGCCATAAAGAATTTGTGGTCTGCGCTGGATATCGCGGAGACATAATCAAAGAGTATTTTCGAGAATTC